>Ga0307513_10001654_pt1 | contig 31892 bp, 42 predicted proteins | sample 15_EM_MG_FD_202174 | JGI IMG/M metagenome (GOLD analysis project Ga0307513, IMG submission 202174) | Populus trichocarpa ectomycorrhiza microbial communities from riparian zone in the Pacific Northwest, United States - 15_EM | ecosystem: Host-associated > Plants > Roots > Unclassified | place... | reverse complement strand
GTTCAGGAAGGTTGGTGACTTCGCCACCGTGGTTACCCGCGAGAACGAGCGACCCTTTCGACCTTTTCGGTGAAGATCCACTCTCTAAAATATATCCCAAGTGCGCAATTAGCATTCCCATCTCCATATTGCTCACAGTTCCATAACACCAGGGTTCTGCTGGATGCACGAGTTTGATACACTATTTCGCGGGGCCGTCGTACCGAGACTCACGCCTCTTCACTTGTCCTTGTCTGACGGCAGCGTGTCCCGCATCATTACCCCCGTCTGTCCCTTTACCATCATTTACGTCGTTACTAGGCTTCAATTATCATGCACAACATCTGACCATGGGGCATTGTGTTTTTGAGAACCTGTTTGTATCTATAGTTTCCTGATTCGTTCACTTTTCAAGGGAATTCCCATAAGTAATATCCTAGGTGCGCCATCTGTTGCTCACCCACTATTCGGAGGTACAAGTTTCCGGCTGATCACATACACCTAGCGTTTTGCCTCCTGCTCCGCCGTTTGCACGTTCGATTAATCGGTCAAACGTGTTCCCACGATTAGAGAGCCTTCCGGACTCGCGGAGGGCGTTGGCCGAATATTCTTGTCAGTTTGTTTTCTGTGGGAATGCGGTGACCAGATCAACGCTGCAGGGTTGTTGACTGTACCGAGCTCAGTGTCGGCTGCTCAATCTGTTCCTCAACGACGAACGTGCTGATCGTATAAAACGTGAAAGGCACGGATGTGATACGATACGTACCATCTGATCCGCGAGTCTTGTGTGGTCTTGGACCGCGCCGGCTTTTTGCTCCTGATTCTATACCTTCAGGTCATCCCCGTTATCACCTGGAGAAAAATAAAGGGGGATCCCAAAAATAATGGCGTCAAAGCCACCACCTTCGTAAGAGGTAGAGCGGTTTTTGAATAACTCGTCAGCAAGATTGTGCTGCGCTGGCTGACTTTACGTCTCCATGACCTGTCCGATTGGGAAACTCGTCTATCGAGGGGGTTACGCCGGGATGTTATCCCCGGCATGTGATGTGCCCCCGATCATCCCGGCAGCCGACAAAGCATCTATCCCGTACGTTCCCAATCGCGATCTGGTTCATATCCTCGAAGTATCCCAGGGACGAGAATTCGTCGAGGGTTTTCCTGCCGGTCTCCCTCGCGCAATCGGTCGTATCATCCCTGAAATCACCCAATGGGTTGTAGAAGGGATTCCACAGAGGTATACTGGCCGATGACGAATACAGGCCGCCGATGGTCCTGGTAATCGACGTGGTATCCTATTACCAGGAGTTATCTGGCTATCAGTACTCCATTCTGTGAGGGGGAAGTAATGGTAACTTCCGGACTCTGAGCTATCTTTGGCTCACTGGGGAGAGTCATAACCATCCACGCCTGTCTTCCCATCGCTTTCTGACAAGTGGGACTGGGTCCTCTGATGCGCCCAAATGACAGGAAAGGCATTGAGCCACCCCTCACCCGAGGTTTCCTACCGGACCAGGTGATGTCCAATGTGTTGAACCCACTCTAAGACACCGGAGGGGGAAAACAGTCGGCGGCTATCATGAAGGTTTCACGTCATGAACTGGGTTTAAGCGTCGATCAGGGGACTCCTCTTGTCATAACGAATGGTCCAATCCACCACAGGAATCCTCGAGCGCTTGCATTCCATTCTTTGCCCCGATGCCAAAGTCCTCCATTTGACCAAGATGTGGTGCCCTTCATTCCGGTGTTTCGGAAACTGCGGCCCCTATGCCAATTGTGTATCCTCTCAAACCACGCTCAATGAGTGGTTTACCTCGTGACAATCTTCGTCTCGCCGTAACCGGCGAATGATCCCGTCCTGAGTTCCCAAGGCTTACACTTGCTCCAAGGCAACGAAAACCAGGGTCGCGCCGGAGAGTGTACGGTAACAGTATAAAAGGTGAGGTTTTGCTGGGAGTGTGGTTCTCTGTGCCCCTCGATTCACATCATCGGCCCCCTTCTCAGAAAACCCCATCTTCTCTTCGCTTATTGGTTCTTCCTCATGGCTCCGCCTGCGACAGACAAAATCCAAGAGCAAGGCAAGGAGCAGTTGGATCGTATCGCTAGGGTGTCTTTGGACATCCGACGTGCGGTCATTGCTGCCTTGCCCGCTCCTCCTGAACAGTTCTTTACGATGATGGCCCCCGGAAAGGTCCTCAACCTCGAGGTACGGCACGGAAAACACGTTTGTCGTCGGGGACGGTGATTAGCTCACTGGGTATTTTTGCAGGATTACTGTAAGGGCTTCGACGCCAAGGGTAGACTCACGACCCCACTCTTGCCCCGCGAGGTCGAACTTGCCCAAGCTATTCTTTGCGACGATATGCCTGCACTTTCTGGCGTGCAGCTTGGCCCGACCGGCAGGTCCGTCGCCAGGAGTTACGCGGCTACACTCAGTAAACTTTGCCCGGCGGGTTGGTCTATCTTTTTCTCTCGCCTCACTGATGCTTTTAAGGTTGACTTGATGCCGTTTTCATAGGGTCCACTGTCGGCATCTCCCAGGACATTGACGAAGAGGACCTTTCTGATGCTGAAAGGCGCTACCAAGCCGCTCTGGCCTGGTTACTCGAGAAGGATGTCAACGAAAAGAACATGACGCACATCGACGTCTATAGGGTGAAGCAGGAGAGGTACACTGAAGCCTTCGAGCGTAAGACTAGGGCGTTCAACGACGCTCTCAAGCAAGCTATGGAGAACCCACTCAACGATACCAACGAGAAGCAGCGTGCGCAGTACGACACGTGGGTTTCTGAAAACCAGAAGACGTATAATAACTACGTCCAGGCGGCGTATATGGATTGGGTCACGACAGGAAGGAAGGAGGAAGTGGAGTATTACTTTGCGATTGTCGATAACGATTCTGCCATGGCTCGTGTTGAAGCCAGCAAGGTACGCTCATCGTGTTGTTGTAGTGTCCTCATTGTTTAACCCTTCATTCGCAGGCTGCTATGCGCGCTGCCATCATCAGCGACACCGACGGTTCCGTTGAGTACAGCAAGGTCAAACTTACCCCGTCGAACTGGTACGCTCGCCCAATATATAGATCACTATCGCCGATCTGATGCGTGAATAGGGCCGCGATCGCGAAGCAGAAGGCTGAGGGTATCGCTCAAGCCGACACCGAAGAATCTCTCGCTTGGAGGATCGTGCGACTTCAGGAAATCAACGCTATTCTCACCGAGGTCCAGAAGGTACGCCTGGTCTTTTTAAATTTGCCTGATCTGCGTTTTCAATGACGTTTTGTGATAGGACCCATCTCTCTTGAAAACCTCTCTCCCCATTCCTGAGGGAGATAGCACGCCTGCGAGTCTTTCGGAAGATGTTCAAGCGTTCCTTAGATCCCTGACAAAATACCAAGATGCGTTGGTCGCATAGTACGTGCCTTTGGTATCGTCTCCCACACTCCTACTTACGATGATGCATTTTCATTGGAACAGCGAGGACGCAGCGAAGTAAGTTTTTCAGGAATGAGGCCCATATAGAGCACACTTTAACCGCAAAAAACAAACAGGGAGGACCCCAAGTCGAGCGACACCACCCAGGCTAAGTAAGTGAGAGTCACAGTTGCGCTCTGGATGATCGTTGACGGGTTACGCGCAGGAGTGATCTCGACGATGCATACGCGAAGATGACCGAGTCCAGGGACACGCTCCAGGGTGACTTCGGTACGATGGAGAAAGGCGGTATCGCACAACTCAACGCCAAGGCGATTCAGGATCAGCAAAATATTCTCGACCATGCGGACACCGTGGTCGGGGATCAAATCAAGGCGAACGAAGCGAAAATTACAGAATATCAGGCTAAGCTCACGAGTCTCACCGGGAAGGAGACAACTACCACCTTCCAAGATGTCCTCGCTGCCAGCGCCGGTATCCCACCCGCTCCAGCTGATGTCAAAGTCGCTCCCGGTCAGGCCGACTACTGGACCCATATCTCGCTGGAAGTCACGTCGAGTTACACTCATGACGAGAGCCAGACGTCGAGCACTAGCTGGTCCGCTGGTGGTTCCTTCGGATGGGGTCTTTGGAGCGTTGGAGGTGGTGCCTCGCACACGAGCGAGACTGCGGACGTTTCGAAGCAGATGGCTAACTCGTCCATCAAGGTCACCTTTGAGTGTATGCGCGTGGATATCGATAGGCCGTGGCTCCGTGGCGAATTGTTCTACGACGACGAGTTGAAGCCCGCTCCTGGTAACTTGTATGTGCTTCGGCGGTTCTGACTTCTGTCTGTGATTGCTTATTCTATCTCCCACAACAGTATCAGCCCTGGTCCTATCACTCTCGCTAGTTTGATGGACCCAGAGAGCTACTCGTTGTCTGGTCTGCAAGAGCGCAAGAACACCGAGCAGGAACTTCAGATGTACGATCTGTTCCCCATGTACCCCACCTGTAAGTCATCTCAACAAGCGGGGCGTCCTCTATGGTTTGGTGACCGCTTTACTAAACACGGTGGGTCGTTGTAGCATTCCTCTTGGCTTGCAACGTCGTCCTCGAGATCACCGGTGAAACCGCCGATATCCAATCCCACTTCCAGCGTTCTTCGTCCAGCGGAGGGTCTTACGTCGGATGGGGACCGTTCGCGGTTGGTGGAAAGTGGTCCAATACTTCCACCTCTGCTAGCTCGACCTGTGAGGCTACGGCTACCGGTTGCAAGTAAGTGTTTTTCTCCACAGAACCTGCTCTCGTGTCCTCGGACCGCTGACATGTCGTGTGTAAAGGATCACCGTCAAATCTCCCCAGATTATCGGATGGATTTCTCAGATCGTTCCCGCTCTCCCCCGTTTGTCCCAGAAAGGCCCTGATGAGATCAATGCCTAGTAGATGAAGCTTGAAACTTTGAAGCCTTGAGTAACCTCGTTTCGTACTACCAGTACCAATCTCTTCTTGCAACCTGCTGTACAATTTCTTGGAACAAAAATGACACGCGTGTTGTACCTTTTTTTCTTGCGTGAAAGGCGCACGTTGAAGTTGGTGAGACGTCGAGCGGGAGTCGTTTGATCGGGGAATTCCATCCTGGAGAGGCTCCGTCCACGACCGCAGTGCTGAGGCTTCCGTTTCCCACCACCGCCTACCCTCCGAAGCACGCCTCACCGAACGAAGCCGGTTCGTTCCACCCACAGGATGGGATACTTCTGTCGTACCCGGATATACATAACCTCGGAGTCCGCTTGCAACATCACGGGGGTACCGGAGCCATTTACCGCGGTTTCATCCAAATGACGCGCAGTCGCCTCATTTCCAACATTACTCATGTTCACGGACTCCCTCCAACAATGGCCGTCGGTCCAAGGAACGATCTTATTCCCCATACAAGGCAAGCCCACCGACGCGTCGATTCCAGGATTCAAATTCAAAGCCGGCCCCCCCCATCACAACACCGATATTAATTGAACTTCCGTCCCACCCGAACTCCGCACGCCACTGCCAAGGAAGCAAACCCAACTTACCACAAGAATCCAGGAACAGCGGGGATTGTGCGTCGTATGTCCGCATCACGCAAGTTTTGGGTGGGCCGGCAGGGGGTTGCCATTGGTCTCCGAGGTGTGAAGGATATATCGAGTTGCCGTGGATGTCATTTTTCGCTTTCAGCCCTCCGTTGTAAGTGCGTGTGTGGCATCGTGTCGTTGTATCTACGGAGATTGACGAACTGTTCCCCGACTTTCAGGCACGATTATTTTTCTGTGTATGCATCCGATCCCGGAGGCCTCGGTGGAAGGATGCCTCGAACGTTTTCTCTACAGTTTTCTTACTTTTCGTATGACCGTTCTAACCGAAGTTCTCGGGAAAACATGGTGATGAAGCAACTCACCCCAGTAGTTCAAACATGTGATTGTCCGCACTCGTAGTCTTGCTCAGTGTACAACAACAATCTAGCGATTATTGGAGAGATGGTTCGCGGCCAAAAATGGTCCGTGGCCACTCACCACAGGTGCATTTATCATGGCGTCTGGCACCGTATTGCCCCTGACCGTGGCAAGGCATCCACCTCACCTAACACCCACGTCCCAGCGGTGACCTACTTACCTCCTGGCGTTGCAGAACCCCATCTCTCGTGACGATGGCCAGACGATATTCGGTAAGTAGAAGCCTCGAGGACCAAACAAGGCAAGGGGCACACTGCGTTCCCACAGGTCACGAGCAGTTTGTTCATCTCTCTCCGCGAGTTTGTACCCTCAATGACCTCGCCAAAACCTCTACAGCGACTCTATGATCTCGACAAATCTTCGCCCCGGTTTCGTTATCAACTCCGCGACATCATCGATGGGAAAGAATATCGAGAACAGGTTCCACACCTTGGGGATGGTGATCTGGCGCGGCTCGTTGAATATCTAGATAGTGTACGTCTTCGAATCGCCCTTCCCCACTTCCTATCTAACGCCATCGTAGGTTCTCGATTATTTCGACCCTATGGCTCACACGTTCCGGATGTCCTTGGATGAACTTGGAAGGATATGCGGCATTCATGAGACACTACCGAAATCATGCACGATCCACGTTCCTCTTGAGATCGGCCCATCCGAGTCCGTAGATCCTGGTTACGCGCAAGAAGGGATGCTCAACGGTGCAAAGGTCCGTGTAAAACGTGTGCGGATACACTCCAACGAGGATCCGCGGAGGGCTAAGAAGGTGTATCAACGACCGTTCCGCATTCCCCATCCTCCAGTGCTGATGAAACCCACAGGCCTTCAACCAACTAGTCGTGGTATGGAAACGCATGAGCCACCCAAATATTGTCCCCGTTCTGGGTGTCACTATCGATCCTCTCCAACTTGTTTCTGACTGGATGCCTCGCGGGGACCTCGTGGGGTACATCGTGGATCACCCAGACACGGACGGACTTGGTCTCGTACGTGATCTCTCGATTGCGTCGCATGATACGCTGACCCTCTCGCCAGTTGTATGATGTTGCTGAGGGGCTTAACTACCTCCATTCCTGTAACGTGGTCCATGGAGATCTCAAGGGGGTACGAAACTGTTCTGATATCGTTGAACAACAATACTGACACCCAACCAGCCAAACGTTCTTGTGAATATCAACGGTCGCGCATTGATCACGGATTTCGGCCTCGCTACGGCAATACAAAGCCTGGACTCTATACGGAGTGTCATCGAAGAGCGTCCTCACTCTGTACGGTGGACTGCACCAGAGATCTTGGAAAGGTGGGGTACATATAGCAAGGAAGGGGATGTCTTCTCGTTGGCGATGGTCACGATCGAGGTATTCATGGATGATTCGCGCGTTGACCTCTGGGTTGATGTGGTTCTGTATCCACACAGATATTCACCGGCGCAGTTCCATTCATGGACAGCCACCCTGCCGAGGCTTTGTTATCCATACTGGAGGGGAGGCGCCCACCGCGACCGACCAACCCAACTTTCACAGATGGGTTGTGGGTATTGACCCGACGCTGCTGGGACCAAGAAGCCCACCTTCGCCCACGGGTGTCAGAAGTGTTGGAGGTTTTGCGCGGCTTGTGGGTTCCAGCTCTGGGATCACCTACTCGTTTGCCTGACCGGTTTCTCACGTACAGCGACATTCCGGCATGGAGACGCTTGATTAGCCGTCCCCGTGCCATAGATGAGCACATCTCGCTGGTTATGGATATCTTCTCTGACAGTAATGAGATTGAGGCGGTCAAACGCCTCCTGGAGGATGACGCTCAGGCCTTTATCGATGCGATAGATGAGGTACCCCCGTCCTTTCTCAGCATAATACCTCGATTGACTTCAACTCAAACTTTTGTCGACCAGATGTTGTATAGCCTCCCGCAACCACAACAGAAGGAGTGTCTAAGTACTTTGCGCAAGATGTGCGGTTGCCAGGGTTTACTCCCTAGATCACTCCAAATCACATTTTCCTACGACCGATCGGGAACTGCACCGTACAGTGGTGGGTTCGCTGACGTGTGGATGGGCAAATGTCAAGGTCGCAATGTTGCAGTCAAGGTTCTGAAGGTATACTCAACGAATAAACGTGACAAGGTGACGCAGGTGAATCATCAGTGCGATTCCCTGAAAATGTGTATAGACGAACTGATTATGACTGCGTAGAGGTTCTGCAAGGAGGCCATAATGTGGAAAACCCTCCATCACCCGAATGTTTTGCCGTTATTGGGAGCGAAAATGGCGAATGGCCAATTTGTAATGGTGTCGGAGTGGATGGTCAATGGAAATATCAATGAATTCATCAAGTCACACTGGGACGTAAATCGGTTTGAGCTTGTAGGACTCTGGTTTCCCCGCCGGCCTCGCTCTTTGCTGATCGCTACTTGACTCTTGTAGCTGAAAGATGTTGTTAGGGGGTTGGTATATATGCATGGCCGAGCAATTATCCACGGAGATTTGAAGGGGGTATGGCTCTTCAAATACTAGTCACTGATCTGCCCCTGACTCGATTTTTCCCAAGGTCAACATTTTCATCGATAGTGATAGGCATGCTCGCTTGGCAGACTTTGGACTCCTAACCATCGTCTCAGACCCTTCAAGCCCTAAAGACTCGCCTTCTTCCGCAGGTGGTGGGACAGCACGGTGGATGAGCCCTGAGCTGTTCGATCCGGACCAGTTCGGTCTGCCGGACAGTCAACCGACAAAGGAATCGGATTGCTACGCGTTGGGGATGGTTATCTATGAAGTGCTTAGCGGGCGAATTCCCTTCACATCGTTTAGCGACGCAGTTATTGTATGGAGGATCCTCAATGGTGAACGCCCGGCGAGACCACGAGGAGAACAAAGTGTATGGTTTACGGATGAGCTATGGGAAATGCTGGAGCTGTGCTGGACGGCTCGACCAGAAAGGCGCCCTAGTATAGAAACCGTGTTTGAGTGTTTAGGGCGGGTCTCGCGGTCACCTCCTAGCACAGATGATGAATCGAGTTCCACAACAGACGATCCCCGTATGTCCCACCATTTCATCCGAAGTCCCCACCTCATCTCCAATTTTTCTCATTGAGCGAGCCGAACGATCACACAAGGCGGGAACCAGTCCCCGCTTCTATCAGATAGTTACCCCGGTGTTGTGACAAGTCCGACGACAAGTCGTGGTAATGGAGGTTAGTTCCATCCTAATTGGATGAATGGAAAATGACATCACTCCCCTATGCCATTTCCCCGTTTCCGCCCTCTGGCATCACACTGATAGCAATCTTTCTCAAGATGTCGAATCGGCCCATTTGCTCGGTAGCAATGAGCTTCCGCGAAACATTTGGGGGCTGACACTAGAGGATCCGACGGAATTTTCCATTCAAATAGCAAACATCCTCGACAGGAAAGAAACCCTTCGAGACGGGGACTTTGTGCGGCTTGTGGAATACCTTGACAATGCATGTCTCTACATTATCTTGACCCCTCTATACTCAACTATGGCGTAGGTTCTTGGTAATTCTGACGTTACTAGTCCTGTCTTCCGGACATGCCTACGCGAACTCAGGAGGACATGCGGCATCTGTCAGACACTCCCACGGTCCTACACCCTTCCAGGTTTTGATCTACACGTTGAAGACCAGCCAATTCTCCGGGGATATTACGGCAACGTCCACAAAGGGTTTTTTGATGGCTCAAAAGTTCGAGTAAAGAGATTGTTTATGACTTCTGGTGCAGCAGAACAGGATTATACGAGCGTATGTCATTCACATCATCACTTCCTGCTTGCCAACGCTGGAAAAACCCACAGAATTTTTACGAAGGAGTTGTAACTTGGAAATACTTGAAACATCCGAACATTGTCCCCCTCCTGGGTATTACCATCACTCCTTCTTCCTTTAACCTGATCTCGGATTGGATCCCGGGCGGAAACCTGACGGAGTACATCAAGGACCATCCAAAGGAAGACAACCTTGGTCTCGTAGGTGCCAATCCCGTATTGGATACCCACCATGCTTACCAATTACAAGATATGCGGCATCGCCAACGGTCTCGAATACCTCCACTCCAACGATGTGGTTCACGGGAATCTAGGGCCGGTGTGTGGTGGTTCACCAGTCGGTATTGCAATTGGTTTGACATGCGTACAGCCAAACATCCTTGTGGACGACTTTGGCCGGGTACGGATCACTGATTTTGGTCTCGCCATGATGTCCCAATACCCCGATTCCCAACAAGCCTTCCTCGACGATCAAACTGTACAATGGACAGCACCAGAGATTTTGGATGACTCTGGAACGTGTAGCAAGGGAGCGGATGTTTTTTCGTTTGCGATGGTCACGGTTGAGGTACGCTGCAGATGAGTTGATATACGTCGAGCTTTTTTTAACTGTCGTTCCGCCCCAACACAGGTTTTCACCGGTGCGGCCCTGTCCGGTGCCAGTTTACCCGGTGTGGCAGGTGTAGCGATAATTCGGGGAGATCGCCCGCCACGGCCGGCCCATCCGGTGTGCTCAGACAAGTTGTGGGAGATAATGCAACGGTGTTGGGACCATGAACCTAGCTTGCGCCCGGAGATTTCAGGAGTGTCGAACGTCTTTCATGGAGTCCGTGAATTTGCAAACAATAATCTGATCCTCGAACAGTCAAGGCGACGAGCTGCCTATTTACTCAATAGCAAGGAGCTGCCGCGAGACCTTCGGGAGCTGACGCCAGAGGATCAGGCGAAATTTGTGGACAAGGTGGACCAGGTATGTTGAGATGGCTCCTTCTTTCTCGAAACCCCTTTCCATTATTTCTACAAAGGCATATCCGACCGTCGACTCGCAAAATGCAAAATTTGTAACTTCCTTAGGGGATACGTGCAGTGCGATTGGGCGACTTCCAGCTTCAGCCGTACTCTCCGCTGGACTCGAGAAACGTGGCAGTGTTGCCGCATCGTCTGGAGGATTCACGGACATCTGGCGAGGAGAACATTATGGTGCGCAGGTTGCTATCAAAGCCTTTCGCATATATCCCGCCCAGGACTTGAAAGAGGCAAAAGAAGTGAGCATGCGGTCAGCATGGAAGGTCTGCTCTCGAACGAAATTTACAGATTCTGTGGAAACGGGTGCCGACGTGGAGAAGATTATCTCATGAAAATATCTTACCATTCCGTGGCGTGAACATGACATACTTTCAGCTTGCCTTCGTTTACGACTGGGGGCCAAATGGCAACATCAGTCAGTACACGGCATCACATCCCCACCCACCCCGAGTGTCTCTGGTGCGGAATACTCTTTTTACTGTGGCAACTATGGAGTTACTAACCCGATTTTCTCTATGCACGGCAGCTGTTCGATGTTACGAAGGGGATGGAGTACCTTCATTCGTTTGATATCCCACATGGGGATTTGAAGGGGGTAGGTTTTTTTCATGACCCTCGGGTTGTATTTCGACTGCCGCTCTTGCAGCGCTGATATTTCTCTCTTTGGCCCTCGGCTATATTATTATACTGATTCCGTGGTAACAGGCGAATGTCATTATTGACCAGAAGGGTCGTGCTCGTTTGGCGGAATACGGGTTGGCACCCATCAATTCGGATCCCAGTTTTACTGTTGCGGCGACTCCAGGAGCGGTTGGGGCTTCCAGATGGTCAGCTCCAGAACTTATAAACCCTGTTCGCAAAGGAAATACCCCGCTGGTAATTGAGTCAAAAGCTGCTGACGTGTTCGCTTTTGCCATGCTTGCGGCGGAGGTCTTCACCGGTAAGATACCATTTGAAGGACAGAAGAACGAAGCGGTTCTGCTCCGTATCTCGCGAGGAGGTAGAATGGTGATGCCAGGAAACCCTCAGGCGGTCGGCCTCACCACCGAGATATGGAAGCTCCTCGGGAGTTGCTGGAACCAGGATCCCAAGAAACGTCCGACAATAGAAGACATTGTCAAGAGATGGCGGGGGTTCGCTGAAAATAGCAATAACAACGTTGTTCTCGAGTGCGTGCAAGCTCCTCTAGTAATTCGGACCCCGTCTTCAGTCCTGTGCTCAACTTTATACGATCGACTTAGGAAGCCACAACTTGTGTTAGGATCTGCACCGGACGTTGGCCGGTTCCGAGCGAAGTCCGAGGTCACTCAACCCCCAACAAGGTTCAAGCCCACCCGACTCCGAACGATGTCTGCACCTGCCCAACTCCGAACAACGTCTGTGTCCGCTCAGCCGCGAGTGACGCCCGAGACCGCCCAGCCAGGAAGAGACGCCGGAGCGCTCACTCGAAGACGCCGGAGGAAACCGTACTATTTTTAAGGTTCTTTTGACCTCGTTTGTCACACGGAGGGGATAATGCCGGGTTTCATGTAATTCTATCAGATGTGGATGATACTTTGTTCTCCCTACTTCATACATAACTCTGTTCAAAATAAGTTCTTGTGTGATCGTGATGTGGCCAGTACAGCATGATAGGGAGCAAATGCATGGAATGTATTGTGTGGTACAGAGATCCGATATGGTGAACTTGCCCCGGGTAGTGAGACACTGGGAGAAAGCCTGAACGGTTCCCCAATCGGGTGGTGTGAAGTGTGGGGTCAACTGCGCTCCCGATGCCTAGGAGTGGGACGGCACACGAGATGTACTTCCATCATACCCGGATACCGGTTGTCGCGAGCTCTTCGCGTTACCTAGTTGCGGGCGAATGTCATATCGATGCGGGAGAAATAACCACAGACGTCGTGGAACTGCCTATACGCGTAGATAGAGCAAGGGCCCTTGCACGACCTGGGGTTGCTGACTCTGGAAAGTCCCATGTACAAATGTCCCGTCGCCTCATGAGAATGCGGTAGAGTACTGCGGGTTTTGTACAAACCCATGGACCCCCCACAACGCCCTTCAAGCATAGAAGACGCGGAAGGTCAGGGGGCGGGTCCCGTAAAGTCGCTTGCGTTGCTGACGACAGGGAGTTGAACAAAAACCCTTCGATCAGCTCTCGGGTGTGTGGGTTGCGTGCAATAGGTATATTTTGAACCCTCGGTACAGTAAAGGGGGAAGGCAATATGTAAGTTTGGGAGGGGCTTAGCGGATGGAAGGAACCTACCGGATTCCGACAAACCCCTCTATGTCCGATGCGCTATGGGTGCACCTGCATAGACCACACACCCGTAAGGTAGATCTGCTTATGTTGTCGTCATATATCCTCGTTCTAAGAGCTGGAAACCTTCTGGTAGTGAGTTCTCCAAGGGTGTTTCGCGACCTCGACCGCCTCTTACCACATCTCCCCCGTGCCTTGCTGCCTCAGGTCTTTCCTCCGAAGTTCGGTTCCGTGTTTGTTGTTGGGATATGAGGCTCCATTTCCAGAGTGGACGAGCCTTCTGGGTTGAATCGGGGAATGACTCGTAGGAGAGTATAGTGGACTGATTAAGGAGTGATGAGGGTCAGAGCTTTGGCGCTGTATAAGGGCTCGAAACAAAAGGCGAGAGCAGTAGGAAGGTGGATGTGTTGTCGGAATGGCGTGTACTGTCTTCTGCTGTATCTTTGCGGTGCCAGGTAGTTCGGGACGGCCCGTGATTGGGATTCCGAAATTGAACCCGATCGGCGGCGGCTGGAAACCGTTCTGCCGAGCCGCTTTCCCCTAGGCTTTCTTGTGAAGGAGAACTGGGAAGGGGATCTTGACCTTCAACTCCACTTGTGCGTGGATGGGTGGACGCCTTTTCATGATGTTCAAAATTCAACGCGCCGCTGGGCGTACTCATTGAACATACAAGCGCCGCAATCCACCTCTACACACCCGGGGTTCACCACCCTAAACAGACATCGAGCATCACTCGCATCCTTAACGACATCCCTCTCGGAATTCCACCCTTTCAACCGCCTATCCATCATCCCCACTTGGGTCGTGTAACGTAGTGACGTAGCTGGAAGGTAGAGCTTCGACCAACAGTTGGGCTGTTGATATATACGTTACTCGTCATTCGTTCGCTTCGTCTGTTCACTTATAACTATCTACGCACTGGTCACATGTTTTACAATTTTCTTATATCCGAGCAGTCCGCCCTTCGTGCTCCTCAGTTCTTTTGCCGCTTTGGCTTCGCTGAGGATCCGTCTCATACGACGTTCGTCTAGATTCGTCGACATGGGCCATTGTCAAGCTTTCTCTTTTCTCCCCATCGGAGCACCATCCTGTCGGAATCACCTTCTGTCGTGACCAACTACAATCATCCAGACCGCCAAGCGACCTCGAGTGACTCGCAATCGATGACCAAACTGTGCGTGGATGTCCATCCTCGCACCCACTTGTTGGTTATTTAGTGGGGTAGTGGTACACGTATTTGGGGTAGGCCGGCCCTCCTTCAACTCAGAATCCATACATCACCGCATCGTTCATCCGCACAATTTGGCGCGGACGGCCTTCGGTGTTCGCGATCCCCGCTAGAGACCATTTGGTGTACGCCTTATTTCTACCCTGTTTCCCTCCGACTACGCTCACTTTCTCTAGTAAGAGTTCTGCACGTCTGGGGTATGTCGGAGGCACGAGCTGGGGCGACTTCAAATTACCAAGAACCAGGGTCTCGATTGATCTGTGATCGTCAGCACAAACACTATGATCCTGCGGATATCGATAATCACGCCCCCAATCCATGAGTGGTACAAGTGTTATACAACGTCCAAACGACACGCCCGTCGCCTCTTCTCCCTCCCCACAGCGTTCTTACGTAGATTGATGATACAATTTCCTCGGGCGGTGAGACTGAGAGACAAAGATCAGTATGATATCCGGATTGCGGTACATCTACGATTGGCACTCGCCGAACACTATATCCCTAGACTTCGCTATCTTATTGACCTCCAAGTTTCGTGATCCGTCGGGGTTCCAACTCCAGCGGCCTGGGCCCACACGACCACCACTTCAGCTGTGTTCGGACACTGGAGCTCTCTAAGGCATTTGAGGGCTGCAATAACCTTTGGGGGCGTATGAAGAAACTCTGGGTATCGATGGGCTGCCGTGTAGGACATGTGCTTGAGAGCAGCTCTCCTTCCCTCCTCCGTAGATATGATCTTTTCGCAAGAAGTGAAGTTCGGGGGGTGGAGGTGGTTCTGCCACAGGTCCGACGATGAAAACTCGATCAGGACAGCCGCGGCCATCATGGGCTCGTAATCGGCTGTGCTCGTGGGATTCCCGTCCTTGAGAGGAAGATCCGGTGTAAACTGGAACGGGTCACCGACTGCTTGGAGGAATTCACCGAGGTTCTCGTCTGAGACGGTCTCCATTGTTGAGGAGAACCACCCGGACACGAACGTATGAAAGACCTTCAAAGCCAGACCGCGCAATTGGAGGGGGTGGGTTGGCAGTAGTGTCGACGTGAGGACGGGTAAAATCGTTGCGTCGAAATGAGTAGGTCCCGGACCGGTCGATAGAATGCGGAGAGCAATGGACCCTGGATGTGGTGGGGAATCCGTGGTATGATACTTCTCGCACAACGACAAGAAGCCCACGAGGGGAGCCACCCAAGTGGGTTTCACAACGGAGATAGGTCCCGTGACACCGGAGTCGAGGTGCTTCCCAAGCAGCCGTACTACGTGACTGGCCATCTGATAGCGCTCGTCCTCTGGGTACCTGGAGTTGAGAATTCCGGTGATCCACAAAAAGCCCATTTCTCCCGTCCTCATGGCTTGAATCGGGTCGAGATGAATCAATGCGGATAGAACCAAAGTTAGAGTGTGTTGGTCAGCGTTCCCCTCCCTAACGGATGCCAATAATTGTCGATGGAAAAGGTCGATCGCTGTCCGCAACGCATCGCTGCCACTTGATGAGTGAAGTTAACGGAAAAAATACAAAAATCACGTACTCGTTGTTGGGGATAAACAAGGTGTGGATATCACCTACTTGGTGTCCCAAGGAGATGGCCATGATGAGTAAACAGTCTATTTTGAGAGTTCGGTGACTATGATCGCCGTTCGCCATCAATCTCCTGCAGAACAAATCTATCGCCTCAAGGTTGAATACCGCAGGAGGACCCTGAGCCCATCTCCACCGCCAGACGGTCTGGAGAATCACCCTGCTCAAGCAGAGCTTATGCGTCGTGGGTAAATGATTGGATGTGTTGGAAAAAATATCCCATTCCTGGAAGCATGCGCGGTCTGGGGCCTCTGAAACGATCCTGAGGATGCCTACGCCCGGCAAGAACGTGGACCCGGATTCGGATACACATTTAGCGTAGTGGCGAATGCTTTCGCTGAGCCTCCGGAGGTCTTCTCTCTCGGGTTCCATGCAGAGTTGAATGCTGAGGACTGATGCCAGGGCCATCCCGATTACACTCGCATGTTCTAACCTGCCAGGAATAACTCGCCCATCCAATAGGCACTCGATGAAAAGTTTGGCAAGAACGCGCGGTGAGAGAACACCCGCGATCTCCGGGTACCAGGTTGTGTCTACAGCAAACCGGGCCCCGTAGAAGATCACGTCACTATCGGTGGTGAAATTGAGCATCCAAGAGATGCAACGTGCATCTGCCTTACGGGCCTCTCGGTCAATGGAGATATCCCCGAAGTACCAGGGTTCTCCCACCGCGGTGAGTGGTATCTGTCCCGTTCCCCTTGGTGGATCCGGAATGGGACCAAGGTTCTGCAGCGCACTCCTAACTCCGGAACGAAGCCGTTTGCGGATTTGTCCGAGCTCCTTCGCAAAACGGGAGTAGACCCTAGCAAGGGACGTCATACGGGATCGCACCGATCGGGCGAAGGTAGAGTTACCATGTTTCAGGTATCTTGTGAGGGTTCGGATGACGATTGAAAGTGGGGTCTGGTATGGACAGTTGTAGTAGGGCGTCGCAGCGAGAGTGAAGAAAACGTATGCGATGGCCACAGTGAGCGTGAAGGCGAGGATGACCCAGGCGACGGTGCGGCTGATGGTCCAGAGGTATATTGATAGGGCGCACCCGAACAAGAGCAAGGCGAATTGGAGCATGACCGGAAGGCTTTCGATGGCGATGTGGAAGTGCCACTTCTCGAGCCCGTCCAGTTTTCGCTGCCTGTCGCGACTCTTGTCGGCAGCAGAGCCTCCACGGTTCCTGAGATAGCGGTTGACCCATCGTTTTCCAAGCATCGCAAGGAATGCAGCGAAGAGTGAGGTGGCAAGACTTGCGTAGAGTAACGACTGGACAATGACGATCTCTTGAGGAGGGCCGGCCCAGGTGGCGGACCTGGGGTCTACATCGGGGAAGAGGGTGTTGTTCATGGTGTGAATGAGGACTTGTATGTAAATAGCGGTCGCATTGTTCGGATCCTGTTCAAGTTTCGGTTGTACACTGGTGACGAATGTTGCACTGACTGCGGAGAACAGACCAGCCTGGATACCTCTGGGTTTGGTTTTCGGTGACGAGGACGAAGATGGGACGACTCACGAAGATAAGGGTGGTGTTCAAGTCTCCGTCGTACCTGCCTGCATAATCCCGGTCAAAGTCGCTCGATTCCTTGCGGTATACAGCGAAGAAGTCGGCGCGTGAATCGTTGGTCCTCAGCGGGTTGAAGAATCCTTTGAGGGCAGAATGGAGGCTGGTGTAAGGTTGTCACCGACTCCCCGGCCATCACCAACGACTCGGTCGGCGCACCATTTCGGGTCTAGTTGGGTGGTTGTGGGCTCTTGTGCCCCCTCTTGAGGTTGAGGCGAAGGTTGTGACATATCTAGCGACGATGAGGGTATAAGCCAAGTCAGCCGACGTGGGAGGCTTTAAAGTTTAAGTATCCCCCTTCTAAGACTACCCTCGACGATGATCACCTCGAACGTGCGCGGATCCGCCACTGAACGCAGCCAACCGTGCCGCATAAGCTGTCTCCCCCGTCCATATTCCAGTTTTCATCCCATCGACTGATACCTCGGGTGAATTAACAAGTTAACAACCAGTGCACGGTATAAAAAGATACGGGACAAAAGGTCCAAGAAGACGCTAAGCAGTCCCGGGGGATTACATCACCGCCGTATTCAACAATGGCCGGATCTTTAGAATTCAAAAATTCACGCCCGGGCCCAGGATTGTCGTGCTGAATGGATCCAACCAAACCTGACCGTGCCGGATATCGACAAGATAAGCCACCAAGTCTGGGCGCCTTTTTCTCTTGTTCATTCACCTCCTCCCTCGTTCACCCCACAACCCTCCCCATGGCGTGCAAACCTCAACCAGGATGGACGATATACAAGGAGTAAGCTTTCGAACCCGTCTTTCACATGCCACGTCGACCTCCTGACGCGTGAGGTTTTCTTTCACAGAGAGATGGACGTCTTTTGTTACGGCGATGCCCTGTGGTAGAACATTATCTCGTCAACCGCTGTGGATAGCACCTAAGGATTTGGAACGTAGGGAACCCGCCCCCATACCCGGCTATGCACGTATCAGCATCGGAGACGTGGGCTTCCTCCGCCGTGGCAAATTCCATTTGTTGTTCTCCGCTGGTTCCCCGTTGGGAGATCGGATGCTAGGAGACGATGTTCCCGCGACATTTAAGCAATTGGACGTTGGAACTTTAATACCTGACCGGTATCGTCCACCCGGCTGCCTTCATACCCCAACTATTCGGGAGGTCGGGGCCGATCTTGATGCCACGGGATGCACCACGATGTAGGCCCATCCCTCGAACAATCCATCCTCCATCGTTTTCAAAAAAAAAAAAAAACATCTCCAGGCTCCCGAAGCACGGTACAAAATTTTTATTCGAGCTCACCGGTGATCGCGGTGCAGCACTGGTAACAAGGCATCAAACAATTTCAGAAGATGCTTCATTGGAAACCGCGTTCGAGGTGTATACTAAACGCCACTACAAGTCTTGGGTTGAGTTCGCCCGTCACAAGCAGTACGGAAATGACGTTCGTCCCTTTCTCGTGTCTGGATTCGACATGACAAGGGATTTTGCGATGGTGGCATATTCGAACAGGGGTCATCTCTTCGAACCCAACGACACTATCGCTATTCCAATGTTCGCTTCCACTCTTCTCCTTTTCAGGGGACGTGGCGCACTAAACACCAAGTATATATTACCGATGGGCCACATCAACGTGGTTCCTCCCCACGCGAGCGGGTCACAGGCGTTTCCTCGCGATCGGGAGACGCAGGGGGTATCACCAACGAGTTCGACCAGTGTGTTTTCGTTCGGTACTACACCATGTGGTGGAGGAAATGGATGCCCGTGTTTCCCAAAGTAGTTCGAGCCGGTGCGGGACCAGACGATCTCGGCTCGGGGGATAACAGAGGGGACACCCTGCCGGAGTTGGCGGTGCGATGCAATGTTGAAAATACCGAGAGCGGCGATCAGGATCCCGGACGACAATCGGTTCCTTCCGCGGACGAGGCCGGTTCTGAGGAGTATGACAGCTGGGATGCCATTGCGGATTACGTATTCCGGGTAAGTAACCCCCTTCTCCGTGTCGCCATCAAGCTACTCAGCCCTTTCAATGGAAGAACTCCAATGCTACGTCTGTATTGATGCACCGTCGAGACCTGACGAGGATTCGTGTGGTAGGTCATCCACAGATATAGAACTTTGAGGTCTCATGTTTGGACAGGTGGGTGGTTTGGGTGACGTCCCATCTCTATTGGCCACGAAGAGGCCCCCCATTGCGGTCGAAGAAAGCGGAGGTCAGCCCATATCATAAGCACATTTTCAAGGTCTCATTCTTTTCAGTGGGCAGAATTGTTCACGGAGAAAATACACTGTTGACATGGCCGGCTACTACACTCCCTCATCTCCGGCTCTCGAGGACCGAACGAGGCGCGTGGGAATCTGCCTTTCCATTATCCGTGAACGGCCTACCCATTCAACTCTGAAAATTTTCGCCTTAGCTAGATGCCCCTATGATTCCACCCAACCTCGTACAAGAAATCCACGACTCCGGAAGATCTTCACCGCGGTTTTACGTACAGCAAACTGCCTTTGAGCCATCAGATCGTCCGAGCGCACTGATCACTCGGTGTGCTGAATCACCACAGGAAGAACCTCAGAAGGCTGCTACCCAACCTCCCAAGGAGCAACAGCCTGAGGCTCAGGTCTTCGTTGGCAGCCAGCCAGTGGTGATGGAAGCGCACACACGAAACGTCCAAGCGTCGGTCCTCGACCACAGAATCAACCTCCTAAACAGGAATGCAGTCGAAGCCTCTCACGCAAAGGATATCTTCAGGGCAGCGAGTACCATCACAGTTTTGGTTCGGGTTAGTGCTCTCGTCCTGCGTCCGTTTTCGAGCACTCATTGGTGGTCCAACCAGGACACGATGGTCAACACAGACTTTGTGCGACTGTCTGAATGCTGTTTCCACGCATGCGAGGCACTAGAAAGCGCAATCCAAGGAAGGAAAGTGGTTGATCTCAATGGATCTATCGGGATGGCACTGACAGATTTGGAAAGGTATGTCGGTTACCTTCTACCCTCTCTGTTTCCTACCAAGCAACTCCAGGATTATGGGTGAAATCGAACAGAATCTCAAGATGGAGGCGAAAACGTCATAAATTCAATACAACGAAGGCAAGATTGGGGGACACGTGCTAGAGATCAAAGGGATACTCAGCACTCTCGGTACACGGAGCCCATCCTCACTGAAGATCTCAATGAGTGTGTGTGTGTGTCCCACTTATCTAGCACCGGTTCATCCCCACAGCACCCCACCCTCACCCACCTCACACTGATCGTACCCCGATACTTTCTTCGCTCCCGATTTTTAACCTTCATTTTTGGACGTCGTTAAGCAAAACGAGTTCCGCCGTGCGACGCCTCGGCATCCCCCGGCCGACTCGATAACGACAATCGCTTCTTGAAGTAGGGGCTCTCGTTACCGAGGGAACAGTAGACGACAACGGACTACAATGGAAAGTGAGACGCAGGTACCCTGTGAGGTCACGAGAGAAAAACACGAACCTTTGCAGGTCGCCCTACTAGGCCCGATAGTACACGAATCTAATGTTACGAGTACACAGGCTTATCTCTTGTACTACATCTCTCTTGTACTACATCTCTCTTGTACTACATCTAATCCTATGTACAATCACACGCCCAGCCCACGAAGTAGACGGCAATTACTCCAGAACGTTCAGATGACATGACCTGGTCTTTCGTCTATCCCAGCTGACAAACCCCAGAGATACGAAGATCGATAAGATACTTCTCCACCTAACTTACTCCGTGATTGTAACGCGACGTTTACTGACTTTGGCCAGATCAGCGGGGTCAACTGATCAGGCCAACCGTCTCAAATGTGTGCGAGATTTGTCACCAACCACGCAACATCACGGAAACTCCCGGAAGGCCGAACTCACATCCAGGCTCCACGGCACTCGTCCCCGCTGACCGATGGGCACCCCGGTACCTGGAACGACCTGGCGGATTGGTATAGATACAGGAGAAGAGATGAGGAGAGGATATCAAGAAGGCGCTGGTGCACCAGATGTGCCACTGCTATACAACGTTCAACGCTCACTATTCGCGCCCGAATCCAGTCTTGTCGTTCTGATGTATTCAATAGGGTCCATTTTGCCCTTAACCCAGCCTCCAATCGGCCGACACGTGGCGGATATCGCAGAACAGACACCTCGCATACGTCCCCGCTTGATACACTCCGGACGGGATATCGACAAGGGGGGCGCTCATAAACCAGGCGTGGATGCAGGTGCGCCTTTTTATCATCTATCCCCTATCCTCCACCCATCCATCCTCCCAAGTTTCCCTATGTCACGCGGATTTAGATCAAAATGGCGGGTATACAAGGAGTAAGCCTCTGAACCCCCCTTCCGTATCTCACGCCGACCTCCTGATGCTTGAGGTTTCCTTTCGCAGGGAAATGGATTTATTTTGTTACGGCGATGCCCTATGGTAGCGTGTCGTTTTATCAACCGCTTCGGATGATATCTGAAGATTTGGAATCCCACAACATCTAGGGAGCCCTCCCCCACACCCCACTACACACGCATCTGCATCGGAGACGTGGGCTTCATCCGCGATGGGCAATTCAATCTGTTGTTCTCCGCCGGTTCCCCGTTAGGACAACGGCAGCTGGGAGACGATGTTCCCACCACATTCGAGCAATTGATTGTTGGAACTCCACCACCCTTCGAGCCACGGCGACCCATTTGCCTTCATACCCCTACCGTTCGCCAACTCGGGGTGTGTTTTGGTTCCGCGGAACCTACTGTCCCGTACGTCCCATCCCTTGATCGATCGCCCACCGTTTTCAAAATGTGCCATCCCAGGCTCCCGGAACATGAGGCAAATTTCATATTCGAGCTCACTGGCAATCGTGGTGCAGCATTGGTGACGAGGCACGAAACGTGTCCGGAAGACACTCCATTGGAAACCGCGTTTGAAACGTATGCTAAGCGCCACTACAAGTCATGGGTTAAGTTTGCCCGTTGCAAGGGGTACGGAAACGACATCCATCCTGTTCTCGTATCTGGTTTCGATATGACCAGGGATTTTTCGATGGTGGTATATTCAAACGAGGATGACGCTCTTATATCCAACGACACTGTTGCGATTCCGATGTTTGCTTCCACCCCTCCTCCTTTTCTGGGGACATGGCGGTCTGGGTGTCCGGTCTACACTAACGAAGGGCCACAGCAATACAATCCTCCTTCACACGGACGAGGCACACATACTCCCTCCTCTCAATTGAGAGGCATGGGAAGCGTTCCCAACGAATCCAATCAATGCGTCTTCATTCGGTACTACACTATGCGCCGGAGAAAATGGTTGCCGATGTTTCCCAAAGTAATTCGAGCCGGCGCAGGGCCTCACGATCTCGGTTCAGGGGATAACAGAGGGGGCGCCTTTCCAGAATTGGCGGTGCAATATGATCCCGAATATACAGAAAGCAGTGATGAGGATCTCGGACGACAGCGGGGTCCTACCATGGACGATGCTAGCCCCGAGTCAAATATTGTCGTTCGAAACCCGAAATATGTATGGTTCTTGCTATCTCTTACGTCTCCGCTCTGAATCCCGCCTCCAGGAGGAATATGACAGCTGGGATGCCATTGCGGATTATGTATTCCGGGTAATTCGCGTCCCTGTTTCGCTATCACACCACTCAATCCTCTCACTGGAAGAACTCCAACGCTACATCAGTATTGATGCACCATCGAGACCTGGCGGAGCTTCGCGCGGTAGGTAATCCGCAGATGGCGTACTTCACGGTCTCACCCTCGGGTAGGCGGGGGGTTCGGGCGACATCTCATCTCTATTGGCCGCGAAGAAGCCGCATATTGTGGTAGAAGAAAATGGAGGTCAGCCCCATTGTATATGGATGCTCACGGCCTCATCCTTTCCCAGTGGGGAGAATCGTTTGCAGACAAAATAGAAACTTGGCACAACCGAACACTACACCCCTGCACCTCTTTGCACCGGCCCTCCCAGTATACCCGACTCTCGATTCACCTAGCCTTGTCGACCTTGATGCGCCAGCCTGGAGACGTTTAATTGACCACGCCTTCTCTCCGCACGAACTCATCCCTCTAGTTGAGACAATGTTCACGAGCAGGGATGAAGTCTGGATGATCCGTGATCTCCGTGGGGACGATGCTCAGGCCTTTGCTGATGTGATGCAGGAGGTACGGTCTGTTCCCCTGTTCACGACGTGTGATCTGATTACCCCTCATCCTCTCTGGGTCTATTCCTTTCGAACATCCACCTCCGTTCGTCAGGCCATGGATCTCCCTGATCTCTCACCACGACTCCGGAGCCAGTGTCTGAGATCTTTGTGGCAAGTGTGCGCCTGCAATGCTTTGCTTCCGAGATCACTCCAGATCCCATTTTGTTACAATCGATTGGACGATCCGTTGTACAGTGGTGGGTACGCAGATGTGTGGAAGGGTGAATATCAAGGCCGTCCGGTCGCAGTCAAGGTTCCGAGATTATACTCTACCAGTGATTTTAGTAAGATTACAAGCGTGGGTCACTTGCAAAACCTATAAAAAGTCCACATCGATGAGCTGATTATGATTGCATAGAGGTTTTGCAAGGAGGTTATAATCTGGAGAACCCTCCGTCATCCGAACGTGCTTCCGCTGTTGGGAGTGACAATGAACAATGCGCACTTCGCGATGGTGTCAGACTGGATGATCAACGGGAATATTAACCAGTTTATCGAGACCCACAAGGACGCAAATCGGTTCGAACTGGTAGGGTTTTGTCCCTGCTTCTGACTATACCCGCCACTAATGACCCTTCCTGGTAGCTCAAGGATGTCTCTCGGGGGTTGATATATATGCACGATCGGGAAATGATACATGGCGATCTGAAAGGGGTATGAATTTGAACGCTAGTCACTGTCCCACCTCTTGACGCACTTTTTATCAAGGCTAATATCCTGATCGATCAAGATGGCCACGCACGTCTCGCAGACTTCGGACTTCTCACAATTGTCTCAGATCGTACAAATTTCACGGCCTCGAGTTCCGTCGTAACGTGCGGCACGATACGGTGGATGAGCCCGGAGCTCCTTGATCCAGACCGGTCCGGTTTTGCGAGTAATCAACCAACGAAGAAATCAGATTGTTATGCGTTGGGAATGGTGGTACTTGAAGTCCTCAGTGGCCGGGCTCCCTTCACACCGTTCAGGGACTTCACCGTCGTGCGGAAGGTCCTTGAGGGTGAACATCCAGGAAGACCGGAGGGGGCGGAGGGAATGTGGTTCACGGATGACTTATGGGAAATGCTGGAACAGTGCTGGTCGCACCATCCGGAACGCCGACCCAACATCGAAGCCGTGCTCGAATGTTTGGAACGGGTTTCTGCGGCCCATCATCCACCGTCTCTTATGGTGGATGGCAGTGTTCAGATAGATTCCGCAGGAAACCATACCTGTATGTTTCCCCATTTTGTCACGATTCCCAGACTCACTTTTGAGGGTAAAGTCGCAGGGTCTTCGGTGAAACCTTCCCGGTCATTGACGGTTTTACCAACAGTCGGTTCACTCCTGCAGGGATCGTCCCACACAATTGCCGCAGGAAGCACGGATGCAAGTGAGGCATCTCGCCCGTCTCAGCCATCAGAGAAGCTGGACCCAGAGGAATCTGCAGGAATCGTCGACCAGGTGAGTTGGACATGTCCTCCAGATGAGTTCCGGTACCAACCAGTTGTCCCACTAGGCTCCACTTGATCCAAGTATTGGGGATCTCATGGGACAAGAGGCTGACGTACAACTGGGTATTACTAGGTCGGGTCAGGTCGGTTCATTACATCCAACTCCACGATGATCGTTCGGGTTTAATTGGTGTCTTAGGCAATCCTTGGTATGCCGGCCTGGAAACGCTTAATTAGCCGCACACTTTCTTCCCACGAAGTCATCCCCTTAATCGAGGCAACCCTAACAAGTGAGGATGCACCTACGGTGATCCGTGACCTCCGTGGGGACGACGCTCAGAGCTTTGTTGATGCGATACAGGGGGTACGTTCTATTCCTTTGTTCACGGCGTGCGATCTGATTAACCCCCGTCCTCTTCGTATCCCTCGCTTTCGAACCCTCACCTCCACTAATCAGGCTTTGGATCTCCCTGATCTAACGCCACAACTCCGGGTAGTTTGTCGGGATGCCTTGCGTAAGATATGTGGCCGCCAGGTTTTGCTTCCGAGATCACTCCAAATCCCACTCTGCTACGATCGATCGGGGGTTGCGTGGGACAGGGGTAGGCACGCGGATGTGTGGAAGGGTGAATATCGAGAGTGTCCGGTCGCAGTCAAGGTTATGAGACCATGCTGGGCAGGCAACCTTCACAAGATTATAAGGGTGAGCCACCACCCAAAGCTTGCTAAAAGCACACATCGACGGGCTGACTGTGGTGGTGTAGAGGTTCTGCGAAGAAGCTGCGGTGTGGGGAACTCTTCACCACCGGAACGTTTTGCCTCTGTTGGGGGTGACAATGGATGATCGCCTATTCGCAGTTGTATTGCGTTGGATGGAAAATGGGAATATCAACAGGTTCATCAAGACGCACGTGGATGCGAATCGGTTCAAGCTTGTAGGGTCTTGCTTACTGCTTACTGCACTCGTCACTGACAATCAGGTCTGACAGCTCGAAGATGTCGCTCGAGGGTTGATATACCTACACAGCGAGGGAGTAATACACGGTGATCTAAAGGGGGTATGACTTTCAACGCCGGCTACTGCCCTGCCTTCTAACAAGATTTCGAATGAAGGCCAACGTCCTGATTGACGAAAGTGGCGATGCGCGCCTAGTAGACTTTGGACTTCTCGCTATCGTCTCGGATCTCCCACAGCCCACGTTTTCAACTACACTCGCGATGGCTGGCACAATAGGCTGGACGAGCCCAGAGCTCATCTATCCAGAGAAGTTCGGGATGAAGGATAGTCAACCGACAAAGGGATCGGATTGCTACGCGTTAGGGATGACAATACTTGAAGTGCTTAGCGGTCAGGTTCCCTTCGCGCCGTTCAAGGACCCCGCCATCATTCTGAAGGTCATCAAGGGTGAACGGCCAAGGAGACCGAGAGGGACGAAGGGGGAGTGGTTTACGGATGACCTATGGAGGACCTTGGAACAGTGTTGGTTACCGCAATCAAAAGACCGACCCAGCGCAGAAACCGTACTCGAGTGCCTGGAACCGCTTACTACGACTTGGAAGTCACCACCTCCTAGGGCGGGTGATGACGTTCAGATGGATTCTGATGATAAGCCACGTTCCATAACGAGCTACACTCGTACGTCCAATTTCGCCTCGAGCCTTACACTCGTTTTTCAATCGTTCTATACAGCGGGCGCCCCAATCACATGAGCACTTTCTCCATTATCGATCACTTTCCTCGCCCGACACGGAACAACCACCCGGAATCCTGCGGACAGCTCCAGAGGGGGTACCTTCGAAGGGGGACTTTCATTGTATGATTATGTCAGATACACCCGACTCCAATCGTAGAAATTGTATTACGTTGCTAACAATCCTATTTCCCGTTTCGAAGATCCTCTCTGCGCGCGAAACAGTTTGTACGGGGTCATTAGTCTTCAATGACCTGAAGGGCTCTTTGACAGTTGAATGGAGGTTGAGTCGAAATCATTGATCGTACCCAGCACACGGCGTTCGCGACGGGTTTTACAATGTCCAACGTCCCAGCCCGGTGATCCTTTTGGTCGTAAGCCTACTAAAGGGTGGTGGTGGAGTTGGCAAAACTTACTTACTTCAAGGGGGCGGCCAACTTTCTCCAAGCCCCCAGCATCGAAAGTGCAATGATACGAATTACGTCGACCAGTCACCAAGGACTTTAATTCCCATCCTGACCCATGGTGATTTGAAGGCACTGATGTTCGTATTCCAATGGGCGCGAAGCTGCGAGATCTTACCGCCGGTAAACCAATCACGGGTGTCGTGGGTGTGAACAGCGGGGCACGTGCAATCAATGGGACCGGCTCAAGCGTTTGGTTTAATCTTGCTGTGAGCCCGGCTATGTCGACGAGCGACCAGTTGCAGGATGACGTATCGGCATGAGGACAAAGCGGGCACCACTGCGGTCGGGTGTCAGGGGAGAGGCTGGAGAGAGGGGGTGGAGACTGGAAGCGAACGATGTGAGGATGAGGGAGGACAATTAACGGGTGAAAATTTCCGGGAGGTGTGGAAATCATTAAAAGGCGATAGAATAACCATATATGACAAGGTACAGGGAAATCTCTTCCACCGCTCGAGCGGGTTGCCACGGGGACAGTAGAGGATGGGCATGGACGAGAGAGAGCCGTTAGAGTGGAACGGTTTGAGCGTGAGGATAATACTGGTCGACGTGATCGGCGCATTGAGGTTGCATCGAGTACATGACCGTCGGTGGGACCCCCAACATTGTGTGAGTAAGTTCCACTTGTGAAGCTGGCTAGGGAGTCGCTTCGATACATACCCCTGAAGGAACCCCCTGTCATTGTTGCAGATTCCCTAGTGTACTCACCATCCATCGAGTCCAAGTGTAACACCGTCTGATTTATATGGTCTGGGGGACGAGATGAGTCAGGTCGAGAGTTTAAGTTTGAGCGAGAAAGGTGGGTTGGTAGGCTGCCAGTCGTCACTGGGGTGTTGCAACCCAAGGGAATATTGTAAGTGAGTTCCGGACTCGGCTGGGCAGAACCAGATTCTTCTTGTAGCCTGTGGTACGTCTCCTTGGAACAGAAATGACACGAGTGTTTGTGCCTTTTATCTTCTTCCGTGAAAGGCACAGGCCGGAGCTAGCGCTATAGACGTCGAGAGCCAGGGGTCGCTTGATCGAGGAGTTCCACCCTGGACTCCATCCACGACCACCCGCCCACTTTCCACCACCGCCTACCGCCCGGAGCCGGTCAATTTCTAGCTGACCCACAGGATGGCATCCTGCCGTCGGATTCGGATATACATAATCCGGAACCTGCTTGCAATATCACGGGAGCGCCGGCGCAGATCAACCGGCCTCTCTGCCCCGTGTCCATCCGGGATCTTCACCGAGGTTAGGCGCTGGGCCCCATCGACTTTTTGTTGGACCACTTCCGGCCAAAAGCCCTAGTAACATGTCCAGCCGATGCTCTGACTCCAAGACACCTTTTCAGTGCGAGCGAACTGGCCCCTAGCGACCATGACATCGGAGTATTGCCTCGAGAACAGGGAAAAGCCGGACACTGCGATGTTTGGGTTCGATTGCGGTCATCACCTGCACGTCTGTCAGTGAATCACGTTTCTCTGATTGTCCCCGCTTTTTGCCCCTGTCTGAGTCCCACATAAACGGACATTCCCCTTCCTTTCTTGCCATTTCCCCTACGTCGACCCTTCTGATGGCTCTTGTGTCTCCCCGGTAAGCCCGGCCTCTGGTCTCAGCGACAATCCACGCTCCGTGTGCCTTGATCCCTTCTTGATCGCCACTCTTCCGAGTATCCCCCGCTCCCTCTCCTCATCTTCGATACTCGTCCACACTTGGACTCAGAACGGCTGACCGCGCTCACGGGAGGTCACTCACTGGGGCTTTGTAGAATGTAGTACAATGTGAAATTCGTTCTGCATCTCAGAGGGGATAGTCTACTTTACACTCGAGCATGCTAATACCCAACTCCCCGCCCAACACGCTCACGACAATCCTCCTTCGTAGGATATACCCTACAGCTCGACGTCGCCCAACAGAGTCTGCAAGTCCCACCCAAGTCCTGCCTTCATTTTCGACGGCGACAGTTCTGCGGGCGTACAGTTACTGAAGGACGGAGGCTTCGGGGATGTGGAGGGGACTCACAAATTCAAACTGTCGTAACGGGTGAGCGACCGTGCGTAGATTCGTCTCTACATTTTGCAGATCGCGAGGTTGGCCCTACCCGAGGCGCTCCTAGAGATACGGTAGATTTCCCCTTTGTTCCTCGCGTAACGTGTACCGAAACCGCTCAGAAGAAGGGTTCGAGTCCTGCTAACAGTCAGGGACTTTGTCAAAGGTAGGGTGACACGGCTCGTGTCCGCGACGAACCGGGCGCCGCAGTGGACCACGCCACTCCCCGCGGAAGAATAGGCCACCCATGTCATGCAACCATGGAAGTCAATGAGCGCCACCTCGGAAACCCAGATAGGCACTGACAGCGCCCGGGAGCCCCGGAGCGAAGGCACCGAGGTACTCTTCCGGGGGTGAAACGTGAAAATGGGGAGGAAGCCAGTGACGGTGAGGCTGATTGTCCAGGGGTGTCGTGAGAGTGCAATAACCGAGGCGAATTGAAGTACCACTGGGAGACTTTCGGTGACCAGGCGGAAACGCCACGCTTCTAATCCGTCGAGTTTCCGTCGTCCGTCACGATTTCAAAGATGGTGGTGGGCCCGCTGTTCGCCACGCATTGCTAGGAATGGTGTTACGAGCGAAGTAGCGAGACTAGCGCAAAGCGGGGGCCGAAGCGTTGAACGGCGACAACATTGGACGGAGGACCAGCCTAGGTGGATCGGGGCAGTGAAACATTCGTGGGATGGACGGCTTTTGCGTATAAGTGGCGGCCATCTGGTTCCGGGTTGGGTTGGACGTCAACGGTGGATACTGAACCGACTGCAGAGAACAGACCAGCACAGATACCCCCGGATTCAGTGGTAAGTACCGCGAGCGAAAACCAGACGGCTCACGAAGGTGGGGGACGCGCTCAAGTCCTTGTCGTACTTCCTTATGCACTTTCGCCCAAACCTGTCGGACCCCTGCGATATACGGAAAAAAGTCGGGGGGGGGGTGAATTGTTCATTCCCAACGGCTCCTTGAGGGTAAAATGGAGGCTGGAGTGCGAGGTTAGGTGTTTTCGCTTCCGGAAGTCATCGAGCGGGGCAGGCGCACCGTTTGATTGAGCTGGACGACTGCAAATTCTTGTCCTTGCGTTCGATCCCTTACTCAGAGAGCCTATCGAAACTATCGAAAGGCGCTGTAGCGCCAACCAGTTGAGTTCGCACGTGCCACCAAGCGGGTTCGCAGTGTCCGCTTCGACCCAACATCCCGCTCGGGGTTATAATGCCCGTCGTCCTCAGTGGCCCCATGTGGGCAGGACCAAATGGGTCGGACCATATATTCCCTTAGTCTCCCTGAACGTGTACCCCATGTGCATTGGACATGGCGCATATTGTCCCGCGTATCCGGCCTGTGCTAGTTCGTCCTTCTTTCATCTACGTGTCTGCCTTGTGGATCGGGTGTGGCCCCCGGATAATACCTTCCTACCTGCTCACCCCTCCGCTACCCACCACTCCACCCAACGGTGTTCCGCATGTCTTCATACAGTCCCTTGAATCAACTCCGTCGCCTCGACAAGTCTTCTCCAAAGTTTTACGATAAAGTCTGTGACGTATTTGGTGCGGAGGAGTATAAGCAATGGGTGCGAAGCCATCGAGGCAGCGATTTGGTGGGATTCGTCAACCATCTGGACAAGGTATGTCGCCGTCTCTCACTTCTTTGCTCCCCACTCAAGCCACTGTAGACTCTCGATAGCCTCGATCCCGCGAGTCCTGCTTTCCAGAAATGCCTGTATGAACTCAGACATGTATGCGGCGCCAGAAAGACGCTACCAACATCGTATACACTCTCCCCCTCCTTTTTGATCATCCATGGTCAGCCGGTCACCTCAGGAGGTTCTGGCGATGTGTACAAGGGGACTCTTAAGAGGAAGGGACTGAAGGTTTGCGTCAAACGCGTTCGCGTAAACTCCAAGCATGGTCCGACGAAAACTACGAAAGTGCGTTGTCCTCTCGTTTTCACGGTCCGCCGTTGCCGATGAGACGCGTAGACCTTCTACCAGGAGGTCGCAGTGCGGAAACACTTGGAACACCGAAACATTATTCCCTTCCTGGGTATCACACCCACCCCTCTCCAGCTTATTTCAGAATGGATGCCCAACGGAGAGCTGATCGAATATATCAAGAAGCATCCCAGTGCAGACAGGCCGCGTCTTGTGTGTGCCCCCGCTGTTGTGTTTGATCCCTGCTTACTCCCCCCCATCAGTTATCCGATGTCGCTGCAGGTCTTCACTTTCTCCACTCCCTTAACATAGTCCACGGTAATCTCGAGGGGGTACGTGGTTGTTTGAAGTCTTGTTTTATGACCGTACTGATGCGTGTACAGTCAAATGTCTTTGTGGATGCCACGATACGTGCACGAATTACGGGCTTTGGTCTTGCTGCTGCCTCTCGAAACCTGGGTTTCGTACGAAACAACCCGGAGGGCCGTGGCCGTGCCGCGCAATGGACTGCGCCAGAGATCCTGAGCGAGAAAGGGACATTTAGCAAAGAAGCGGATGTTTTCTCCTTCGCGATGATCACGATCGAGGTGGGTTACGAATGGGTTGTTCTCGTTGAAATTTAGTTCACTGTTATTCCGTATCGTCACAGGGATTTACCGGCACGGATCCATTTAATAATAGTCTACCTGAAGTGACTGTGGCGGGAATAATAAGCGGCGAGCGCCCCTCTCGGCCAACCCATGCAACTTGCACAGACGAGTTGTGGATATTGATCCAACGCTGTTGGCATCCGGATCCTCGCCTGCGCCCAGAAGCTTCAGAGGTGTTAGAACCCCTCATACGGTCCTCACGGCGTGGCTCGTGAGTCCTCTACCCCC
>Ga0307513_10001653_pt1 | contig 31907 bp, 34 predicted proteins | sample 15_EM_MG_FD_202174 | JGI IMG/M metagenome (GOLD analysis project Ga0307513, IMG submission 202174) | Populus trichocarpa ectomycorrhiza microbial communities from riparian zone in the Pacific Northwest, United States - 15_EM | ecosystem: Host-associated > Plants > Roots > Unclassified | place... | reverse complement strand
GTCGGACGGCCGTCGACGCCCGTCCGACTGGACGACTGAGAGGGCTGAGTTTGGTCTTGGCTTGTTTTTCCCGGAGAATTTTTCTCGCCTCATGCGCTGGGATGGGGTACTATTTACTATCGTAGGTGTCCCGGGGAGGGACTTTAGACATATCAAACATGAGCCGGGACCATAAATCCTCGAATTAGGCTTGGTTTTACTTTTCCACGCTGCTTGGTCTTGGAATTCGGTGCCGGAGGTGCCATCTCTTGTTTTGGAGGTTTAAAGAGTTGGAGGTTTGGGTATTGTGAGTGGAATGTTTCGGTGTTGAGGTATGATATCATAGTTTCCTATGCGTTTGAGTGGGTGTAGTCGTTGGAGGTACTCAGACTCGGGGTTGAAAAAAAAAAAGACTGTCTGTGAAGGTTCTCGGGTAGAAATATTATACTTTTGTGTATCATACCGCCTTTTGTTGCATATTATACATTCGTGGCGGATGGACTCGAAAAATAGGGCAAAAAAAGCAGTTGCAACGCAGGGGGTTAGATATCTCTGTGATCGCCCACTCTGTATATTATATGACACTAGTACCGTATTAACTTGAATAAGAGAACTGTGTGCTATGTAGTCAAGAATTCCCTACTTTGGAGAAGGGGTGGAAAACACAGCAAAAAAAAAAGGGTGAAAAAAACAAAAAAATACCAGACCTTACCAGAGGGGGCAACTCCAACGACATAGCACACCGTTCTCTTATTCAAGTTAATACGGTAGATGTCTGGTGCTAAGCAAATGGCGAGTTTTTGTCTGTCGCGAGATTCGCTTAACTATCCACTTGTGAACGGAGTTACCATGTCATGATTCTAAGGCTTCCTAGTCATGTTTGATTGTGGCGGCAGCCCCTGCTGTAGTGATATCACAGTGTAATAAAGTAATAAACCATTCTTAGTCACGTGCCCAAACCCAGACTAAGGAGATATCTATGAACCATACACCGTCGTATAGGCGTGTATCTCGCTTACACACATATGCTTCCGTACGAGATGGGAAATAGTACCTTAATAGTATCGTAGGGAAACTCGACACCAACTTATGACCCCTGTATGAGATTATCCTTCTTTGTGATCATGACACATCACTCGACGGTCATTTCTTGCCTCCTGGTTATCAAACAGTTCCTGAGTGCCATACAACGAGGGGCACCGCCCGGCAATGGGCTACCTATTTTTCACACTAGTTAGAGAAACATACCTCACGCCGTTGACTATTAAATTCCTACTAGGCTAGCCCGCCATAATAAGTTCAAGTTCCAGGGCATTTCCATGCATCGCTTATAGCAATTACCCCACATGTACCGCGGGGTATTAAATAAACGCGAACACCTTGGGTCGCAGCGAAGTGCCTTAGCGGAAAGCGTGAAAAAGTATTTTCTCCGATCAAACCGCAACCAACCAAAATAGTACTGCGAATTTCCCACCCCTACGCCAGCACCCTTTTGCTCTGCGAGCGCGGCTATCTAACTAGCCTGTGTGATACAGGAATATCGACAAACCAAAATAGCAAAGAGACTATTTCCTCTAAAGATGCCGTGTGGGTATGGGCGATGTCGCTTTTTGAGAGAATATATCCCAACTTATGCTACCCGGAGTACCAAAAGGTCGGGGTCGAGGAGTGGGACTCGGGATACTATTGAGCACTACTAGGAGTTACTAGATTCGGGCCATTTCAGCATCATGGCAAGGAGCATGCTGAGAGGATGAAGGCTGTCATTGATGTGGGAGAATGGTAAACAAGATCCTAAGTGAATCTTCATTTCTTGCTTCTACTATTGATGTCGCCCGAATTATTATTACAGATATTCAGCTGGGGTACTTGGGATGATTGCTACCGGCTGACCCGGATCGAAGCTCAATAAAAGGTCGCAAGACCCGTTTTAACATCCAAATAGTACTGCCAATTACTTAATAGGAAGGTTGAGCGTTAGCCATTGATGCCATAGGGCTTTCAGCCAATGGAAGGAGGAGTGAGAATACTAGTTTTGCAACCTGAATGAAGAACAAGCAATTGACGGGGTGTGTCAGGCTTTTTTCCTATTGAATCACGAATCACTGCGTTTTTTCAATGCGCCATTGTTTCCGGAGGAGATTCTATTCAGGGTGGGCAACCCCCATTGTTTCTCTGTGGCTGTTTAAACCATTGTAGTGCCCTATGTGACGACCTTTTTACGGCAGGTTTGTTTTTTGGTGTGAAATACAAACGAAAACGTTAGGTTAAGTCGGGCCTCAATGGGATTCCTAGGGCCTCCCGCCTCCATTCCTCTCTCTTTCTCCCTCCATATATTTTCTTTCCCCTTCCCTTCCCTCTCTCTCTCTCTCCTCTAACCTCCGCATACCCGCTCTCCGCTTCCTTCCTACACTAAACTCAACCCTTTAGTGTAATCACTTTCCCTCCTCCAATCTTCCTCTCTGCTTACCTTATCTCTGCACACCTTCTCTCCGCACACCCGCCCTCCATCTCTAATAATCTCCTCCGGCTACCGCCATTAATCCGTCACATCTCCTCGCTTTCCGATAACCCAATATCTCAAGGTAAGCGTTAGCTTTTCAAGTAACCCCCGCCGACTATCTATGGTTGCCCAAACCTTTCCATCCTCTCCGCCGCCTAGCCCCCTCCCAATCTTCAAAAGGCGCTCTCATGCTCAGACATCTCATGATCAACAGGAAGCATTACCAATGTCGTTCTATGAGAGGATGAACCCCTCTGCCCCCCCGGGGCGCAATGCATGGTCCGCCGTGATCAACGAGTGCCTGCAGGGTTCCCAACCGCCGTGCGCGCAAGACGCCTATTTCAACTCCGCCTTTACCATGAATCCTCCAGCCACGCTAGCCGCGGAATATTGGTCTTCCTTAAGCAATTGGGCGGCGCATCAAGAGCAAATTAGGCTTGGGGAGGCAAAGAGGCAACTCGCTCATCAGCTTTACCGTACTATCGATGTCGAAGATCTCAGAGCGGCGGCCCTCAGGCAAATGTATATAGAGGAGGAAGAATGGAGCCAGCAGCAGCAACAAAGCAACGGATTCAATGGATTCTCCTACCACCCCGCCCAATCGGCATACAATTTCACTCTCGACGCACGTTACGAGGATCCCATGCATGCTGGCTTTTACACTATCCCCCCTGGTCCTTTTGCTGTATATCGCGATGACGCGTTTGCGTATGGAAGAGAGCAAGTCGATGTTGAAGAAGAAGCGGTTTCTCAAATCCATGAGCAAGGGCCCGAGGGGTATTATTCGAATGAGCAGAACCAGCAGGATGACGTCCAGGATCATACTCGTATCATGTCTGCTTCGGAGACTGCTAAGGCACAGGCGGTTGAGAGAATGAACGGACTTGCGACTTATGTTGCCGACCTCAAGGCCCAGATGGCTGAGAAGATGAACTCAGGTGAATTCACGATGGATGCGTCGACAGCCTATGGATACGAACAGTATAGCCGCACTCCGGCATTCTTCAGGGCCCGCAGGAGCGGAGACAGTCAGAATCACCTCAGCTCAGCCGTAGACTCTCGGGACGGCGAGATTTCGGAAGGATCCAAAGAGCAGATGCCCAATCGTTCTACCGCATCTGGAGATTCCCAAACCCCGGATCTCTACAACGACTCTCAAGATCAGTCAGTGGATTCGGTCAATTCTTTAGAGTGCTCTCCTGACGAACCGATTTTTCGTTCTCCCGATGGTCCGCCGCTAAAGATTTTGGCTCCTCAACCATCTCCTCCAAGATCTGCGATCCTTCAAATGACCGCTGACGAAACCGCGGAGGAAAATTACCTGTATCACGGCTACGGCGGGGGTGACGTGGATGCGCTGCATTGGCAACTTCCGGATTGGCTTTGGTATCACAAGTCTCAGCAGGGAGGATTCGTGGATGGAGTATCATATAATTTTAACTACCCTCCCAACGGGTACGCCGCCACCCCCGAATTCGTGGAGGTGCGCTATGATGAAGAGGAGCCTATGGAGGAGGAAGCCAACACCAATGGGTTTATACCGCCCCCCCTCTCCGACTCGGAGTATCACAGCGGCTGCACGCCCCGCTATTTCATGGACTCTCAGTCTCCTCTCAGGCCGGAAGTGCGCGAAGATGTTATCAGAAAAGATCATGAGATGTCTACTTTCGCCGGACCTATGGCAGATCCTCATGAAATATTGAGGGTTGGAATTTATGGGATTCCCCGGGTATACGGGCGCGGCCGAATCCATCCTCCCACTGATATTATGGAGCCATCAATCTTTGAACCGTTCATACACGATCCAGCTGCAGGTCTCAACATTATTGGGAGGGAAGCACCCACGACCGACAACGAATTCAATTACTCCGGCACAACGCCCCAGGGACAAGAGTCCGGACGTATTGAAAACTTTTCCACCTCTCTCACCCCGCCAAACCGCTTCCGCCGTCCAGTCGATTCAGACCCCCTCACGCCCGAATCCCCCGTATTCCGGAAGTCTACCTTTCCCAACCCGGACCAATTCGACGTTCACAACGCCAACACCGAGCATCTCTTCACCCCCTCCCCGCGCAAGCCCGGGAGCAGCCCTCCTTGCTTTGTCATCCACACCCGCAAGTCCATCCGAAACAAGAATCGCGGCCAGACGAAGAGTCAGGCTATCGAGGCCATTAAAGCTCGCAGAGCGGCTGTTGATGCTTATCTAGGGATTCCACCTTCTGGATTGCCTGTTGTTCTTGAGTGGCCCACACCCGAACCGGAAACCCCACCGTCTTCTCCATACCCTTACTCGGTTGATACCCCCTCCCCCTCCGTTCTCGTGCACAAGAGGCACCTTAAGATCCGCCGGGCTAAAATCCTCGCGGCGAAGCAGACCACTATGCCCGCCGGGCCGTATACGCGGGAGCACCGGGCAGAATACCGCAGGGCTCAAGGGTGCTGGAACTAATCGTGGGGGATTAGAAGAAAGCCTAACGGAAATAACCAACAAACAAACAAACAGGCAAGGATGAAAAAACCTTAAAAAAAACCTTAAAAAAACCTTAAAACCCTTAAAACCCTTAAAAAAAAAACTATAAAAGTCAAAAGTCAAAAAAAAAAGCGTTCTTAGTATTCAATTTTATTTCCTTTAAATACATGTATCCTACTATTCTTACCCCCGCGATCGATGCTCATTAATTCTATATCCTTATACCCTATAATTCATCCAATACCCCCGCCTATGCCTTTCAATTCTCCCCTCTCCATAGAACGGAACTATATTCATTAAAGGGAAATTAAAATAATAGTAATAAAAAAACGGTAGCTTCATTTGGTATCACTCGTAGAGATTTATGGTTCGATGTGTTGAATTTCATGTTACTGTCCGAGTCTTCCATTGTCCTCAAACAACGGCTTTGTCACAAGCGTTTCTTTCATACGTCATTCCGTTCTATGAGGTTGCTTCTTATGTGGTGGTGAGACATACTTGGTTGGTTCGTGATTATAAGGCGGCTATTCCGGTAGGCTTCTTTGCGCTCTCCAGGTTTGGAGGCGTATACTGGGCTGAAAGTCATCATGCGTTATGGGCCGATGACGGGAACTGGTTCTTTCTCATGAGGGATGAGGTCACTGAAGTTGCCTATATATGTTCGGCCATTTGGCTCTCTTCTCGTTTTGGTTAAGCAAGCAAGCAAGCAAGAAGAACATCACTGCAAGTTGAAGTTGCGCAACTTTCAACTCGCGGTGATATTCTTGCTTCTTCTTAACCAAAAACGAAAGGGCCAAATGGCCGAACATATATATATAGAGGACTTCAGTGGCCTCGGGCCTCATGAGAAAGAACCTGTTTCTCGTCATCGGCCCATAACGCATGATGAGTTTCAGCCGAGTATACGCCTCCAAACCTGGAGAGAGAGAGAGCAAGGAAGCATAGCCGATACGAAATGGTTGCCGTATAATCAAGAACGAAGTACAAGTATGTTCTCACCACCACATAAGAGATAACCCCATAGGACGGAATGACATAGGAAAGAAATGCTTGCGACGAAGCCGTTGTTTGAGGACAATGGAAGACTCGGAGAGTAACAAGAAATTTAACACGATGGGTGAGGTTATCATACATAGCGTACGATACGAGTACGGTGTAGTGTGATACCGCATTAGCTGGTTTTATCCGGCTGCCCGCTAGTGCGTTGAGATAGAGTAGGAGCTGAAGCAAAACATTCAATACAGTCAGGAAGAGTCCGGAATAAGCCTGGTTTTGGCCATAAAAGGTTAAGTGAAGGCGTTTTATTGAGAATTTTTGGGGCAGGTTACAAAAGGCTCTTATTTCAACGCTCTAGCGACAGGCGTAAGAAGCCAGGTGGTGGGGTATCTTACAGTGGTGTTAACCGGGACGGTGTAACGTGAAAAACACTTTAGATCTCAATAGAGAGGTGATGTGAGGGGGTTGCGATGGGAAAAGATAATTTGGGCTCTTTAATACACGATTGGCTCCCGGCATTGAGAATAAGAATAAGGATATCGTAGATCGACGTTGGCGCCCCACTCGATTGAGCCCCCATGCACGTAATCTTCCTCATATGCTACCAACGCCTCGTGTTTTTAAGTCTTTTATCGAACCACCCTCGCTTTCTATGCGGGGGTTCGGTCAATCGGTGCTTTCTATGGCGGAACTCTTATGGCAAACGATGTCGTGACCCGCATCAAATTTTATAGTGCGAGATACTGCCCTCCAGTATTGTACTATGCGTTGCAGCTGTAATTTACGGTACGGCACCGGTGGCCTACAATACTGTCATGTAGAAAATTATTCGAACTGGGCTGAGATCTTCGATAGGCGTTGTGGGGATACATGCGTTTGGCGTGGGGCTGCCATAAGCGATATGAAAGATATGAAGAGGAAGAGAAGTACTAGTAGATACTCAATTAATTAATAGCGCGCTTAATTATTAGAATAGACTAATAAAACACCCTTACTCGTGTTCTCCGCGCCAAGATTGGGCACCTCTTTGGGAATAGCCTCTGCCGGCCGTACAGATGACAGTCTTGACGCCGCTTTTCCCAAGAAGGACCGTAGTGGAAAAACCCTGAACGAATATCTAAAGTCAATGAGGGAGATTAAATTCTTCTGACCACAGAGCTGACCATTAACCATTAAACCTCATCTCCTCTGCATGCACGGACTTATAATAAATTTAAATGAAAGTTCATACTAAAGTGATCGATAGGTTCTTGAGGCATGCGCTCCCACTCAGTACATCGGGCCTCTCGTACACACTGTTTTGTTTCCTCACCGCTCCCAACAACAAATACACAAGATATTGTGAATGATCTAACATTGCGATGAATTGTGAGATCATTCTCATATCCGGACTCTACTGGCATTCAAACAGCTCGAACACTATGCCTTTTGCGGGCTGAAAGGAAACTATTCCAAAAGAGGTGCCCAATCTTGGCGTGGAGACACGAGTACAGGTATTCTCAACCAAGTGGGGGTTCCGATGAATTCTTGTCACATTAATAAAAAGAACTAGCCACGTTATGGTGGCGGCAAGAAAAACTTTTATCATGCTCACAGCCAGTACCTATTGCAAGTCACTCATCTAATTCTACTAGTTACACTGGGGTGTTCAGTAATTTTTGACATGTGTTCCGGGGGGAATGTAGGGAACTGTCTCTTCCAGCCTAATCCAGGTCGGATATTGTGATTGGACGAGGCCGGAGGAGGGCTACCTTCCTCAAATCCTTATTGCGGGAAGCGACTGCGAGTGGTGTTTCACCTTCATGGCTTGGCTTGGTGGGATCGGCGCCGCCCTGTACGAGTATTCTCACCATCTCCTCATCCGCATAACTGGAAGCCCACCAGAGTGGTGTTCTATCTTCGATGAATGGCTTGTCGGGGTCGACCCCATCGCAGGTGAGCAGTAGCCTCACTGTCCCATGATTTCTGCGCACAACCGCCCACATGAGCGGTGTGTATCCCATCGGGCCTTCTCGATTGATATCACAACTTTTCAGCTTTATCAATGCAGCCACTACAGCATCGATTCCCATATAGGATGCATAGTGTAAACCAGTACATGGAGGGCTAGAGACTAGGGAATAATGGTCCGAAAGTGTTTTTTGTAAAAAAAGGGCAAATAATATATGGTTTTCGAATTGGTTTAATAGCTTAACTGCAAGGGTTAAGGCCCGGTCTGAAAGTTCGATTTTTGCGTGAGCCCCCCAATAACGGGATGAATATTCGAGAAAGGGCATATTTCCAAGGTCCCCAACCTTGTTTGCATGAAGTTTCTTAACCCGGCCAGAACTGAGATACGCCAAGCACGTTTCGCCGAGTACTTTATGGGCACCAGATAGGATCCCAGGCCGGGAAAGGTATTGCTGAAGCGTGTCATGGATTAGCCGGACTTTCAAGGTCTTTTTCTCAGCCATGACGAGCCCTAAGCAAGACCCAAGGACTGTATCTCGCGACCGGATGTTCTTAGGGTCTAGATCTGTTGCCGCGGGGCCTACTGCCAGAGCGTGGCAGAGTTCATCGATGCTCAACGGCCGCTTCGCATGGGATACCCACATCAGCACCTCCATCCCAAGTCTTGCTAAGTCACCCTTCTGTTTCTTTATTTGCTGAAGAGTTTGGCCATACAGGCTGTCTAGGTCTGTATCAGCCATAGTAACCTTTTGCAACATTTCCTTTTGCCTGGCTAATCTGCTCTCGGGCGAGATATCGTCAAATCTTTCTGCAATAGGTAAGGAACTTTGCAGAGCGTTAACCAGAGGTACAAATTTATAATAGGGTTACTCCTACTTACCTCTCGAAAGTCTTTTTCGATTCTGCCCCCAAGATATCGTCACTTTTTAGCACAATGGCTGGGGACCCCCGCAATGTGTTAACTAGTGACACAAATTTAGAATAGGGCCACCCCCATGTCCTCAAGGCCTTTTCCGATGTTCTTCCAGTGATATCATCGATCTTGAGTGCAATGGGTGGGGACCTTTGTAGTGTTAACCAGTGACCCAAATTCGGAATAAAGTTACACCTCTTACATTTCTGAGGATTTTTCCGACGTTCCTCCCATGATATCCTTGATAGGGTTTTCTGTCAACATGTCCGCATCTCGTGCATTAGTATCCATTTTCCGGCTAATCTGTCTAGCGACATCTCCTTGGTCGGTCTCAATGTTTATATTATATGCGCCATTCATGAAATGCTTCTCAATCTCCCCACGAATATTCGTCCTTCCTGTAAGAAATAGCCGGGTATTTGGTGCATCTCGGGCAATCTGCCCTAATGCACCGAGAAGCTTTGATCGATCCTCAGGCAGTAGCTCATCAGCTGCGTCGATACAGATGTATGCTCGTTCAACGGGAATAATTGTTTTGACAAATAATTTCACCATGTCTGGCAATTGGAGCCCTTTTCCGTATGTCTGCCTAAACTCTTCAGATGCGCTGCGAATTCCCTCTGGAATCCCTGCCCCTCCCAAAACAAACTGTCTAAGTAGGCACCCTATGATGTTTACCGCCGATTGCTCTTTCCGTGCCCGGGGATCACAATAGAAAAATAAAATCACGACCCCATCTCGACGGGCTTGCTCGCCCAGGGTGTCTATCACTAATGAACTTATTTCATTCCTTATCAGCATCTGCTATTGTTTCTGGGAAATACACCTATACCTTATATATGTCTTGTCAACCCCTTTTTCCCCACAGCAAAGAAGAGTGTGATTCGCGAAGCCATTCCGACCCTCGCACCATGTCTTGAATTCATTCCTCCGTAGAACCCAGCTCCCAAAGCCATCCGGTCGACTATGACTCACATCTTGATGTCTTCCATTGGGCTCAAGTGGCGATAGCCATGCATGAATCTGCCGGTGTTTCTCATTCGCTTCCACATTGATGTTGGGGCTGTGGGTTTTGGGCGTGTCCTGAGTGATCTGATTCAGGTGGTTATGAATACCACTGGTTATGTGGTGGGAATGACCATTCGATTTGCCACGCTGCCGGTGGTCAGGCCGATAACTCGATAAAATCCTCCCCACAGGCCGTGTATTTCGGCAGAGAAGGTGCTGTAGCAGGCGAGATTTCTGTATGGCAGTACGGGAATACATTGAGGAGGTAAATGGGTTTCGGCTTTCTGTGAGCGGAACCAAGCTGTAACTGCTGTTTTATAGTAGTGTCACCTAGTTGTGTCAGATGGGAGTGCTGGCCACTAATTTCTATGCCAAGGCAATTTGTGACTTCTACTTCCTATCTCAGTAGGCAGAGTTCCGATAGAGAGAGTTTTTATTGCCTAATTTATCAGTCATTCACGATTCCGAACACCTATCTTACTAGAGCATAGTTTTTGATGAACTGGTCTTAACAGAAGCAACGAGAGGCCTGATCAACTTTGCCACATTTCTATTCTCCTAACTCGGATGGGCAGTTGTAACTGTACCGTATATGATAGATAATTGCATCATCTGGGAGAGGCATATTGCGTTACTTGGTACAGTCAAGTGCGTCACTGCGGAATTAAAGGTAGCCTAATTGAGCAGTGGCCATCTCACTCCAGCCGCCTCCTCTGAGATGGTCTCGTTTACTGTTTCGTTTTTTAACCAGAAAAGGTTCTGAACAGCTGGTGTTTGACAGTGTTCTTCCCCCTTTCAAGTTTCCCTGAGATCCAATTTCAGGATACCGGCATTTAGCACACAGGCTATGGAAGGCGAAATGTCTTAAACAGTAAAGAAATAGATCACCACCGGGGGGCGAAACGGGGCGGGAGACGAACAGGGATTAATTACTAGAAATCTTTTATAACCCTAACCTTAACTGATCCATTGTTACCCATGAAGTACCGGTACCGTATTATCTTGAATAAGAGAATTGTCTCAGGACGTCTGAGTTTCCTCTCTAAGTAACGCGTCGTTTTATTTTGCTGGTGTTCTCTCCCGTCCCCACAAAAATACGTCCGGAGACAGTTCTCTCTTATTCAAGACAATACTGTACTCGTGTCTCCGTGCCGAGAATAGGCACCTCGTTTGGAATAGCGACCACCAGCCCATAAAAAGTATAGTGTTCGAGCTGTTTGAAAAAGTGTGAGGAAAAGTGCCAGTAGCCGGTAAGGTCATATATCAAAGTGACCTCACGATCGACCACAGGATTGGACAATTTGTGAACTCCGCTGGGCCAGTATTCATTCATTCTTAGGAAGTGGGAGCGTATGCCCCAGGAACTTATTGACCGTTTCTGTATGAATTTTCATGTAAATTTATTACAAGTACGAGCATGTGGAGGAGATAGTAGGTTTAATGGCTAATGGTCAAGCTCTGGGACCAGAAGATATTAAGCTCACCCGTTTACTCTTGTAACAAGTTCAAGGTTTACCCCGTCATCATGCTCATCGAGAAAAGCGGCCTCAACGCCATCCTCCATATGGGTCCGGGGTGGCTATTCCAGAAGAAGCGCCTATTATTGGCGCGGAGACACGAGCACCGTGTGTTGGGGATCCATAGAGGCGTGGTTGTGGTGGTTGATACTTTGTATGTTTTATTCATAATGCGAAGATTTCTTTTGGCGATGGTTCCAGTGCACGAAAACTCATGCACTCTTGTCCTCCGGGTATATCAAGTCGGGGGCCCCCACCACTAGTTCAATAATAATATGAACCTTACCCACCGTAGGCTATCTCCCCTCATTTTGTCCCACGCACCCCCACCCGCCCACCCTGCACCTAAAGCTCATAGCGGTCATCGGACCAATAGGAATCAGTGGGATTTTATTGGGCGCGGTACTAAACCCAGTAGTATCACGGCGATCCGTGATCCATGGTTGCGAGAGGAAACAGCTATTCAAGCAATGACTACTACCCCCTGCAATATGGCATTAACGTGGAATTAATGGATTCTTGAATCGGAGCTTGGGGACATCGTGAAAACTTGGCGTGCAGGCGATATACTGGTACGGGAGTACTGTATTGAATTCGATACTTCGTACGATAGCTTCGTGGCGATTCCTATTGGCCCAATGATCGCCACCAGTCTTAGGTACGCGGCTTCAACCCGGCTGTGCGAGCCCTGCACTAATGCAGCACACTAGCGCAATCCTAAGGAGTGCGATCCGATCGCATGATAACTTGACCAGATTCTGTGGTGCTAAGTTAGCACTTATTATAGTACCAGGCGGACCCTATTTCAACCTCACAAATTATCCTAGCTCTAATTTACCTGTCCGGCGTCTGCCAATCTCACATCTATACCTATCTTTCCTGAAAGAAAAGAAAAAAGGCCCGTCCACAAGGCAACAAATAGGGAGAGCACAGCATGCCAGGGCGAAAACAGCCAAATATCTCTAGCCTTCAGAACCCACAACCTCTTATCCAAGACCAACGAAGCAAAAAGAATATTTTTTTTCCTTCTTTTCTACTATAATACCCCACCGATCGCCAACCTTAAGGTCTAAAGTTGGATTCTCCCACCTCGTATGATAGCAGTTCTGATTTGCCCCTACAGCCTTATCGGGCAAGGCTGAGGTTTTCAGTCTTCCAGTCCCCGTAGGACAGGTTCATTTCTAATTCTCCTGCCCTGCATGAAGGATCGTTCAATAATAACTCATTGTAAGCGTGAATCGATCTCCCCGGGATCCTGCTAATTGCGACAGGGGCTGATTGGTTCTCGACATGTTAGTCACTGCGCTAGGTATTTCATGGAATGTAAACTGGGGAACAAATAGCTATCCCATCAAAAGATGTATTTCGGAATTTTAATAGGAAGAGTGGCGTGTCCCTTCCAAAATTGTTGGCATGATAAATCTGATAGAGGACGCGTTTACCCCCCTGGATGCCTGTTGTGAGAGCCCCTCAGTAAATTTTAGACAAAAGTTGGTGCTCTGTGCGCTCGCTGCTACCATACAGCAGGACATGAAACTACATAGCCCGAAGAATACTAATTCCTATGCACTACTACACGGCACTCGAGTTGCCGGACTAGATTCACTCGTTTCCTGTAGGAAATGGCAACCTCAGTGTTACCGACTAGAAGTATCATACTATTCATGTACCATCACTCGAACAATCTACCGGTCTTGCAGCATCACAAGAGCCACATCCACCATATCACCCATGCAAATACCCCATGCCGCCCTCGCAGCAACACCGCCAACTAAAAAAATACCTCTAGCTGGCTCCTATAAAGTTTGCGGTCCTAAATAATCAACATCTAAACTCCAGATCTACACACTCATCTCACACCAGACCATTTTCCAATCATCATATAGCGCCCGAGGCAACCCCTAACCCAACTACCGCCACGACTCCCCACCGCCCCACTTCACACCCCCCATCTCTCCAGCACCAATACTATGCAAAATTCCTTTTTGAGCACTCAGTCCATTTCAGGAAATAACCGTAGCCCAGGTGTCAACAAGGCTGAAACCATTCAATTCAGGTTTACCGATCCTGATTGGTCACATATCAGGCTCCTAGCGCGTCAACAATGAGGCGGGGTATCCGGACTATCACATCGAAGCAGAAGCCCTGGATTGCCCATCGGACAAACTAATTTGCAGGATGCGGTAGGTACGAAACGATCTTAATTCACGAGCCCAACCGCCCACTAAACCAAGCTATCTGTATTGTAAAAGAACAAAAAAGTAAGTCTACACTACAAAACCAACGCGAATGCCGCTAATAATTGGAACAGAGTGTCACTTATGGATAGCAAAGAGTGGGAAAGAAGGTCAGACAGGATTAGGAAGAATGTGCCCAACAAAGTTGTTTTTGACATTCCAAAGAGGAGACAAAATGGGGGGAGACAAAGTGGGGGGAGACAAATGGAAGCCGCTGTGGAGCGGGGCGTTACAGGTGATGAGCTATAAGGTATATGAAGGAAAAACATGCTATGTGGAAGGGGGGGGGAAATTGTAGAAATCCAGGAATGGGCCAGTGGAGAATGATCAGTAGTACTCGTTATTTAGTCTTAGATCATGACGATACTGTACCTTTTTTTATATCTTTGTAATGAAGAGGTAGCCGAAGTAAGAATAGAAGGAGGGAAGGGGGGGGTGGAAGAGGAACTAAGACTCGTAAGTAGAGGCAAAACTCAAGGCTCGAAAAGGGACCAAAGAAGGACAAATACCCGTTCAGTGGCCGGGGCGTGATGGTCCACCGGTCCTAGCTACTCCCGGACTACTAATCGGGCCGGGTTTCCCTCTGTCTTTCTTTCTCCGACCGCCCCTAATGCGTTTCTTTGCGCTACCGGGTGCGCTGCGAGATTCGAGAGCTGTGAGGATTGGTGTCCCGTCGCCGGTGGTGGGGGACTCTTGTGTAACCGAGGCATCGGCGGTTCCATTAAAACCGTACATCCAGCCTGCAGTTGTGTAATCCGTATGTCCAGGTATCCAATGCATGGCTTGTGGGCCGTTACCGCCTTCCGGCGGAAATTCAGGTTGTGTTTGCTGGGATGAAAGGAACGCTGGTGATTGCTGGGGGAAGTTTTGTTGCGGGAACCAAGGTGTGGAGGGACTGGGCATGTTTGGATCGAGGTATGGCCCTGTCCACTGCTGGTTCGGGTATCCGTAACTCATGTTGTCCGGGGGGAACCCAGATGCACCAAATCCCCACTGTCCATGGGGTTCCCCATCAGATTGCTTTCCTGTCGGTTGAAAATCTCTCGTGCCTCCCCATCCATTTTGCGGAAAGCACTCGCCATCCGTATACATTTCAGCGGTTTGACCTTGTTCATGATCTAATTCCCCTGCCCGAATCAGTACACACTCGACCTCTTGCTTCCCTCCAGTCCAAACATCCTCTAAGGTCTTCCGTCCTGCCGCCCAACTAGCAGGCCCATCCGGTCCTCCCTTCTTATCGGCTGGTACAAACTCAGGCGCTCCGCCATTTAAACTACTCTGTGATTTAGGCCCGGTTTCGCTTGGTTTCTTTGTCGGGGGTTTAATCGACTGTCCAGTAGCTTCTCCTGGAGGTTCTATCTCAGAATCCTCAGGCTCATAGTAGAACCTTTGCCCGAAATCTTCCTCCTCTATCTCCTCATCACTACCCCCAGCCTTCGTAACACCCTGAGAGGGTTTGTGTTTCGAATGCGGGAAATACAAGTGATCCCGGTCATTCAAGGGGCCAAATAACTCGATGATGCTGGTCAATGTAGTGCTTAAAGGCAACTCTTCTGTCCGCATAACAAGGTATCCGCTTGCTGAAGTGGCGAAAGGAACCGAGATTCTCAACCTGAAACCGACTCGTGGAGGGGGCCTCGGGGGAAGAGATACAGGATGTGACAAGGATTTAGTAGTGTGTTGATCGTCATCATCTGAGGAGATGCTAATTGGTGATTGCGATCTCACAGGCTTAACTGGTTCTGCCAGTGGGGCGGCGCTGGGCTTCTGTGCGGACGATTTCTGTTTTTCATACGCGTTGCGCTCGAATAGCAACCTCCGACGCAGTTCCGCCGTCTTATCAGGGCCGAGAGAATCAGGCTCTGGAGCGTGATCCTCCGAAATAGTAGGCGCACTCCCGACTGGCAAATTGTCTCCGGGGTGTTGTAGCTTTTGGCGTTTTTCGGCATTTTCGTCCGGTGCTATGGTTGGAGGTACAGGCGCCTCGGGCTCAGAAAAGGATTTTCGCTTCCTCAGCCCACCTTCCAACAATCGTCGCCGTAACTCGGCCTCCAGTGCAGCTGAGGTCCGTACTTTTAGAGCACCTGTAGAGCTCGGCTTCGGTCGCTCTGGTGATGGTAAGTTGGCAGGAAGGCGAGGTTTGTTCGGCTCCTCGAGCGATGGGGCGTCCGGCAGAACATCATCATGAGTAGTAGCTGCCTTCTCCCCCTCACCTAATCCAGAACCACGCGTTTCAATTGGTGATGTTGAAGCCGCCGGACCTCCACCACCATCTTGAATACCCACCAAATCACTTGCAGAGCTTAAACCATTCGTTTTATCCCGCCCCCCAAGAGTCCCTGTAGTTGGTGCTTCTGTACCAGAATTACCCTTTTCCGCCTCATCCTGCGGGCCAAGTTCGGGTCGAGGGATCGCTAGTGACGCCAAAAGTTTGTCGTAAAATGACTCCGCGTCCGTCATCGGGTGGTCGCGGTGAAGATGGAAGACCGTCAATCAAGAAAACAGGGGGCTTATTAATAGCACTAGTCAGCACGACTCTGTAAAGAGGGATGGGAGTTCTTTCACCGCAGTGATGGCTAAGCGAGTACTTCCCATGAACAGGGGGAAAATAAATGCGCGTTGAGGGGTGATCTACGAGTAGTTGCGAGGTTAGAGAAGGGATGCTGCAGGCGATGGAATTATACCAATCTGAGGGGCAGTGAACTTCAGAATTCAAGCACGTGACTCTGAGTGTGGGGTTGGTCAGTGGCGGTGCAATCCAGCGTTGGAACTACGCAGCTGTTAGTATTAAGTTTAGTAATTACAGCCCCTACGCGTAGTGCGTAGTAGAGTGTAATTATTATCTTTTCATGCTCTGTAATATGATACGACGGATGCCATGATAGGTTGCAAGTCCTTCCAATCCGGTGGTTTTAGAGCATCACAGATTAGCCCAAAGGATAGAGTAAAACTATTCCTTCTTCTTTTGGTATATTGTTTTCATTTCCCTGATTACCCGACACAGTATTGGGCCATCAATCAATTCTTAATAACAGTATTCATCTGATATGGCAATATGTCCACTGAGGGCTTTATCTTCCAATAAGTTGGCTCACAAACTCTGAGCTGGCTTGCACATAAAGGTACATACTAGAGTGTTAAAAAATGGAAGACATGGGATATGTATGAGTCCAAAATCTAGATTCAATTCACAATAAACTTGTTATTGAAGAATTTTAATCTTATTCTTGAAGTAGCCTCTTCTACTTCAAGTTAGTGAAGACCAATATGAACTCAGACACTTTTATTCTTGAATTTCTGAATCTCGAGCTCTGTATTAAAAGGATGAGCTCCCAATTTTTCTGTGCTGTAGTTCTACCATCCTGCAAACAATAATAGGCACTGGCATAAGACTCCCCCATAGCATTCCTAGTCAGGAAATATCTATTATTAAATTTTATTGCAATAAAGGTCCTTAAAATCTGGAAACTTGATCTGAACTATGTGAGGAAAGCCATCTAGGTTTGTGAACTCAGTCTAGTATATAGCTAAATTTTATGCTGTTGGAGATTTATTTAATATCAAGCCTACAGTTCTCGACAGCCGGCCGGTGGTGTCAGCTCCCCAGGTTCTTATCCTACCACCAATTTAAGAAGACTCCTCTAGTTAGCTAGTGGGTAAGTTGCGGAAGAGTACGATATTCAAATGGATCCTAGGTATCGCAAACCAGACCCAAGAGCAACAAGCACCCCGCCACAGCGCCAGGGTGGCATAAAATCTTAAACAATTGAGTATGCTGTCGTCGGAGTTGCCTTTTCTGGAAAGTTCGTGTATTTTTTTATTTATTTTTTCACGTTTTTCGGAGGTCTAAACGACTCACCCCCCGGGTATGTTTTTCCCCCTTTTTTCACAGAAGGAAGATTTTTGACTGCCTCCTCCGTGAAGACGACTTAATTCCCGGTATTTGGGATTTTACAGTTACCATAGCATATCTTTCCTCATTTTATAATAGAGTAGATTTACTCCTATAGGACATTTGATCACCCTCTCAGTTTGCTTAAAGATTGATGATAGTTTTTCTAATTTTTTATTTTTTATACTTTGATACCCTCCTAGGCTGAACCAAACAAACACGACTCAGCCCATCTCAGCGCGCCGAACAATGGAAGACGAGGTTTTTCCATAGCACGGTATTTCTTGGTTCCTCGGTTTATCGCTCCGTTTCCCTTTTTCCCCCTTTTAAAGACAAACATCTTATGATGCCGTGCTCTCAACACCAACGACAGAGTTTTCCCTATTCACCTCCTTGACCAAATCCACTTCTCTTCCTACTCCCGCCAATGTTCGTCATCATCATTTCACACCATATTCCGGAGCTTGGAGCCAGCTTCCAAGGTGTTTCAAAGGAGATTCTGGGGTTTAACTTATCAGTGCTCGAGCTCTGCTACCAAAGGCACTTAACAACAATTCTCAAAGGCCGAAACATCCACTTAACCTCCGGCCTAGAACCACAACTTGCTCTACGAAACTACAGAAAATGGCTTTATAAATTGGTAGCCGTTCCCCTTTCCCCTTACTCCCCACCCCCTCTTTCACTTTATTTCGTTGCATTGGCTCATCGCTCATCGCCCACTCGGGTATAGTTACTCCCATCGAGGCCATCCTAATTTACGGCACTACTATATCTTCATTACCGGTATCGTACTGCAGTTATTAACACCACCAGCGACTACCGGCAAAGCATACAGACTTCACGGATCATATTCATAGGTCAAGACGGTACAATGGTGTATCATTTTTTACTCTTACCGTTACTGTAACTGCTACCCAAGTCGCTATCGATAACTTATCTACTCACAATGCCCTCCAAGGGGTCAAAGCCACGGCCATCCGCCATTCTTGAAGGGTGCATTAATAGCACTTCATCCGCATTTTCTGACATGGACACATGCGGGCCGATGCCGGTTCAATTGTGGTTTTTAGCCCGGTGGATTCTCCTCCTATCGTGGGCTCATGCTGTCCTACCGACCAGCCTCACCTGATCATTACCTTCAATGCCATCGCTCTCCATCTCGCAGACCTTTACTCGAGTGAAAATGACAAAAGCAATTATCCATCCTCTGGAGCGTGCCCGCTACCGTAAATCACATTAGTAGATTGATAACGGAGCGGCTTGGTAGTAATTCTTGTTACCAAATCAATGCCAACTTTTTATTCTTTTTTCGTGAAGAAAGCAAAAAAGAAACAGCGAGGGGCTGCTTGCCCGCTAACATGACCCCGCAGCGCCATGGACAATCACTCGGGTCAAATCAAAAATCTCATCGACCAATTGGATTCGCAGTCGTTATGCATCACTACCCGCCAATTACGAAGCTGTCCGGGGGTCGTGCCGCCGAGACTTGAGGATTTAGATATGGTTTCCAGGGCTTGGCACTCATCCCTCCGGATAAGTTTGGAATTGGCGAGTCAGTGACCAACAAGATTGACATCTGCCGGTAGTGCTAATAAGTTGTGCATGTTTGAAGCATATGCTAATTCTTATCTCCTGCTTCTCGAGACGCCTCTAGTTGGTTGGAGTTGCGGGGTGCATGCAGCAGGCGGTGGTGGTAGTGATATAGTCCCCCAAATCTTTTGTAGTAGAGCTTGAGGACTGCGTCATAGTCTACAAATCTCATATCTGGGTTGTTGGATAGCGTATCAACAATTCTAATACCCAAGGCATTCTGAGGGCCGGGTACGCACTCCCCTTCTCGAAATATTAGAACGCTCTTGAGTCCTGTATGTCCATTTTCACCGCAAAAAGTTGTTTGCCCGAAAGTAAGGTCGAGAGTGCTCGAGGAGAGGGTCGCCTACGTTCATGCATTCATGAGCCCCGCTTGAGTGTACGAGCCGGGAGCAATACCGCAGGAACTCGAACAGAAGATAAATGTGCTAGGGCGTCGTAATTGCCTCCCCAGTACGAGTAAGGCTCCGTCTATATTCCTTTTGTTTTTGCCGGCTGAGTCTGCGCTGTTTCTCCTTGCGTACCTAAGAATGGGAATTCCAGCGTCCTTCTGGGGCTTTCTGGGTCAGGCATCTTTTCCTGGGTATCGGCCACAAGATATCTCGGGATTACAAGGCTGTAACTAATGTCAATATTCCTATTAACGGAGGCTTGGACACAAGGTTCAAGAGCAAAATTCTCTCCACCAGGACAAGGACGGAAAGGAACAGGTTGAGTCTCGAAAAAACGAAAAGCTGAGGAAAGGAGGAAATGTATAGGAATTCCTGCTCCTGCAGATAATTCTTGTCTCTCTTCTCCTCTCTCGACCATGAGTGCCAGAGTCCTTTAATACAATCAATCTATCGCGAAACATCAACGTATTCCATACGAATAAACAAGACGGCAACATTCACCAGTTACCAGTGTCACCACGAGTCTATCCACGCATCCGGATGTCCTAACACATTCCTTTCATTTTAGTTCTAAACACCGGTTTCTCACGACCACGAGCAAAGCGGGACATAGGAGCATAGTGTCGAGACGGCGCGGTGGTATATCTGGCCATCAGCTTTCACCTAATTCCATTTAGCAGCCGATTGTGATATCAAGCGGGGCACCGCGAGTGGGGTATCTGAACTCAATAACTCAAGTCGGGACTGGGGCTCCTTTGGTTGTGTTGAGTCAGCAGTTGATTGGGACCCCGGCGAGTCAATTCCAAGCAAATGCTAATAATTGTCTCTCATGTCAGCGAAAAGACCTCCAGTCCCGCCTCTGATCGGCTTTGGGTGCGGGGGGGAATAATCTGGGAACGAGAACCCGGCGGAGATGTCGGCTAGTTCTAGATTGGCTCCTCGTGAAACATTCAAGGCTCCTAAGCAACTGTCCGTCGGAAAGCGACAGTACTAGTACTACTACTGCAGGACTTGTAGCGTTTCGACGCCATATGCCACAATGGCTGCCATAGCTCAAGTGGCGTCGCCGGATCCTTATCCATCCATAGTAACCGATCATGCAATCAAAAACTTATGTAATTTGGTCGCCGCCTCCCCTCCTAAGGTGGTTCCCTAGTCCTAGTTAAGCTCGACCTTGAGAGGGGGGATTGCTAGGTTTGGTGTGCATGTGCGCCCGCTCCACTTCGTTTCAAGAGCGGAACTCTGCGCCTACGGCACTCCCTTGTTCAGCCGGGAGGTATATCGGCACCGCTACAAACTGTTTATTTACGGGCGAAATGATAATTGGTAGCATGCAAGAGATGATCTATGATAAATGCATTCCGGGGATGAATGGAGCGGGTGGAGCAATATCGTAATACCGGCGCTAGACCGGCTACCATCCTACCCAGTCGGCCCCCGCTTGATTAACCCTGGAATGTCGGCACAATTTTGGTAAACCACATTACCCGAGCACAAGCGCTTGGGTAGGAAAAGTCTCAAAAACCTTGGGTTTAGACACCGGGAAGTTGACCAGCTTTGCAAGAGAGTACGAATCCTGGTGACGTCTCGGGAGAGCTGGGAGAATCACGGGTACTGTACCGCGGGAACCTGACGTAACTTTGATGTGTGATCTCCAAACCCCGCTCAACCCCTACCGGTAACGTTTAAAACCTTTCATCAGCGCAAATTCGGAAAAATTTTCATGCAGTAATCTAGCTGCTGCCAACCGTCTTGCAGGATACAAGGAGCCGGATGAAAGAAGAGAATTTGCCATATCTCAGAAAAGAAAAAGCACAAAACCGTTTTTGTTTGTTCCCCCCCCACACCCTCCTATCACATAACCAGCAGGGAGAGGGAAGAAGAGACGCACGAACCATATCCTTCATGCATCGAAACGAGTTAACGGAAAATATTCGGTGAAGCCACTTCAGCCTGATTCGGAATAATTATCTATCACACTTCTCCGAACCCAAAAGGAAGTTCAATTGAGCAAAAAAAAAGACCGCAGCAAACGGTGACAATGAGCAAGGATTGCCAGTATCAAGCCCTTGAAAGATAAACGAAACACTACAGCGCAATTTTGATACCGCAAGCCTTCACACTCGGAAAATAACGAGACTATTCCGGCGGCTGATTTCTAGAGTTTCCGCTAAGAAGGAGAGTGCATGAAACAGAACCATTGAGTGCCCTTCCGCCCCCGAATTTCCCCGCAGGCAAGGCCAAGGGTGCAGCAGATATCAAACGGGGCATCCGGTGTGGGAGTGAGTGAGTTTGGGAAAAGAGAGTGTGTGGGACGATAGCTCAGGTCGCATTGATAAATAAATATCGAGTACGATAGCAGTCAATCAAGGCCATCTCCATTTCACTTTTCTTTGTGATATATAACGAACATCACTTTCCCCCCCTGTAAGTTTTCTCCCCTTCTCTTCTGTCCCCGTCTTTTGAAAACCTTTTCTAGATACAAGAAAGAAAAGGGAAAGAGAGCAAGAGCCCAAAGACTGACAATTGTTATGACATCCATTTTAAAGAGATTTTTTCAATTCCTCTTCCCCGCCAAAATGCCCAAGCAAAAGGCCCTCCACTTTGGAGCCGGTAACATCGGCCGTGGCTTCATCGGTGCACTCCTCGCTACAGCCGGATACAATCTTGTCTTTGCGGACGTTGTGGTGAACCTAATCAATGCTCTCAACGAGAAGAAGGAGTACGAGATATACATCTTGGACCTGGAACGCAAAGGCGAAGTCGACACCATAAAAGGCGTATCAGGCATAATTTCCACGAACCAAGAAGCAATGAACCAGACCATCACCGAAGCCTCAATAATTACCACAGCCGTAGGTCCGAATGTCCTCCGAATCATTGCCCGGGGAATTGCGTCCGGCATTTGCGCTCGTCGAAAGGCCGGTGTGACCTCCGAACTCAACATAATCGCCTGCGAGAACCTCACCGGTGCTTCGTCCCTCCTTAAAGAAGAAGTTACGAAGCATCTCCCGGAGGATGCAGACAAAGAGTACCTTAACCAGTACGTCGGCTTCCCGAACTGCGCCGTCGACCGTATCGTACCCCCCTTCTCAAAAGACAACAACCCCCTCGCCGTTGGTGTAGAGAACTTCTACGAATGGATCGTAGAGGAGCCCGCCATCAAGGGAAAGAAGCCAGATATCCCAGGTATGAAACTAACAGACAACCTCACCGCATTCGTCCAGCGAAAGCTCTTCACGCTAAACTGCGGACACGCAATCACCGCATACCTCGGCTTCCTGAAGGGCTTCAAAACAGTCGACGAGGCACTCGGCGACCCATGGATCGAAGACATCGTGTACAAAGCCATGCTCGAGTCCGGCGCCGCGCTCTGCAAGAAACACTCTTTCAACGAGAAGGAGCACGAGAAGTACATTAACAAGATCCAGAAGCGCTTCCGAAACCCGTATATCAAGGACGACGTAGTCCGCGTCGGTCGGGAACCCATCCGCAAGGTCACCGCGGGAGACAGACTCGTCGGTCCGTTGACCATGGCGAGAGAGTTCGGCCTTGGGTATAGCCATCTAGCGAAGGGCATCGCTGCCGCGTTCCTATACGAGAATCCCGAGGATAAGCAGAGCGGCGAGCTCCGCTCCAAGGTTGAGCAGAAGGGGATCCGCGAAGCTATTAAAGAAGTCACTAGCCTGCAAGACGACGAGGTCGTGGATGAGATTGTCAAGAGTTATGGCGAATTGGAGGGACTGAAAACCCCAAAGTTGTAATCTTTGATTGTCGTCGTCGGGATAAAACATCTTCCTTTCCCCGTTCCCTTTTACCTTTTTTTGGCCCGGGTTATGGAATTTGTGGACTCCTCTCCTTTTCTTTTCTTTTCTTTCTTTCTTTCTTTTGGTTATTTCGTGTCCGTTTGTTTGCTAGTCTATTATACAGGTTATCAGATACATCATGATGTATCTCCTTTCAAAAAGCTTCTCGCATCGTACGGTATCTTTCTTCATATCCCACCTGCTCATCAACGTGATTGCCCATGCCAACCCTAACCCTTCACAATTCACGGTGCCTGCGGACAGGTAATAGGAGGGTACCAGTGTACACATGATCGGCACAGTTCATAGCACTATTTTTTTTCTTTCTTTCTCTTTCCCTACCCCTGACTGGATCCTAGCCGCGGAAATTGATCAAAGGATTTCAGACGGCCCCGCAGGGAATAAAAAGCTAGAATTCGTTCCGGCTCAGGCATGTAAATCACGGATTGTAAATGGTAGTGCGGGGTGTCCTCGGGCCGAGGGGATAGAGAGCTCATGACGCTTGTAGGGTATAGCGCAGCATATCATAATATCATACATTTCATACGGTTATGAAAATAAGAATGAAAAAGAAAAGAAGAGATAAATCCTTAGTTAGCTAGACGGATAAACAGACGTAAAGAAAAGCACTTATTCACCACCATTTATTTACTTCTCGCAAGCCCACTCCAACAAATTCATGTACCCCGGATGATTCTGCGGATACCTCGCATTGAACTTCGTAATCGCCTTGAGCCTCCGGTAATGCTCGACGCTAATCTTCTCCGGCTCCTGCGAGATCATCCAAAGCACACCCTCCGTGCACGGCGGGGTCGAGAGGCTGCCGCGATAGGTGTACACCCGCTCACGACGGTACGCGCGATAGAAGCGGTCGAGTATGGGGCTCGGGTCGAATTGGACGAAGGTGGCCGTAAGCGGGGTCGCGACGAATGGGAGCCACGGGTGCAAGGTGGTGAGTAGGTGATTGCTATTCGCAGTGTCAATGTCCAGCAGCGTGGAGAGGATGGTAGTTTGACCGTCGACAGTTTTGAACACGGCGTGTATCTCGCCGACAAAGTGCTCGCCGTCGAGGTGGTGTTCGCTGGGGGTGTGGAAGTGCATTGTGTCCAGCAGCGCCCATCCTCCGCCGCCGCCGCCGGCCGAGTCGCCGGGGAAGAGTTGGTAGCCGTACTTTGCGTCCTCCTCTTGCGGCTTTATGCTCACGGTTTGGCCCTCGTTCTCCAGGATGCCGTATTCGTGGTAGTCGCCTCGTCGCAGTTTTAGGCCCGTTGGGCGCTTAAGGGCTTTGTCGATGTTTATTGGGGATTGGCGGAGGCCGGTTTTGCAGAGGGTGTAGGATGCGGAGAGTCTGTGCCAGGAGAGGGGGCCTGAGTGGTCGTGGTAGCCCCATGGTGTGGTGGTGGTCGTGGTGGTGAGGCTGTTTGAGGAGGAGGTTTCTGGTTGGTGCAGGAGAAGGGGTGTTTGGGTGTTTGGAAGGGCGTGCGTGAGGGTTAGGAGGAAGGTGAGGAGGAGATGCGTTGCCGTCGCGGGTGGTGAGTGCATTGTGATAATTCGCGTGGTGTAGCGTACAGTGAATCGAGTTATATTCGGAGCGCAAGAATTGGAATCGTATCCACCTCTTCCCAACCTTTTCTTCTCCTCCTTCACGCGGAGGGGAAGGGGCTCTCCATTCGCCTACTTATAACCCCCATCCATCGATCCTCACCTCACCCCCCATCAACGAACACCTAACACCCCGGCAACTCTTCTCGAAATCCCATTGGCGCCAGCTAAACCCCACAGTTACGTCTTCCCGTCCATTGGGCGAAAAAAGAACCCCCCCCTCTTCCCCCCCATGGTTGTCTCGCATATTCAGTTTTGGGGATGTTTTGCAGCAAAGCTTGCTGTACCTGCGCGCGCCGCCGTCGCCAATGTTGGAGAACGAAGCTGCAGTAGTGCTGATGGAGATGGACGTACCGTAAGGCTTTTGGTGAAACGGGGGATTATCGTTCGGTCTTCTGATTGGCGATGACCTGGGGGATCATCAATGGCGAGCTGGCGAGCAGAGTGGTGGATTTGGCCTTGCGTGGGGAGAGTAAATTGCTGAGTGCAAGTGCTGCATTGTTGTTCCGTGTGTTGTGTTTTGTTGTTTGTTTGTAGCCATGGGTCCAAGCGCGAGGGCTTCGATAAAATGGTTGCCCGGGAGGTTCTGCCGAAGATTTTCCTCCGCCACTGTTATTGGAGGATTGCCACAGCACCAGTATGATACAGGCAGGAGTCTACTCGAGTAAGTGCAGAAATAAAGGGTAGAGAGGGGGAGAGGGCGGGTGTTTCCATGTTTTCATGTTTTCATTTTTTTATAGATATTATAACCTCGGAAGAGCCCAAACACAATGGCCATTCACCGGCAGGAAACCACCATCACCACCACAAAAATCTTTGGTTTCCCCTCACAAGACAATTCTATCGGCCTAGAACCCGCAGAGCCCCAACTCATCATCTACCGTGGCCTAAACGAGAGTGTTCCTAGCTCCCGGAAGACGTAATAATCCCATAAACAGCGACAGAGCCAACAGTTCCAGCAAAAACAAAAAAGAATTTCGACATCGACAGGACTCGAACCTGTGCTCGCGAACGAAACAGATTTCTAATCTGTCGCCTTAACCACTCGGCCACGATGTCTTTGCTTGAATGAACGATGTCAAGTTTCATTAATATTCCACAATACGGTTGTCGCAAAAGGCGGCCTACAGTACGAGGGGGGTGGAAGTATAAAAATCGAGTATGACAAGATAGGACCTGAATCTCGGGAATCTCACAGATTAGGAATTAGAAGAAACAGGGGGTGACTAGGAGGCTAAAGCCCAGAGCAGCTGCATTCAAGTCATCGCTTAATACTTTCGCAGAAAAATTGTGCAGGCCTTAGTACTCGAGTATCATACCTCAAATAGTGTGCGCAAACTACATATCACCATGATGTGTTAGGTTACGCCTGCCAAGTCTCAGTCCGGGTTCTTCTTTCCCTGAGTGTGCAGATCTCTTCTATTATTTCTGGCCAGCTCAATACCTTTCCGCAAAACAGGGCTCTTCGCATACTCGATTTTTACTTCCATATCCGAGTACCAGTACTATAATCTTTTCCTACGTTGCAAGCACCCGGCAAAGCGAGTAGGAGGGGTAGCGCTTAAGCAACTTGGGTTAGAAGGCTCCTACTTCGTCGTAATCTTCTCAGTCAACCATAGCCAGTACTCCTCGTAATTGGTATTGCTCAATCGCAAGCAAAATACTCTCCTCATATAATATCGCAGGCTCGGTCGAATATGGTTTCGAAGGCATGCTGTGTCCCGGTTCAAGCAAAGAGCGCTTGAATGTTTCTCACCTCATCAAAGTCTGCCCAAAGTATGTATTCTCTGTCATCACCCGCTCAGCTTTTCCCAATTCGTTACACCATTCAGCTAAACTCTATTCTCTCATAGACAGGAAGTTTATTCAACTCTAGCTCGCCTTGCTAAACCCAAATGGAGTATCGGGTGTGCCCCTTCTCGCTTTGCCGGGTGCTCGCAACGTGGGGGGAGATTGGGGGTCCTCGGGGTAGGATCGCAGTGGTGGTCTTTCGGTTTGGGCTTGGAGACTGTTGGATAAATGGAGCTATGATGGTGCGGGAGCTTGAGGGGACGATTTCCACTCCTCAAATCTGTTCCCTGGCACTAAAGAAGCTCAACGAGTTAGTCAATGCTGTGGATTATTGGGAATAAATTCCGGGCATAGTCGAGCGATGATGAAAAAGCGATTATATCCAAGCCGGAACTTCCCAAACACTGCACCATTTCCATTTTTTGGCTTTCCCAGACAGTTGCTCGACGACTCTTGAAGGGGTACTCAAAGTCCGATCAGGGATTTTAGACATAATTAGCCAGATCCAAGCCCCGCTAAATTGAGGGACAGCCGTTGCGATCCTACATTGAGGACTCCTATTGTACCGGTAGGTGATTCTTATCACGTTATGGCTGTTCCCGAATTGGTGAGATTATTAGAGTACTGACTAGTTTTGTCTGCTTCAGTTATGGGGGGGTTTAACTTAGCCTCTATCAGGCCATTGACGGCCCTCTCCTCCCCGCAAGGTCAATTTCACCCATGGTACTTGATTGTGCCGTGTTTGCTACCGGTTATCTCGCTCTGATATCCTAGTCACAGGTCGGAAGTGCTGGTCCTACTACCGATATAAAAAGATAGTTTTTAGATATTAGCTCTTGAAAAGCACTTTAAAAATTCCTTCCAGTCACCTAAAAAGCGTTACTTCTCGAAATAGAAATTATTCTCCGGATCAGACAATTCGACTGTTTGTGATATTGCTCGTGGTAGCCTGTACGAATAAAAGCGCGGGAATCGGGAACCGGGTCTTGTAGCTCTATAGAACGGACTCCTGCATAGAGACATAAGGGGAGCGAAAAAACCGTGGCTTGCATACCGTAAAAACTCGAATAATTGGACAATGTACTAGGGTGTTGGACTTGCCTCTCCTAGTAGGCTCTGTGTTTTTTCACCTTTTTTTTCTGTCTCGGGGGGTGTTTTTTGGTGTGTTTCCCTCCTCTTTCTAGAGGAGGAAATTCCAGACTACATAGTACATGGTAGATGAAAGCGCAGGGAAAGAGCTCTGCCAGTGTGATGGAACAAGCAGGTACCTCTCGCTATGGGAGAATATAGGCAATAAAAGTGTTGCTTGCAATAAAGAATCAGAATCGTTATCTAATTCGTTGTGTGAAATAACTAGATCTTGCTGCCTAAACTACATCCGACTTATCCTACCAAAACCTCTGCCTACTTGGGAAGCTTTAACAAAAGAGTACTTCGGGACTCTACCAGACATTTCACCTCACACCATGTCTCATTGGACAATAAACAATCACATCGTACACTTGGCTCATCTAGGATGTATAAGGTTATCACAGCTGTCTACCAGCTTTAAATTTCCGCACTGTAATACACATCCGCAACAGTACTAGTCAAAACAAAAAACAATTCCGTCTCACCCCGGATAACAAAGAATAGAACACTAGTTATAACAAATTTCCATCTCACCCCGGATAAAAAAGAATAGAACACTGGTTATAGAAAAAGTCCCATCTCACCCCGGATAAAAAGAATAAGAAATCTCTATCCTGAAAGGAAGAGTTACAAAACCCCTCTCAATCCTTCCCCGGAAGCCCTTCGGTAGCCATGTCGGGAAACCCACCTCTAAGGAGGATGGGCTGATCGGGGTATTCCTCCTCGGCGATCCCCCCAGCGGGCCCCTCCCAGCGAGAGGCCTCTCCGATCTCTCCCCCTTGGCGCCCGTCCTTCTTGGTAAACATTCCGGCTTCGACTTCCGCGTAGTCGTACGGGATAATGTAAGGGCTAAGCTCGCCTATATCCACCTCTATTTAGCATTAAAGAGAAAACAACTTGCTTAATGGAAGAACTTACAATTGGCACACAATTCAGCGGGGGCAGCTATCCATGCGTTTTGGCAGGCAAGGCATTGCTTAATAGATTGCTTAACCTTGAGAGACCCCGGGATTGGGAGGCCAATAACCAAGCGCTTCTTATGGAAAGGAGAGAGTTTGGAAAAAAGTTTCTTGATCTTTGCTTTGAGCTTCGAGAATAAAGACATACTGTCTAGAGTTTCGGAATGCGATGTTTTTTTTGTGGTTTTTTTTTGTCGGGTGTTTGTGGTAGGAGGATGGATGGATGGTAGTTGTTGGTTTGATCGAGGATGGTCCCCAGGAGCCATTTATAGTCATGAAGTGGGGGGGGGGAGGAGGGGGGACCTCAGGAGCGTGGGCAGAATCCTTATTTCGGGGTTTGTAGGGCCATTGAATTTGATGGTAGGTTTCCTTCTTGGACTCAATGTGGTTCGGGGGGGCATGGCGGTTTAGGTATGGAATTCAAGGTGTTTGGGGGCCATGGGGAGCTCGGCGCCGAGGTTTATTTCCTTGGTTTGGAATGTCTATGCTCGAAGTATCAGTATCTGCTGGATTGTCCGTAGAGTATCGTTTGTTCGGTCCACTCGATGAAGCATCACATTCCTCCGACTAAAGAGATTGGTGTAGTTTATCGTATCCCAATTCTTCATGGCAAGGCACCCACTATAAATTACTGAGGGTTTGTTGGGGGAGCTGTGGTGGGGGACGATGTGCTTGATTATGTCGTGATAATACTAGCCATGAGAAAACGTTCGAGTGAAAATCTGTGACCCTAATTTTCATCACTCGACCCTTACCACCTCCGATAGTGATTCCGCCCGATAGCGACTAGTTCTTTTCTACACACATTTAGGAGGTCGGAGGGTCTCGGCGTGTTCCCGGCTCCCTTGCGCTGGTTTCATGATTTATGTTTGGAGTATCCAATCGATCGAGTGGTTTTCAAAAATGGTCTGGTTGGTTGGTCTAGCTCGACAACGAGGTTACAGTCAATATTGGGTCGATTAATTCACGTAATGGATGCCTGTGCACTAAATATGTAGGAAATTTGGCCCCGTGGTACAGCACTAGGTTCATAACCGGCTTGAAAAGCTCACGAGTGATAGCTGGTACGAAGGCCAGGTCCATAACATTCTTCCAGCCACCTATCATCTTTTCTCATCATGAAAAACTTGGGGGGGGGACGATCAATCCTATCTTGAAAACCCCACCCTTCCACCCCCAACTAAATAATATTATCATCTTGAATCGTTCTCTACTCACACCCCTTCCCCTATATAACCTCTACCTCCCTTCCCGCTCTCCAATAATCCCATATCCCCCACCCAACCCAACTCAGTACCGACAGCGCAACCCCGAAATGACCCCAGGAAACCCAATAACCCTCCGCGACAAAGTCTACAGCGCCGCGAAACTCGCCGCTAACATAAAAAAGCTACTAACTTCACAGGACCCACCCATCGCTGAAACCGAGCGCGCGCTTGGGCTGATCAAGGCTGTTGTCGACGAAATCTGGGATACTCTGCACTTGAATTATCTTGAGGAAGGTGAGCGCTGGATCTGTCTTGAGGAGGCTGACGAGATTGTAGACTCTAGGATGAGGATTTTGGTAGAGTTGGGGGAGGAGGTTGGGGGAGCTGTTTGTGGGAGGGATGGGGGATAGTAGGTGAGAGGGAGGGCGGAAGAGCCTGAGGGGGAGGTTGGAATCGTTTGGTGATGGGTGATCTGTCTCTTTTCCTTTCTTTCTTTCTTTCTTTCAGGGGTGGCGGATGGGCAGTCGAAGGAAGTCAGTGGTATTGAGTTTGTGCAGTTGATCACTATTATTGGGTATTTGGTTGGTGGTCAAGTAGTCCAGTCCCTACACCAATAAAATGGCTCGTTAAAATTCTCGTCTAAGTATCTGAAGATCTACACTTCTAGGTTTCCCGAATTCCCATATGGTACTCCGGGCTCACGGTCCACAGGGTCCCCAGGAAGCAGGGGGGGGTGTGAGATCAGAGTGGACAGCAAGGTGGAGCTTAGTACTAGAGACAATTCAATCCGTCCATCCAAAAGCTATCCAATTTAACACTTTTACTACCGCATTACCACCTGGACCAAATGTTTTGGCTTTAAAGTGTCACTAGTCGCCAAAATCTTTGTTTTTGTTTCGGGACGACGTTACAGAGATCCTGTCAACACCCTCCCGGCGAATTCATTAATAATACATCTCTACCCCACTAGATGTGGATAACTATGGCTAAAAAGCTCTTTCCCGAAATTCATATGCAAGTTTGTATAAGCTGAGGATTTAAGTTTCGTGATACCCTCCGGCGCCGTGGAATAATTACGGGAGCTTACTAGGGAAACTACTAACGTACTATGGGGTCACTATTATATACCAGTATCCCATACCAGCACTCCCAAGTTGAAGCGACAATCCCTTCCCGGAAATCTATTCGAGTATCATGCCATAACAAAGAGCGGGGATTGAGTGGGCAATCGGTGAGAAGAATCCAGCCATAGCCGGGATGGACTAACTAACCCCTCTAAACAACCCAAGATACATACAACTAAGCAGAAGTTCATGAAACATATCCCACACCAGTCGACCACCAATACCCCCTCCCCCGATGGAGGTAATTAAATAGCATTACAAGTTAACATCACAAGATAAGTTAAGCCACATCACATCACCCCCCCTTTTCTTCAATTCTACCCACAGAAAGATTACAAACAGATTACCATACATACCATTCCCTCATCCATCCAGTATTTCGAACAGAACACCATCGCCCAGACTACAAATACACAATCGATTAACTCCGGCGACGGCAATGCCCACTGCGGCAACATAATAAGTAGTTTCAACACCAACAAGTTCTATAAGGCCGACGAGGATGCACAGATTATGCGTTGGCTCTCCCCACTGGAGCCAAATAACAGGCATCAAGACGTGCGCACTGGCTGGTCCGGGCGGTGCCGTTGGGGCGTTGGGTTTTGGAAACAAGCGAATCCCGGCAGCGGGGGAGGAGTGCGGGCGGGGGGGGGGGATCCGGGAGTGGGGAAGACATATCTGAGGCAAAAGTGCCTGGCGGGGGTCGTTGAAACAAGCGGATATGGTTGACGGCGAGAGGAGGTCCTAGTTTCCCTTGGTGATCGACGGCCTGTGCGAGCAGGAAGAGGCTTGTACTGAGACTTTCTTGCTTAGCAAGAGTAGGCAATCGCCACCATGAT
>Ga0307513_10001652_pt1 | contig 31908 bp, 34 predicted proteins | sample 15_EM_MG_FD_202174 | JGI IMG/M metagenome (GOLD analysis project Ga0307513, IMG submission 202174) | Populus trichocarpa ectomycorrhiza microbial communities from riparian zone in the Pacific Northwest, United States - 15_EM | ecosystem: Host-associated > Plants > Roots > Unclassified | place... | reverse complement strand
CTTGGCGGGTGAACCGGACCCGCGGGTCACGTTACCCACGAGTATTCCCACGAGTATACTCGCGAGTACCCGTCGAAGACCCGGACTCGTGCCCAGCCCTACTTCTGTATTGTCTCCCTCCCTTCCTATATCGTGTCATGTGATCCGATGGTGCTATTCCCTATATCGTGTTGTGGGTCCGATGTTACCACCATATCATGTCATGTGATCCGATAGTGCTATTCCCTATATCGTCGTTGTGGGTCCGATGTTACCACCATATCGTGTCATGTGATCCGATAGTGCCCTCTGTCGTTTACTGTTATATCGTGTCATGGGCTCCGATAGTGGGTTTGCATCTCTCGCTATATTGTCATCATGTACATATATGTAGGTAGACATAAGCTGCCCCTTAATATGAGTAACCGACAACAGCATGTGTCAGCGTCGATTCTGGCGCCCCGCGGGCGGTAAAATCAGACATGCATTTTATTCTCTCTGTATCATTTGAGTTCCCATCAACTACATTATTCAGATCCAGTGGTTTGGTCTATAGTGCCATCTGATCCTATCGTCGTTTACTGTTATATCGTGTCATGGGCTCCGATGGTGGGTTTGTATCTCTCACTATATCGTCATCATGTACTTAAATGTAGGTAGCCATAAGCTACCCTTTAATATGAGTACCTGACAACAGCATGTGGCAGCGTCGATTCTGGCGCCCCCAGTGCGGTAAAATCAGACTTGAAAGCTTATGTATTTTTATAATTTATTTTCTCTGCATCATTTGAGTTCCGTCAACTATGCCTACTTGGGTTTTCAAGACCCAGTGGTTCGATCTATGTGCTACCTTGTTGGACTTTGTGTCTGTCCTGTTTTCGTGCTTTGGGTTTTGGCTGTGAATTAGACATTTATTCTCCTTCAAATTGCGTATTTCTATTATCTGAAATAATATGAATTAGTGATTGTGGCACCGATGAACCTGAGCTTGAATGGTTCTGTATCGCGTGAGAATGACATAAGGGACTTATATGTCCTGCACAAGCGGATCAACTCAAAGGAAGATGTTCCAGAACAAATGTGATATTGTACAGTACGCGGATCTATAACCTGATTCTGGATATTCAGTATTTTCCACCAACGCTATCCCATTAATCAATTATACATGTATACCGAGTTTCATACAATACTGGTTCCCGAGGCATGAGATATAGTAACAGATAGCCATAGCCTTGCAGCGGCACTGGCCCAAAGACTTTTCCCACACACTCTCTCCAGGCGAGGGCAGTAGAGCTTCGGGGCACGGGGTCAGATTTTATCCCAGGAACTTCATCTAATAGTATTATTTTATTACAAATTTCGGTACAGTACTCTTTTCCTGGGAATAAGTCACGATAAGAATCAGCAATAATTGGTGATTCAGCGCCTGCCGAATAGGGCTGCGAACCGTAACTGTATCCATACGGCTGTACGGTACGGTTTGTATGGGTTTTCACCCATACCGTTAGGCCTTGAAGCCTGATATTTGACGGCCGTACAAATTTACAGCCGTATACCATATTAACCCGTACAATGACTACCCGTATTACGGGTATACGGGTGATGGATTTCTACGCACCTTTTTAAGGCAAAACCACCCCGAATTGTCTCCGTATCCGGGCAGATTTGAAGATTTTCCACTGATACCGACTCGTTTTCACGGGGAAGCTCCTTGGCTGCAGCAACTATGAGCGATAATCGGCTTCGGCATTGTCCGTCGTCTTTGTATGGATGCCGTTTTCACCGATACAATGGCCAAACTTGGGCCAAATTGATCCTAGATGTAGATAATTTGACATTAGAATACTCAGTGCACATGAGATGGCAACCTACGAATAAATTTATTCCCATTTCTGTACGCTACACCAAGACTGCTGTAAATACGGCCGTATACCCATATTTTTACCCGTACCGTATCGTCGAGCGGATTTCAAACGACCTTTACGGTACGGGTTCGGGCTAAACTGACCCGTCGGCACCCGTAAACTATACGGCCGTAACCTTAATACAGGACGGTTCGCAGCCCTACTGCCGAATGGACGATTGATTCTGGCACACCCCGTTCAATAGAATCCAAACGTGTGGACACACCACACATATTGTACTTTGCAGGACAGTGTTACCTTCCCGACAAAAATTATTTCTATTGATTCTCTCACACCGCGTTCGATAGAATCCAAATGTTTGAAATATTGTACTTGGAGGGACCTCTGTATATTTCTCGTACTCCCCATTCGGTAGAATCGATAAGCCGCTTTCTCAACTCAGAAGGTAATGGTAATATTTTGTGGCCGGCGTGTTAGCCGGATGAGCACCGCACATTGTAGAAAATGTATTGCGGCATGTTCTCCATGATCTGTGCATTGCGCGTGCTCGCACAGCGACACAACACACTCCATCACCAAATGTGTTGAATTTCAGTAGAGCCCAGAAGATTGGACTGCATGCACCCAATTTCAATCAGTTCATGAAATCCGCCATATATCCTTCATTTCTGCATCGTAAAACACTTTCTCAAAGTTGTTTACCTGTGTGAATATTGGTATGCTCACTTGCTGGTACATCAACGAGTCTGAGAGAATGGATTTCAAATGAAAGATAGTTAAAATATATCCAAGTTCGAAAATTTACCCAATCTCCTTCATTTCTGCACCAAATAACCTGCTCTTGGACTCTGGTCAAAGGTTTTCCACCGAAGAACAATACCTGAGCGTCACAGGTGCTCGGATCTACCATACAAGCATGTGAACGCATTGAGACATTAGTGATATATACCTAATTTCGATCATATTGACAATTTTTGCCGTATCTCCTTCATTTTTTCGCCAAAAAATATAGTCTTGGACTTGGATTGAAGGTAATTAACAGGACTATCATCATACATCTTCATGTCCACTATAAAATTATAAATCCACCCACTTAATCACTCGCACCGATCCTTTTCGCTTGTGAGACATATGAGACATTATGACGTTCACACCTCCCATGGGAGGTGTAGACGTCATAGTGTTGTAAATAGCCCTTACCAAAGCTTCATATAACCGAACGAGCCCATAAATAGCACCCAAAAAGCTAGAAATAGGTTATTACCATGATTTACACGATATCACTGTAGATTCCCTAATTATATCATAGAAAATTTATTCTTCACCAATTGTTACCTTGAATGGCACCCCCGAGAATTTGGTTTAAAGGACGATTGATTATGGCACACCCCGTTCAATAAAATCCAAACGTGTGAAAACACCACACATATTGTACTTGGTGGGACAGTGCGACTTTCCGGACAAACATTATTTGCATTGATTCTCCCACACCCCGTTCGATAGAATCCCATTCGGTAAAATGATAAGCCGCTTTCTCAACTCAGAAAGGAATGGTAATATTTTGTGGCCGGCATGTTAGCCGGATGAGCACCGCACTCAACACTGAAGGTCAATGAGAAGGGAAAGCGTGCTAGTTATGTACTGTAGACAATAGAACAATTATCGCGGCATGTTCTCAATGATCTGTGCATCGAACACACTCCCCCGAATGAAGCAATGTACAGATCAGACTCGGATGCGATTTGGAGCCGACGACATCGCTTGTGCATCGTTAGAGCCTGAGGGCTATCCAGTTTGGTTGTTCAAGTTGCGATCGGTGAGGCATACAAATGTATGGTACCCCTCGTTCACAAGGTTAGTTCCACGGACAGCTTCCGGTTGTCCGTTCATGCGGCTAGATATCTTCGTGACATCCTCCTCCATCACGAAGGTAAGTTTTCTATTTCTTATGACTAGATACCTTCGTGACGAATATGTCACGAAGGTCCCTTCCAGGATTCTAATGCTCCCCGTTCGGTAGAATCGACTACTCATGTATTTACCGAATTTGACTGTTCGATTAAATATACCTTCGTGACAGAGTAATATGTCACCAAGCTAGGCGCTATTTTTGAACTTGCAAATAGAAAAGCTGTTCATTTCTGTGGACTGCGGGTGCCTAGAATTGTTGAGACATTGTGCACCGTAATTCGGGGGCAGTTTCAGAACATTTTAAACATTATGTCTCTCCCTCTCTCTTTCGATCACCATGTCTGCACCTCAACATGATTTCGACCTTATCAACTGTGCGCTCGTGCAGGTGAGGAAGCACGAGTTGGATTGGCCTTCCCGTCTTAGCGAGAACACCAAACTCTCTCTCATTTCGCTTTTGTGCGATGCTCTGGTAAGTCCCCGTTTGTCTTATGTGTTTCAATAGTGTCTCAATCATTTATCTACAGAGTTGTCATGTTCTCCATTACCCCGAGGACCTCATGTATCTTGTTCGGCCTCGCCATATCGGCACAATTCTTGTTCGCAGCCGCACTGTTAAACCTTATTGGTCTAGTTGGGTGCTTCCCGCTGGTTTTGTAGGGAGCTGGTCATTCGTAAGCACAGGTAATTCATTTATTTGTAGTTTACGCCTCTCATCCAGTTTCTAGAAAGAACTTTGTGAACCCCTGGTTTCGCAGAAAGCTATCACGGTACCTGTGTCGACTCCTCCTCCGTCACCTCCGCCTCCAGCTAGTGATTCCATGGATCCCGATCTGGACAACAAGGTTCCATCCTCGCCGATCGCAGATACTGACCCACTGGGTTATCCTTTCCCAGGTCCTCATCGTCGTTCACTCCTGGCACCACCTCCCATTCGTTCCTCTTCCCCAACTATCATTTTTCGTGCAAAACGCAAACGCGTCTCAAGTACGTTCATTTATTATTCCATTGTTTTTTGGTTTCTCACTCTTTTCCTCAGACTCATCCACTCGGGCAACGAAGAGACATCGTTCCAATAAACCCCGGATCAAATCTATCGACCCACTTTCTTCCGTGGCACTACCTCCATACATGGGAACTCGATCGAAAGGGAAGGCTCGTGGGGTCGCCAGAGAAGATTCGCCTCCCCCTCCTCCAACACCTTGTGAACCTCCCGTCACATCGTCAACTCAGTCAACTCTCCGCCCTCACGTTCGTCAATGGCTTATTCCTATGATAAGCCACATGTATTCTCATGGCCTCGACATCCCAACGATTCCCTCCGACAGCTGCTTCAATGTTCCCTCTGCAAGCGAGCTTCGTCAAGTCGAAGCAGCATACACACCGATCGACGCGCTGCCTGGGGCGATCTCCGCTGGAGATCTGTCTCGGCTTGGACCCATCCCTCAAGTGCACCTAAGGCAGCAGTTTAAAAATAGATAAGGGACCTGTTAGGTCGGTTTCTTGTAAGGCGGAAACCCCACCTAAGAGGTCCCCTCCAGGCTTGATGCCGCGATGGGCGGGTCGATATAAAAATAGATCATCCGCTTCTTCAATCCAGACCTCTTCCCGAGAGCCTCCTATCGGTTGCCACCCGGGCCGGGTCGTCCAGCGAGCGATAAACGATGGTTCAACTCCCTGTTCTCGATGGCCACCACCACCCACCACTCCTCCTCATTTCGCGTTTCTACAGCGGAAAGAGGATTTATTTGCGTAAAAAGGTATTCAACGTTCAACCTGTATCTTTCAATGAAACCTAAAACTCAACTTTCAACTTGCTTTCAACTAGGATTCCCACAAACGCTCCTTCAAGTTCCTCGCCTGCTGTGCCTCTCCCCTCGTCGAGGGATGTGGGCCAGCACCCCTCCACCACTGTGTGATGTGGGTCCTTGACTTCAAACAACGATGTTTCTGGAAACATGACAATAACGACAGGTCAAACTGGAGGAACACGGTGGGCATAGATTGGCGATCCATAGGTGCGGTTCTCCATTGCTTTTCATAATACCCTTCCCTGACTGCCCCCACCCCTTTTCCCAGTCCCTCTGCATCTCGGTATCAACGCCAACGACGCCGCCGGATGCGCCTCGAGGGCAGGATCTCCACCACTTTAAACCTTCAAGGCGATATGTGCAACTCAGCGGGAGGTGTACGACTCACGCATCATCGAAATGGCCAAGTGGGGCGAGTTCATCTCTGCCCTCGACAACAGAAACATTGTGGTTATTTCATGGTGTGGTTGCGAGGCGCGCGAGGTTAAAGATCAAGTGTACCTCCTTTCTTTCTCACTGATGTTTATTGTATAGATGTGAACCCCAGGACAAGTGTGCCACATCTGCGGCTGCCAAATCGCTTGGCACCCCATTCGTTCAATTAAGTACGCTCCCCATTGAGCCAGGCGAGGCGAAATGCATGGCGTGCAGCCGGAATGGACCTAGCCGTCGGCGACGACGGAAGGACGGGAAGGTTGTCGAGAAAGTTGGAAGGATATACGAGGCCGTTGACATCCATGAGTAAGAGGAACAGACAAGGACGAGCCCCTGCTACATACTAATCTGGTTGTTTGTCACCCTCTTTATGCCTCGGAGCTCCTCTTTCTTCCCTTCGTCTTCAGTTTTCGGAGCAAGAAATTCCCCTTGTTATCGCTGAGTGCTCCTTTGCTGATGTTTTCTCCGACGGTTTGGGTGGTTACTGACGTACCTGATTGAATAGCCATCGAAACACATACACGCATTTGCCCTCCGAAGTGACGATGGAAAGAATTGGAAGGACCTGGGCTTCGAGAGGAACCATTGAGCTTACCTCATTCCTGCTCCCTCCTGCCATCGTCCTTGAGAATATACACATGTATATACTAGGACACACAATTCATGTATCTCCATCATGAAATTTACTTTATGCATCAATAAATTGATTTTAATGAGAAAGACAAAGTTGTCCACAATTCTGGAAGACTCCGACTAACATTTGTTGGTGTCCTAGTGAACCTGAAGGGCATCCCAATTGCCCTGTTCCCCCCGAGTGTGTTGCATAAACCTCGATGGCGACCCATGGTGAGGTTGAGTTTCTGATGTGAAACTCAACTCGGTTCTTCGCACTTTCCTCTATTCGTCTGACCTTTATTTCCTTGGTTTCAATCATAGGTCAAATCTATATCGTAAGAAACAGGGAATTTCTGGGAGTTCAATGGTGCAATCATTACAGTTGTCATGATAACTCCCATTTTACTACAGCATAAGTTATTCCTAAAAGATTACTTGATTTTAATTATTTGTAAGCCGGCAGACATTGATCACACAACGGTTGATCTTTTTTCAACAACCACTGCGTCACTCTCTCGACCACCTCACTCACAACTTTCGAACACAGAGGTAAGCAGACATTGCTATCTGCTTCCTGCTACTGATTGATTGCTCTGATGGACCCTTTTAGATGAAGAGTGTCGGCAGCGACCTCATGTAGTCAGGTTTTACCTCAGGAGTCTGAAGGGACTCCAGCTCACAGGGAACATGGGTGGAGGCTAGCGCTCACCACTGTCACCTCTCCGTCATGCAACAACCACCAAGCACCGAGGGGAGGAGTGAGTAAGGAGAGACCCATGCGTGAGTCCCAGACACACCGAATACACCCTCTTCACTTACCACCCCCACAGATGCCCTCACGGCGCGAAGACAAACACACACACAAAAACGCGGACACGGAAGTGCCAGTTTACAACAACGACAATGACAAACATGAGGGCAGGCCCACAAAAACGATAAACACGAACTTGAGGGCAGCCAGCCCACGAAAATGATGCACAGCCTCCACGATGATGATGAAGGCAATGGGGATGGGACAAGAGCCCAGGTGAGCACCCCCTGCCTTCCAGCTTGCCCACTGACTCACCGTGCACTGCAGGTAAATCACCACTGCGATGCAATCCCGATCGTCGCCAGCATCAGACCCTTCCACAACAGCACTCGCCAGCAATTCGCAACTGCCACCTCATCCGTCATTCAGCCATCATCCTCCTCCCTCTGCTCTATGGCCGGCAGCCCCTCCTACCCATCATCTCGATGGGTTCCTGGTGCCCCTCCCTCTGTCCACAGTTATCACGTAGGTTATCGCCATCCTTACCCACCTCCGCTTCCTAACGGCAGTCAAAAGAACATGGACAATCAACCCCCAAATTCGCCAATTCTCCCACCCTATGGTTCCAATGCCCCCCACCAACACGGATTTGGAGGCGAGCATTCGGCATGGCGTTACGGGTACCCCGAACGACATGCTGACCTTCCCAACCAATATCCATATGCCGAACGCCGCCCTGGTCCTGGTTTGTTTGGACCAGGAGTAAATCCATACAACCATTTTGGCCCCTACCCTGAGCCCCCTTACAGTCGCGATCCCTACGGTTATGCCTTGGGAACCCATCCACCGCCGCCGACCTCGCACACCTCTCATGGCAATCATCCTCCTAATGTCGGTTTGGGGGCCAATATTCCACCAGAGAGGGTGGATAGGCATCCCTCTATGAATGCAAAAGGGCTGGAATCATCAGGGGTGGAGATGGAGCATGGGCGCACTAAAGAGGGTTGATGAGATGGAGAGGAGCCGCCTGCATTTCTTGGAAAGATCGTATACGTCCCTCATTTCTTGTTCTGATGTCGAAACTTGTAATCATTCCTACCCTCCCCCCTCTGCCGTATCGATTTGACTGTATAAATCATGATTTTTTTGTTCTTTTATGATTCTATGAATATTTGCCCAATCACTCAAAAATACAGATATTTAAGAAAATATATCAGGGAGATCCTCAGAACCCGAGGGTGAGAGAAATTCGACTATCCTCTGTCAGACCATCTCTATCAGATCACCTCTGTTGGAGGCCATCTCTACCAGAGGGTGATGTCGGAAGAACCTCGACTCATTTTATCCGCAACTGCACGGGATTCTGTCGGATACCCCCTCTTAGGTGGGTTTCCGCCTGTCAAAGAACCGGCCTAACAGGCCTTTCAACTGCTGCCAAGGGTGCTCAAGTGCGTATGATTTCTATTTTTTTTTTCCATTTAGAGTTATTTAAACATTTCGTAGCCTCTCGCTTGTTGCTCCTCGTGCGCTATTATGAAGGCGAATGGTAAATTCCCCGAATGCAAGTTCTATGCCTGGGGAATGAAATGTCTCCCCTGTCGTGGTCAGAACAACATTCGGTGCACTTTCGAATTGACTCCCGTGGAGGCCGAAAAGCATTTTAAAGCTGAATCTGCACTTTCCGAACTCTCGCTCACAAGTTAGTTTTTTGTTTTCATTCCGTCTTCCTGATTTTATTTCCTGATTTGTTCTTTCTCATCTAGACCTCCGTGTTTCTGTCAATCGTATGAAAAAGGAGGCTCATCGTGCCCGAGAGTTGGCCAATCTTGCCCGTCGATCCTCTGAGGACGTCGATCAGTTAGCTGCTGACGTTCAGCGCTTGGTCTTCCGCATCGTAACTCAACTACCTCCTGCACATGTGTCAGCCCGTTTCACCCACACTGATGTTCTTCGCACTCTCCTGAATCGGGAGCCAACCCCACACGATTTTGAAGATGCCGACCTGGATGTTATCAACTTGGTTCTCGATGCCGCTGAACAGTATCACTCCAAACGTGTCTAATGATGGGTTCTCTGCTTTCTCGGTGTCTTATAATGTGTGTTTTATTCCTTTCTTTTGGCATGTAGTGTAGCTAGGGATCTTGGGGAGCGGGTTAGGGGCGTAGTCTTTTCGTCGCGCAGGTGGTGAGTTCACATAGCGCTCGTCATCTTCAATAGTTGCTCTTTTTCTTGCAGGACTACCCATTCGCGGTCGTCTTGTTAAATATATTCATTCCTGGGTGTATCACTCGTGTGATGTTTAGTCGATTTCCCAACTCTGACCATGAGAATCTCCTGAATTTCCGTTCCTCGGCCAATTTATAGTTGGGACATTGCCCCATCAATATGGATTATTTTATTAGAACAAACCAAGGATATGATCAATTAATGTCGATTCTGGCGCCCTGCGGTCAGTACAATCGGACATCCTGAGCCCTAGTCAGTAAAATGCAGGACTTTGCACCCGTTTACTTAATTAAATTGCGTGCGTACTTATCCACTTGCGAGAGTTGTGAGAGGGTTGCGGTACAGTTGAGACACACCTGCGATACACTTGCGAGAATTGGCGCCGGTTGCATGACCTGCGTACACCTGCGTGCAACCTGCGCATCACTTGAGACACACTTGCGAGCATCTGTGCACAAAATAAAATTTGCGAGCCATCTGCGGTACACTTGCGGACATGCTCTGTGGTTTTGTAATTTGGTTATTGGACTTGAAAGTCGTACTGGCAGTGGGTGTTATGGTTGATGGGATGGCATGATGTGATTCTCCACTGACTGTTTTAGTACGAGTTTTGGACCGGCGATGGAGATTTTGGGTTCATTGGAAAGATATTGGCATGTAGAATCTATTTTTCATAAATTTGGAGCTTAGTTAAAGACCCCCCATGTTATTTTCAGCATTCTTTACCTGCTTTGCCATTTATGGACAGCATTTGTAATTATTTGGTTTCTCGGCTTTCACGGCTTGAGGACATCTTCCACGATAGTGCAGAGTCTCACAATAATGGTGCAATTAATTATGAATGTTAAATTTTCAACTGTATCAAATTTTCCATGTACGCTTCCTCCCTATGTACCCCAAAAGTTGTTCCAGGGAGAGTCTTGGTACAAATATAATTTCAGTACCTTTTTCTTGATGCGTTCCGATTCATCACCTCAATCCAAATGAGAAGACAAATGATATATTTTACTGATGAGGTTGTGCACAGCCACTGGGACGCCGATTAAATAGTACCAAAATCAACGCCGCTCTGTTGAATAACATAAATCTTCTGCAGCAACAGTATACTCCCAGGTATCATAATCGTCAGAGGCCGCCATTGGCCAAGCGACAGCAGAGGTCAGCATGTCATCCTTATCATCATCCTTTTCGGGTAGTTGTAACTTCCTTAGGTCACTCCCAAGCCCAGGCCATGCTTCTCCGTGACTGAGGCAGTTAACTGTCAGATTGGAGAGACAGCTCAACAACAGACTGTGTTCGGCTCAGAGTGTGAAATGCCCCATCATTTATCTGAACAAACCGCTCACTCCTGAATGTCGATTCTGGCGCCCCGAGGTCAGTAAAATCGAACATACTTTCTCTCTACTGGGACCCAGTCTGTAAACCTGTGGGCGTCTTTGTATTACCTATGGCACCTGATTTTATTTCATTTTTTTACCGAAAAAAAACTGTTCTTGAACTCATTTTGAAGCTACCTCACAGGCAGATTGCTATGTATACCCGGGTGTACCTCAATGAGTCAAATAATACGATTCGAATTGAGAAGCAAATTTAATTTCGATGTTTTACATGAACTTGCACATATCGCCTGTGTTCCTGATATACCCTGGTTAAGGTATGCAGAATGATTCGACCCATAGGTACTCAGACGAACCGTACAAGCATGGAAACCTGTTGACACAGAAGAGACATATCATAGACATTATGACGTCCATGTCTCCCAGACATCCCTCTGGGAGATGTAGACGTCATACATCACTTCCCAACTCTCCTTGTACCTTGACATGTTCAAAATCTATACTCATCTGCCATAATTTACACGAACTCGGTCATATCTTCAGCATTTCTCTGTTTGCACACTTAATCTTTCCAAACCAATTGATACACAGTATATTCCCTGTTCCTGGGCATCTCGCCGGTTACCCCTCATTCGACTATGTATCTTCGTGACATCCTCCCCCGTCACAAAGGTAAGTTCTCTGTTTCTTATCAATCAATACCTTCGTGACATCCTCCCCAGTCACGAAGGCAACTTATTGACTAGACACCTTCGTGACGAATATGTCACGAAGGCACTTTCTATGATTCTAACGCTCCCCATTCGGTAGAATCGACTACCGATGTATTTACAGACCGTAAGAAAACATACCTACGTGACAAAGTATGATATGTCACCAAGCTAACGTCCCAATGTTACTCCAAAGTATTGCAAAGCCGATCATTTGTCAATTCTGCATGATATATAAAAATTGGCAAACAATAACCCAAATATCTTTTTCCCCTACTTGTCCTCTGCACTGTGCTAACATTTCGCCAATGACTTCCATCATTCAAGTGAGTTACGAACTTTAGGGTTAACCTTCAATTTCGTTAATCGTCTTTATAGAACAAACTCACTGACGAGCTGTATGAAACCAATGATCTACGGAACATTGGGCTGGTGGTCAATGTTCCCTGGAAGCTCTTGATATGCGTCGCATGCGAGATTGCGCTCCTCCCATCCCACCTCTTCGGGCACATGAAACTCAAGCATTCAGATTCTATCATCGACCATGCGCTCAAAGAAAGAATCCTCGCGTCCATCGCTGCTTTTGGGGTGCCTGAAAAATACCCCGATGTTCCCACTTCCATCATCCCGGCTATTCAGGGTCTTAAAACCCTCGACGCTTTCTATTGTTCGCATTGTCTCACTGCAAAACAACATCAGGACACCATCATTCGGCACCATCGTGTTGAGCACCCCGATGCCACGAAGCCCTCTTCTTGGGCTACAGGTCCTGCGCAACGGTTTACTGAAGGTGTTGGTGTCTTCCGCCAGGTATTCCGTGTTTTAGCGCCTGTGGTTGACAGCAATGTCGGAACCTTTAACATCTCGTCCATTCTGGCGAATATGGAAGCCACCCAGAAAGCGCTCACTCCCGATCTCGATATTCGCAACATCACCCCTTGGTTGCGAATCACAAAGTGGCATGAAATGATCGAAGGCCACGATGTCGCTTATCTGCGATCCTTGGTTTCTGTTCCTACCCTTCTCGAGTTTCCTATCCTCCAAAAAGCCGTCTTATCTATGCTGATGGATGCATCCGACCTAATCGATGAAACGACGACCCTCGTTTTGCAGCTGCTCAACAGCCCTGATCCCACAAAAGAGTGCGTGCTATCTTATTTATGTGTCTGTTCAATGCTCATGTAGCCGCACAGAGGTATCTCGAACTCTCCTTTCCACAAGCATCAGAATCATGCACAGACCATGGTCAACTATGCATATCCCATTGTTGCGCTCCTCGCGATGCTTCTGCGCCCCAACACCAGCTACCCCATCGAACTTCCTCCCGTCGTTTCCGATGCTGTATCCAAGTTAAGGGCCACCCTTGACTCTGGTAATGTGGAGAGCAGCGCCCGCTGTTGCCATCGCATTCTCAAACTGCTGTGGACAATGGAATGGACATGCGTGAAAGGCGGGCATTCCTCCGATCCCACTATCCAGTACTTTTCGCTCTCTACTCTCCGAGAAGATGGCAATTTCCTGGAGCCCAAGGCCGTCACGAACCCCAACGCGCGGTTGGTGTACTGCATGCGCTTGGTCTTCCTTCGTTGCATGCATAACGCAGAGGGAAGTGTGGAGGATGCATGCAGAGCGCTCCAGTATTGGTTTGTCGAGAAGAACGAGACTACGTTCAACACCCTCCGCTCACTTCAACACCTCGCGTCCAACTTTGCATACACTGCCCTCGGCCATGCGAAGGTGGTTTGGTTGGATCGTATCACTTATCTCCAGCTCCTCTTCAAGGGGGACAAGGTCGACTTTCAGAAATTCCCCGCTATGTTGGAAGCTCAAGAGGACGAAATGATACGCGTTTGGGAGGATCAGGTGCTCCTCGGCACTGGGCTCTCTGTGAAATACGGGCTCATCCACGATGACCTTTCGGAGACCAAACCGGGCTACTCCTTTGTCTCTGACAGATGCAACAAAATCTTCAAGTCCAAGACCATGTTGTTGGATGCGATTATGGGCAATCCCGTCCTCCGTAAGCAGTTCGTCGCGTTCGAGAGTGGCTCTCACATCCGATTTAATGTTCATGCTCTGCGCGCATGGCTCGCCTCCTATGCTCATTTCCAGCTGTTGCAGCTCATCCGCTCCAATCTCACCACTGGCTCACCGAGTCGAGGCACTGAGCTAATGGCGATGCTCCGTCAGAACACTCCCGCCAACCCCATGCGCAACCTTGTCATGTTCGGAAAGTATGTGACCCTTCTGTGCACCTATACAAAAACCAGTGCGGCCACTAGAAGCGACAAATGCATCCCACATGCGTTGGATGGATTCAGCGGGGATATGATGATTCAAGACATGGCCCTCGCTCGCCCGTTTGCAGAGTTTGCGGCTCACATGTCCTACGCCGACCCAGGCCCCATCGTCCATCTCTACAGGAATCATATCTTCGTAAACCAGGACAGAAAGTTCACGACGGAGGATCTGAAAGCTGGCATCCAACGCTTGACTGTGCGTCACCTCGATGTCAAACTCGGTGTGAATGGGTATCGCCACGTCAGCACCGCTTTTCGACGGAAGATCTGCAACAGCATGGAGGAAGCCATCAAACAGGACGACAACGACAGCATTGCTGCTCAACAGAGTGGTCACTCCCGGCAGACTGAGAACAGGGTCTATGGTCTCAGCGCGGATGCGATGGCCGGCGCGCCTGAAGATCTCCTCCCCCTTTACCTGGATGCTAGCACCGATTGGCAAATCGCATGCAAGGTCGTTCCCGGTGGTCTTGGGCTCACTTATTCCGAGGCTCGAGCCACCCACTTTGATTCTTTGGTTCAGTCCGGTAAAATTGTTCCGAGGCCCAGTTCAAATGCTCAACTCTTCCTCGCCGAGCTCCAGACAAACATCAGCCAGCTTCTCTCCCGGCTCAGTGCAAGGTTGGACGATATCGAGGATCGTCTGACGCTTCCTTTCAACAAAGGCAAGTATTTGATCCCTATTTTTAAACTCTCATACTCACATTCCAAACAGATGTTCTTGAGATCTCCAGTCGCCTCTCGTCGTTTGAGGATCGCCTCGGCCGGATGATTTCACGCTTTGAGGCTTGAATGGATGACGTGGATAGGCTCTTTGAAAGTGCTCCCGACAAATGCACCCACTCCCCATCCCCCACGTTCTCGCCACCCTCGTCCACCATCTCATCCAATCCCACTCTGATCTCAGCCCCGGCTTTCGTTAAGAATTCTAACGACCCCGGGTTGTTAGAATCCGTCCTATCTGCCACACCCGAGTTGTCTGTCGAAGACCAGGCATTGGCGGTCCTTCGTCGGCTCCTTCGGAACCCAAATGCGGATTGGACATGCGAGACGCAGCGGCAGGGGGTGATGACGATTCTCGACCTCAAGCAAGATGTCCTTGCCATCATGGCCACCGGTCTAGGGAAAACCATGCTCGCCATTATCCCAGCGCTCATGGAACCGGATTACATCACCGTCATCGTCCTCCCGTTTCGTTCTCTGATGACGGATATGCAGCGCCGGCTCGATGAGATGGATGTCCCATATGAGGTGTACAGTGCTAGAGCTCTGAAAGGTCAGGCGAATATTGTGTTGGTGTCTGCCGATCTATCCCAGTTCGATTCCTGGAAGGAGCACATCACCGACCTCAACCGGAAGAGAAAGGTTGTCCGTCAAGTTTACGATGAGATCCACGAGCCGCTGGTTGCGCAGAGGTACCGGGAAGCGATGCGCAATGTCTATCGCATGCGAGCTGTACTCCAGGCACAGTTGGTCGGCCTCAGTGGCACTGTCAATCTCACCCAGGAGAAAGCGTTGTTCGAGATGTTCGAATTGGGTCACAACACAGTCGTCCTTCGCACCAGCTCCAATCGACCAGAACTCACATACATCTGGGCGACTGACAAGGTTCAACTAGGTGAACTCAGTCAATCGGTGCAAGAGGTCCTCAATCAATATCCTCAAGTGGAATCCAGCGACCGTGCGCTTATCTTCGTTCCCCGGTTGCACACCGGAATGGACATCTCGTCAGCGCTTGGCATTGGATTCTACCATGGTCAGCTCACCGATGTTGAGCGCTCGAGCGTCCATGGAGATTGGATTTCGGGGAAGCATTATGCCATGGTGTGCACCTCCGCGTTTGGAGCAGGGAACGACTACCCACACACACGCCTCATCATCCACGCGGGGAATCCACTGGAGATGACCGGATATGTCCAAGAGGTCGGGCGTGCAGGGAGAGACAAGCAGTCTGCCATCTGCCATCTCATTCTCACCGCTGGATGGGTCCCTGATCTGCACGGTGCACCCGACTTTGGAGGACAGCAGGCCATGTACAAAGCCCTCTTCCAGAATCCTGCCTGCATTCGCTTCAAGCTAACCAGCCATTTCGACGCAAAGGGCACCTACTGCTCCACCGACACCCGTAACCAGCTTTGTTCGTTCTGCAAGAAACTCAAGAAGGGTCCAGGGTATGTTTTGATCTCGCCCCATTTACCGTTTCCTGATTTTTCATCCCATAGCGTCAAGCGTGGGCCGACCGATGTGTTTCTCATCCAGACGGAGAACGCAAAGAGAAGGCGTACGCACTTTGAGGCCTCAGAGCTCGACTATGTCACAACATTCAAACAGCAGTTGGACCGATTTTCCGGCACATGCACCTTATGCATGACGCACGGCGTCCACTCCGAGTTCCATGATATTTTCCAACAATGCTCTTCCCTTCGCGACGGTCCAGGAGCATTTCAATTTCGAAAGTTTAGGGAGGGTCTGCGCTATGACGAGAGGAGAGGATTGCGTCGCATCTGCTTCTTCTGTCATGTCCCCCAAGGTGATGGCGACAGATTGCATCCAGAGTTTGGAAACAAGAACGCCTGTGAGTATCGCGACCTCATTGCACCTTTGGTGTTCGGGATTTTCAACCACCCCGATCTGCGTGGAGAAATGGAAGGCTACTTTGGACAGGTGTTTGAATCCACAGACACTTTCGTCAACTGGTTGAACTCTTCCCCCATCGCCGGACACAAAAGCAACTTGACCGCTGTTTTCTTGTGGTACGGCACAATCCATACTCAATTGCCCTGACTTTAATACATTAGAATCACTGCTCATTTGTCAATAAATATATATCTTTGTCTGTTATCCCAGTTTATCCTTCTTGAAGCAACTTCGATTGCAGTGACCCGGGGGTGGTGGAATCACCATTCGTTTATCAATGACAACTCTATCCCACGTGACAAACCTCCATAAGATACTGTTTCCGAGGCATTTGCACATATATAAAGACATGAGAGTGCATAGTGATTCCCCCCACCCCCCACCCCAATGAGTCTTTCCTCCATTATCCAAGCGTTCAACGATCCAAAAAACAGAAAACGATCGCCCAAGGTTCTTTTTCTTTTCCCTTTGATCGAAACAGTGTTGACATCTCCAAGGGTGAAACGTTGGAGTTCAAGACCCCATATTTACCTGGTGAACTTGCCCTGAGACCCTTTCAACAAAAGCTGGAGTTCATGATCAAGGCGGAGGGAGCGCTGATCGGGTGGGGTTTCATTCTTGTGACTCCGCAGGGTGTTCAAGGTCCTCCCATGCAAGACCACTGCCGGTGTCCGAACGGGCACCCACGACGCGGGCTTGAAAAGCTCATCCGCAAGAAGCACAGAAACATCTCACGCAGTGTGGCTTATTCTGTCGACATCTTCATCCATCCCAAGTTTCTCGACCGCTCAACGGTGATATTGGATCCCGACGCTCAACAGTTTCCAGTCGCGATGTTTTTAGAGCACCCCAGCGCGAACATGGTGCTTGCGAATGGCCACCGTCGGATTCACTGCGTGAAGCAGATGATGTCGCTCCGCCCCCCCGGGGAGGATAGCATTCCATGGCTCGCCAAGTTCTATGACCTCGGTGAGAGCCAGCGCATAAATCCATCTCCCTAGCACTCATTCGATTCAGAATATCTCAAACATCATCCGAACTCGGCGGAGCTCAAGTTTGCCATTATGGAGGACTAGTATAGATGTCTAATTTTCTCAATCTCACCAAGCATATTCATCAGTTCGTTATCCTCCATGACACACCCCTTTTTGAGTGATTCCAATGTGAGCCACACATATTTCATTATTCTGTCTGTGACCGGAGTCAATAGTTCTTCGTCGATGGTCATCTGCACAGTTCAGTCTTCAGAACAGGGTGGCGGTGACCTGACAAATAAAGAACGTACCTTGGAGCAGTCCAACAAGAGCATCTCGTCGGCAGTGGCCAGTCCCTGTCCACCCTTTTCCCACCATGCGTGACTATATGAGGACAACTGTCGCGTGGTGAACTCTGAGAAGTGCAAATCTGGTTTCATTTGCCTACGACCTTTGTCTCCCGCCAGTGCAACTGACCGGTAGAACATGGGGATGTCGAACAGCCATCCCGCCATCCAGAACATGCCAATGATCTCGATTCCGTTCCACTTTGACAGCGTCAGATACTTTTGTTGTAAGACAAGAACGAATCACATACGATTTCCAGTTCCATTGATTTAGACCATTCCTGCGTCTTGTTTTTCACCCGAAGCGCAGCTCTCGCACGGGAAGAAAGCATGTACAAGACCGCCTGCGCTCTTCTACCGCGTTCACTGTTGACCATAGAGTCTCGAGCCTCCTGCACAAAAACTTCCAGCTCTTCCAAGCGGCTCTCTGTCTCTTCCAGATCCCACACATCGACATCATCGCCCCAACCGCCAGTACTCGGGAATCTGTTCAAGGTACAGATGATGCGCTCGAGCTGGTCGTAGAAGTGGGAATCTTTCCAAACAAAAACGGAACTCGCTTGGCTGCGATAGACTGATAAAGCCTGAGGCCACTGGTCATCTCCAAATGGTTTGTCAATGGGAACGATCCACCATGGGCTGTGAGACACCTCGAGACGACGAGAGGGATCTTGGGGGGATGTCTCCAGATTGAATGCCCCTAGATACACTGAGCTTTTGGATTTGTCCTCCCTGAAGTGAAAAGCGACGCAGAGTTCGGCGTAGAACTGGCTGTAATCTAAATTCCACCTGACCAAATGGGAATACCCTATAATTCTGGCTGCCAATCGCTTCCAAGGTTCATCAGTTTCTGGCAACCTACTAGGCTCCGCACTCACGGTTTCGGCTTCGAGGTGCTTAGCCCAGTACTTGTACAGCCTTTCGTCTCGTCTCCGGAAGGACTTCCAAACGCGAAGAGCGGCTCGCGCTCTAGATACGAGCACATTCATACGCTCCTGGGGTTGTTCCCCTTTAGACATTCTGAAGAAAAACATTTTGCAAGGCTGTCGGGCCCCCCAGGCTTCCATGCAACTTATACAAAAAAAATGCAGCATGATTCTCTCGACCGCCGTTCGTTGGAATCCGTACCATCGTGACAAAGATCAGAGGTAGCGTTCATTGGAAGCCTTGCAAGCGACTATCGTGACACAGTCGACCATCGTTCCAATATACCATCGTGACAGAATTGAATTTCAATGAGGCTGTGACATTATTGATACCATCGTGACAGAAGTGAATTTCAACGACCATCATGACATTATCCATGGTGACAGAAGCATCATTTCAACGACCATCGTGACATTATCCATTGTGACAGAAGTGAATTTCAATGAGTACTATCGTGACCAAGTCGTTCCAAGTCGAGCATCATAATTTGAGTTTATTCGGCGCTACCTCAACAACACTACTCTCCCTTGGCGCAGCTCCCATTCATCCATCTCAAATGCATCCTTCAACCGACGGTAAGGCTCCCATGTAGATTCATTCCAGGGATAACCTTCCCATCTAACGAGGTACTGATGTCCCTTTGTTCGATGTTTGCGATAGGCGATTATCCTGCTTATGAAGAAGGTACCTTTAGGGGGCACTCTCAGGGGAATGGGCATATTGGGGTCGACGAGCGTGAACCAAAAGGGTGGGGTAGGATGGTGTCTGATGGATTGTCTGGAGTGGCGAATGCGGCCCAAGTAATAATCGGGTTTATGGCGCATATAGATAGCACCTGGGGGAGCGACCAACTGCGGAAGCCGTCAATGTTTCTTCATTGAAATATAAACCAAAGTAAACTCACCAGGACCATGATGGGTAAAAGGGTATGGAGTGAACATGTCGATCCGGGTCTCTTATAGAAAACCAGCATGGTTACATGTCACACCAAAAGTCAATTTGTCACGCGACCTTCATTCGCATAAATATCGCCCCCGAGGTGGGTTGAGTTCTTCCAGTCCGACATGCTCCTTCCATTGACCAGCGAGTACGAAGCCAACCTTCTCCTCCAAATCGCTCTAGAGCGGATGTTCGGGGCCTATCAGGAATTCAAGACTATGACCTCCACTGCACTCGAGGAAGACATATTCTTGAGGCACATCGCTCAGGAGATTGTATGTATTTTCACACACCCATGACTACCCTCGCTCATCGAAACTCTTAGGCATTTCAGAACGAGATCATTTCCACCATTCATTTCTCACAGTGGCTTTGCGATATCGAACCCTTCTCGCACGCGATGAGGATTTTCTTCACCCGCTGCCTTCGACGCAATGCAAAACCGACACCCCTTCCAAGCTGGGATGAGGACATAGCCATTCACTTTCGTCACACCAATGGCTCCTTCAGATTTAAGGCACGCCATGTTGACACCTGGTGGAACCGACTGAAGCACACAGAGATGAAGTTAAATTTCAATGTGAGGGCTATGATTCAGATGTATATGCACAGTGCGAGCACGGTTGGTCCTCGTCCATTTACCTTTGGACCCCGGCTAACTTCACCATTCAAGGCCCCCTCCCCCGTGATCTATTTTGATGCCGATCTCGCAGTCCAGCACAGAATCGAGTGGTTGATGTCCAAGTTGCCTGAGAAGGTAGATGAGACGGATGTCCTTTCGGCGCTGGAGGCCCTCCAAGCTCAGTTCGACAGCAACCGCCAGTCATGTGCACTCAAACTCTCCGGCGTCAAGAGGAAGTTTGAGCAAGCATATTCATTGGAATAAAGTACCGATTGCGCCGCACCCCGTTCGGTGGAATCGGAGGGTAGTACCTTTGTGACATAATTTGTAGCCATTCGAATTAGAGCTACCTTTGTGACATTTGAATTGGAGCTACTTTGGTGACATCCATTCGAATTAGAGCCACCTTCGTGACCCTTGGTGACAAGGTCACATTTTTTTGATGCGCACAATATATATCTCTTCAGCAAGAAAGACAAAAAAAATATCCACCACTTCTGCAACATGTATTATGACCCCGAAATCCTCAAGCACATCGTGGTCTCCTTACGAACAGAGCCTGATGCCCAAACCTTCATGCACATCCTGATTGAGTGAATGCAGCTGGCGTACATCCAGCTCTTCTCCACTTCGACCCTCCAAGGAGAATGGCGAGGGATGTTCCTGGCCGAACTGGTACACAGCCCCTTTTCTATCAAATAACCTACTGACAAAATCCATTCCAGCGGCTCATGGGACAGGTCGTTGGCCATGCATCTACCCGTCACTGGGTCATGAGCATCAGCGAAACCTATTCGGCCATCTTGAGGGAGATAACGTCGTCTAAATGGTTCACGCCCAACCCGCAGCTGGTGTCCAGATGCGTGGAGTGCATTCGGATTCATTGGCCCATGTACGAGGTGGATGTCCCATCCCCCGCACTGGTTGCCCACATCAGTCCCTGGTGGATGATCGCCACTCCTTCAATAGGCTCCATGAAGGTCAACATCAAACGCATGCTCGATCAATGGAGGTCTGTGGTGGGTCCTTGGCTTGTTATTTCATTCCACAATCGTCTGACGGCTGTTCCTTCAGAGGCCACATGACGAACACCCTTCTCTGTTCAATATCGGCCAGCACCTTACAGTCCTCGATCAAAGGACAAATATGGAAATATCGCAAATGTCTCTATCTGCGCTCGAGCAGGCATATTCCGATGGGTTCGAAGCTGCAAAGGCCATTTGTGAGAACGATGTATAGTAGTTGATGCCATCCCTGAGATTTGTCTGAATTCTATCGTCTGAATTGCAAACTACCTTTGTGACCACACCATGAGATCTGACCTTTGTGACCACCCATCACTGAGACTCGTTAGAATTCGATCGTTGAAGGGATAAGGTGCCTTTATGATCTTCGTGACCACCTTTCTATCATCGTGACTGCCATCACCACAATATGAAATAGAAATATCCACGGAACTCACATTGGATTCCACCGGACGGCGTTCCTTACAATCAAGATACCTTCGTGACACGCTATACCTTGTTGACTCGCGTCAAGCGTGTCACTTTGAAAGATGTCAGATCCGGACCAGAAGATACCTTTGTGACCTGTGTAGTGCACGCAAAGTATCTTCGTGACCTCTCGACACAGTCCAAAGGCATCTTCGTGACCTCTCCATGCAGTCGTCATCTTTGCTGCAATGAGAAAAGGAGGTATATATAAGGACTGACGAGGATTCATCCTTTCCATATCCTAAGCTGTAAACACCGATGGATCAAGTAAGTGGCGATCATACTCAAGTGAAGGACACATGTTCACCTACACTCTTCAATAGATAGCAGGCTCAACATCGGCTTTGGTCAGTTCAACGACATCTATCTGGGATGAACACCGCTCATTCATTGTTTCTATTCCAGGGCCAAATTTCCATGAATCGAGGGGCGCCTCCCTCCACTCAACCACGCAACACTGCCCCTTCTATTGCCCGTGAAACCTTTGACACTCTCCTTGGGTTTGCCATTATGAGCTTTGGCGATATGGTCGACATTAAATGAGGCCCCTTCTTCACCTCTCGTGAGCTTAACGCGCGAGCGGTGAGCAACAAGCATCGGGACGACTTCATCCGTGCCGTTGGCGGAGATCCTGCAGATCTGACTCAGCGTCCCCGCAACCTCCGCCGCTTCGAGGTCGAGAATGCCATTGTGATCCTGGTCCCGAAAGGTGCAGTCGATCTCAATTCTCTCGTCAAGACTCCAAAGGTGGGTGAAAGCACCATGCAGGTGAAACATATTGTCTGGCTCTCAAGGAATGTAAAGGGGTGCACTGTCGCCAATGGCGCCGGCCGCATTGACTATGTGCAGAATGTTCTTTGCCGCGAGGAGAGAGCCACGAGGAAACAGCAGTATCTCATACTCAGCAAGCACGCTGACAAAGATAAGAATCACTCAGTGGTCAAGAATGCGAACCGCATCATCAAGGACATGGAGGAGATTTTGAAAGAGAAATCCAACTGGATGGTTGCTGTTTATGATCTCGGTATGTGACCCATCCCTTTGTTTTCGACATTCGCCTCAAGTGTTCCAGATGCTATCGAGCGATCCGAGAATGCAACCCAGATCAAGCTGGCGCTCGCGGCCAACATCCCCGCTTACCAAGCACCCGATAGCGAGGACGAGGTGCTCCATCTGATCCTCACCAACATCAGCCCTCTCCCGGAGGAGGACTGGGTGAAGGAGCTCGACAATTACAAGTTGCAAATCATCGCTGGACCAAAACGGCTGGCGCCCGTGATTCGAAACCAGCGCCTGATCCTAGCGATCATCAATCTCCAACGCCACGCACGTCACTGGGAGGACACCATGAAAGTCACTCAATATTATGATTGGCGCACAGCGGTATCGCTGGTGAGAGTGAACGCTTCTGCAATCATGTTTCTGAAGCTAATGGAGAACCAGTTTATCGAAGCTTTTCTCGACCGGGGGACCCTCATCTTGGATTATCTCGCCTCTAACATTCTCACTCCAAAGGACGGCGACAACGTGTCTATCGATTCCATGCTCGCACAAATTAACCCTTTGCGCGACCTCTTGGACTCATCTTTCTTTTCCATCATCACCCACTGCTACGCAAGGCATCTCTACACCCACCGCGCTTCATATGGAGTCAAAAAAGAGATGCAAGAGAAAGGGTCCACCACTTATGCGGAGGCATTCAAGCTGTACATCGAAGATGTGGCAGCCGAAATCCCCAACTGGATCGCAGAACGTATATCCATCATAAGAGATCCAGAGGAGAACAAAGACGCTCAGGAAATTCTGGACGGTCTTGTGGGACGAATGCGATTTGCTCTCACATCCCCGTTGTTCAACTCGTCCAAGATAGGGCTTGTTCTGCCAACCCCCACCCCTCTCTTGTGCCAGTCCTTCCTCTTGGACATGGGAAGTTACCTACATGGACTTTCCTCCCCTCTTATGGAGGTCTTCCGGATGCTGGACCCCATGTTCCCCGCTGTTCTGCTGGAGAGCCGGTCTTCCAATTCGTTCAAGGACCAGCCTACCGCCATGCTGGAACAGCTTGTAGAGGATTTCAAACCGAACACCGAATCCAAAATCGTCATCAACGAGGTGAGCCAGAAGCCCGTTATCTCTTGCTCTGTTCCGTGCTGACTCACACCGACCCCAGATGCTCTCTGTCATATTCCGTCACTGAACCCTCTCTCTTGTCAAGATGAACACCCTGAACAATGCAAATCCGCTCAAGAACCCTCCTCGCACAGAACTCACCGGGCGACATTCAAGTTCTGCCAAGGCGTCCGACACTACATCTACTGTCGGTGTCTTCTTTCATCAGGATCTCACCCTCCAATCCCTCCTCAAGAGTTGGCGTTACGCCGCCGTCTCTGGAGACGCTGAAGCGATCCTGCTCACGAAGCTGAAGCAGTCCACTGCGCCGAGTATGGAAAAGGCGGCGCTCAAGGAACTCGAACATGGGGACATGTTGCTGAGAATAGTCACTGCCACTGCCTTTCGCTGGGCTGCCTGCACCGGTTCTCAGATGGCGACGGTGGCAAAGACCATCTCTGGTTTTGCACTGAACACACTCTGGTTCCACATCCATCACCACCTGCGGTACCTGAAGACGAACGAGGTGTGGCATATGAGGGAGGAACTCGATCACGTCCTAGATCAGCATCTCATCAAGTGGTCTGGGTTCTGGGACGAAGTGTTGGCTCAACCAGACGGAGCGATGCCCGAGCTATTGCAAACCACGATCTCCCTCCCACGCAAGCTGCAGCTCCAGATGATCGGCCAGGAAATGGACAAAAAACTGAATGATGGAGTTTCCGCCCTCATCCGCATCCTCCGCCGGAAGGAGATGGGCGGGATCCCAGTAGAAGACGAAAACGGGAAGAGTACGATGCTCATCGCCGGAAACGTGTATGATGCTGCAGAGGATTTACTCAAAGTGAGCACTCTAGTCCCTCTCATTCTCATACTGACCCCTTCACCCAGGAGCTGGCGATAGCTTCGATGTGCGCACAGAGCATGTACACTGATCCTTCCAGGGACAGAATGACCATCGTCCAGACCCAAAACAGGGAAGACTTGCTTGAGGGGCTCGATATCCCATCCGACTTTCAAAGGGCGACTGACACCAACATGAGGGAGTACTATGAATCGATGGATGTGGACACCATCAACAAGACTGATATTTTCGCTGAGGGATCCCTGAAGTTGCGGGCCAAGGTGATGGCGCAAGATAAAAAGCAGCTCAAAAAGACCCGACGCCGCCAAGGGGGCCTGCTATCGACCGAATTCGTCTCACCGCACCACTTGATAGAGGACGAGACTCTGATTTCGATGGAAGACGAGGGTGAGCAATCGTTTGGTTCAGATATACCGCGCTTCTGATCTTTAGAGTCGTAGCAGCAGAGAACTCTGACTGTGCGTTGAAACCTCTCGTGTCCCATTCTGTTCACGCTCATTCATTCACCCATACAGCTGCATCTTTCCATCCAGGTTCTGAACATGATTCAGGTGCGTAGATCTCGATCACTCTATCCTTTTGTTCGGTTCATGGATGTTCGCCACACTCACAGAGGAAGTTTGGCCGACTTCTCCACCAAGGACCCGGTCCGGACGAAACCAACCCAAAGTACTCGTTCCTGATTCTGATGAACAACAACCTGGTGAGCGATATTCGACAGCACCCGGGTCACCCTCATCTCATTATTTTTTTTCAGAAGATCCAATCGAGAATGAGGTTGAAGCGGACGGTATGTACAATTTCCTGAGCGATCGTTGTCACAACCTGACGCGAGTAGAGACAGAAGAGATCCAGATGGAGAGCGAGGAAGAACCGTCTGAAGAGACCTTGGTGCACTCTTCCTCGCCAAAGCAGAAGAAACACTCCCGCAGCTCCAGCCTCAAGAGGAAGGTTCACACTCCAGTGTCTGACGAGGAGCAGGCGATCACCAAAAGGACCAAGGTTGCACCCACATCAGGTTCGTTCGTTCGTTCGATTCTCCTGACCCGCGGTCGCCATAATTGAGTCATATGAACAGAGACCACTCCTGAAAACCACATGCACAATGCAAGCCCACCTGGTGCTCCCAGCCGTCGCAGGATTGGACTCTTGGCTGTGCCGACTGATGACGAGACCACCCCTCCTTCCACTTTCCCTGACACAACCCGAGAAACCCAAAGCCCTTTTGCACCGTCACGCGAAAGCAGTCCTTTCTTTGATGGCGAGTTCACCGCAGAAGAGTGGGCTGCTGCAGCCGCCGCTGCTCCTGATGCAGAGGTTCCTGAAGTCCCACAAGAGACCCCCTTGGAACGCAGGAACACGTTGATCGTTAAAAAGCTCAACACCCGAAGTGGTAAATTGATGATTACACGGGCGAAGTAGATCAGCACGGGCGAAGTAGATAATCAATTTCGCCGCGTAGCACATTTGCAAATTTCCATCTTCTTTTTTTGATCTCCACCAACGCCACCACAGGGCACAACGTGAATCGCGCAACACAGATGAATTTTCCCACTGAGCGTTCTTGCTTGCATCGATAGGGCAGCCGGAACACAATCCTAAAGCGATTATATGAATTCCAAGCCCAGGCACACCGCACACCTTGTTGCATTTTAAATTCGCGGCTCAGCATCCGGCTGGATGTGGATAAAATCGCCGCCAGAGCTGAACGCTCACCCAACATGATTTCCATCGAGTATTTTCAAAATGCCCTCCGCCCTTTTCCCTGGCTCCCTCTCGTCCAACCCCATGACCCAAATCTGGGACACTTTCCGCTGTCGGAAAACATCCACAACATCCTCACATCTGATTTTGGAGATGACGTCCTCTCTATATTACCCTGTTAGTCGATGGTCAACTGACAGATTAATATACACAGATTTCTGGGTCGTCGCTAGGTCAGAGTGGAGTGTGCAGATTCTGACAGACCATCTCGTGTGAAATATGTTGTGAGCTTCGAACGATCCGAGTCCGACGACAGTCGACTCGACTCCCACCCAAAAGATCGCAAATTTAATCATCGCCCCGCAGGGATGTAGGATTTAAAGAATGATATCCTTGAATATTCTAAAAGTGGGGATTCCAAAATTACCTTTTACGTCAACGGCGGGTAGGCCTTGCGTCATTACGTAGCCTGAGGCGTTTGCCTATGGATGGTTGAGAAAATTATGGAGGTATTCAGGGACATTTAGAGCTTAAAGTAGAAGCTGACAACTTATAAGATGAAGTCGATATCAGCGTAAATATCTACTGGAGTCGGCACCTACTACCATTGCTTATCTCTTCGAGTATACCGATCATGAGTGATGGACCGTGGGAACGTTGATAGGAAGGATTTTCTGTGTGGTTGTTGCTTGACGTTGAACGTTGAACCTGCAAGACCTCTTCCCATCACTATCTTTACTGAAGAAGGGCCACCGCATGCATCTCATATTGACACCAATCACCTATTTCCCATATCTACCTCTTACGAAGACGAGTCGATCGCCCAAGATCTACTACGTCAGTGGACTCGGAAATGCTAGCTCTTCCAACTTATGACCTCACCAGCTTCGATGTTCGCAATACAGACCTTCTCGACTCTCATTATCCTCTTTCGGCACTAGTTTTCACTGGCTCCCTTGAAATTTCCCCCACCGTCCATTCAAGATCACGAGGATTTGGTACGAACATCGTCACTCTGCTTGCCGTGGAATATATCATGTCGTCTACACCGAGTTCGATAATTTGTGAGTACCTCACTTTTTTTTATCTCTTACCACCCATTGGACTTACGTGGCCGACGTCAGCCTTCTACGGAATGGTCGATCTTTTGTCATCACTGCCACACGGATCTGGAGCTGATGCTCTCCTGGAATACTAGAGATCGTGAGCCGTTCATTGAATCTAACCCTCTAATGGGAGCTCACGCCTTTTCAGTTAGCCTGCTCCAGATTTTCTGTTCGCATGTTTCGTCTTCTCGAGGTTTTGACTACTCCGTTATGTAAACCACGGCACCCTACAGTAAGTGCTACTTATTTTACTGCATTCCTTCCAACTAGCAGCCCATTAGGGTCATGTACCTCTCAGCGTGCCCCAAACGGATCACCCTCAATAGTGACGAGCTGACCGCTTTCTCTCTTCATTTTCTTAACGATGTCTCTGCTGGACCCAGCTTCGGTTCTTCACAACAACCTTATTGTCTTGTTCACGGCAGACCAGGTCGATTGCGGACTCCTCTGTCCCCGCTGCACCCCCCACCCACGCCCCACCTTTAGCAACCCACCCACTAGCTGGAGTAGTATGCATGTTATATTAAAAGGATGTTAGAGAGGAGTCGACATTGGTGTCCATGGGCAGACCCTCAGTACAATGATCAGGACGATTTTGGGCGAGGTAAGTGTTATTCACTTCGCTTTACTTCTCTCATTCTCTATTGTGGTTTGATTTTCGCCCTCTTAAGCATCAAGGCGCCAGCTTAGCGCCCCTCTTTTATCTTCGCTTCTTGTGTTTTGTTTCTGTAGGACGTTTGCTGATGTTGCCCTTCCATTTGCTAGCTGACTAGTACCGTGTTAATTAATAATCTCGCAAACACAATGTAATTTTCTCTCCAGAAATTCGGAGCTAAGTGTGAGATCAGGTTCAATTGAAGTGCCACATGCGCCATGCGCCATTCGATGATTTGCGAAAGGCCATGCTCGCCCTGGAGGATAGAGCCCCCATTGCAATGACATCCAATTATCCCGGTTGTTACCTACCCACCCCCGAACTCCCACTATATCGCTTTACTTGACCTAATTCGTGGATCGCCTCATTGACGTACTCCAAAGGCAGATTAGTTACGCCCCCTAGCCCGAAATCCAATGACCAATGCCTCGACGAGCATGAAGCAGATGGGATCGAAGGTGCCGAGCTTGCGTCGTTTTTCAGTGTGCGACTCGCCCTTGGCCTGCCGGTGCATTCATTTAAATTTGTTTTAATTATTGGATAGGAGTGTACTTACAGTTTTTTGGGTTAGTATTTTGCGTCGACCCCCGCAAGGGAATTATTCGAGTTCCGGCAGAAGAGCGCAGTGTCTAAGGCGTACGTTGCAGTGTTTCAGCATTCGATAATTTTCTGGTTCATGATGTGCGCCATATTCGCGTGGACTATTCGTACGCCGATGGATACTCCTGACCAAAGTTCTTGATGTCATCTCCTTGAATGGTTTGCTGGTGCCCGTAATCTCAGGTTTATTCACTGTGGTACTTCACTCACTCATCCTTCTTGCTCTTTACATAGACGGCGACACCTACCGGTGATATGTATTCCAATTTTTCGCAAAGCGAAGTTCTTGCGTAACTCATCCGACTTGTTCTTAGACCTCCTCGTATTACTGCTACGCATCCTCTACTCTGGCATATCTGATTCCGGACTGCTCGCGCACCTTCTGGAGGTGACAGTGGGTTCATTGAAGAGCGTCAGACCATACGAAGAACTTGCGATGTACAACCAACTACATGATGCCGTTCGTCGTTGAACTGTTCGTCCCGAACCACGAATAGAGTGTTATGTGATCGGTGAAGGGGAAATGGAAAGATCGGTACCCAAGAACAGTTTCCCATACCCGACATACCAGCGACCACCTGTCTACACTACCTCTTATTAAGAGCAGACCACCCTCCTCCACCGAGGATTAAGTACAGTCCCTCCCCAGGGTATTTCTCGAACACCCGCACTCGTTCACAAACTGTTACATTTTGAAGATTTCAATGCTACTTCAAGAATACCCGTTTCCCAGTATCTGGTAGTTTCATAAGTCTCATTCAAGTCAGGCAGGAAATTTGCTGGTTCCTTTCCTCGGACCCCTCACTCAATGACTTCTTTGACCCACTCAGGTATCTTCCAGTACTGGTCGTTAGCACTGAGGGTAGTCGGCGAAGGGCGAAGAGACGGAATGGAGGAATTCCCGCACAGGGAACCAACAAGCGCGGGGTAACGAGGATCCCATCACAGATTTCAATAACCAAAGACCCAATACATATCGAGAAAGGGAATCACACAGGCGAGAAGTAGGCAATGGTATGATGATCCAGGAATTATAGGATCTTGACACACGAGCAGATGATGCAGTGTTGGGAAACGATGTGAGATTTACAACTAGTTATGGACCTTTGACGTCATTTTCAGACATCCTCCATAAAACGAGCAGGGAATGACGGTGGGAGTTGACCCACGTTTATTAGATATTAAATCGGTGGTCAACTGAAGACAATAAAAATATGGTCATCCTCGTCTCCTTCCTGAGTGTAGAGGCGTGCCTTCTTGGGTGATGACGACTCTGTGACGGTCTCTCCCTCGTTGCCATCTTTGTCTTCATCACGTCGTGGACGATTTAGGGAATCAAAGCCACACACTGCTCTGGGTCAGAAAATATATGTCTTTGGGAAGGGGGTAATAACAAGTATGCAGTGATGAGATTCGCAAGTGGCGCAACTGGAATGCCGAAGGCGTCAATGACTCAATAATATCCTTCTGGACAAGAAGCTTCTCAGCGGCCAGGTGTTGATTCCTTGCAATCCGGGCGATCTCAGACATCCATTTCTCCCGTTGCTTTTCCACCCTTTCAAGTGAGCACTGGGCTTCCGTTCTTCGTGCTTCGTTGTTTGCGTTCCTGTGGTGAGACGGTCTGTCGGGCATGATGTGTTCTGGTGAATCGAAAAGCTTGCCGCCCTGCATGACGGATTGGGTTAAGTACCAGTGGTAGTAGTTGATCATTAACTTTCGATATCGATTGCTGGTTGAACTTTAGGGTCTCAGACGGGCATTGCTTTTCGAATTATGTGTACCTACGAAACCGAGAGGGGAAACAAGTTACAAGACAAGTGGGAGCGGAAGCGGAGTAAGCACCAACGCAGGTTATAATTGAAGTTGAGGGTGTACTAGACGCATAAGCAGCGCGTTCGACCCCCAAAAAGATTACATGCGGGTGTAGCAGGCTATTTGTCTGGCTGAATTTTCAGCTGGACAAATCGGAATTCGGAGAACACAAAAGGGAAGTAATTCCCGCGCAAGGACTCCTCCTCCTCCCTCCTCAAACAGCCTCATTGGTGTGCGTCAAATTGACACAGAGACTGGTAAGTTTTCTTCCTGACATCTGCACCCATATGTACATCGCATGCGCATGGATATTTGGACACTCAGCCTGGGCTGTAGGAATAATCAGTAATCATTGACATGATAATGTATCCAGCCACTCACTGAATATTACGAAGTGTTGCGAAATTGAAGGACCCGGATAGGTTAATGTCCATGAGACGAGGGGTCATTGGCAGATGCTAGCGAATTCTCATTTTTTCCATGAAGCACTCATCTTCCGCCTTTAAATGTGCACAGTATGCGCCAACTTACTACTCGTCATGTAAGTCCTTATTTTTGGGAGAGCTTGCTGCCTATGTTAACGAGTTGGAAAATGTCACAGGACCGTAGGTTTCCTCCAGGAAGGCGGCTTTGGAAAATTTAGCCATTAAGGCAGTAGGCTCGACACCACCGCCTGGATGGATATATCCAGGTCCGGGCCCTGTAATCGGTTCAATTACCAGCCATGGGGAATGACATCCATCATACTGGCGTAAGTATTTCCGAGATGACCATTTCTCAAATATCTTGAGAACGAATTTTTGTTTAAAAATCGGACTTCAGATCCGTTCTCTCCTCACTCAGGGCTTTCTCTGAGTATATAATATGTCCCTAAACGTTGAGAAATACGAGAACTTGAACATTAGGAGGTAGAAAAGTAGAAAACATGTCATAACTTGATAAAAAGTAAGTCAATTTCTTAGCTTATTTGAGATTCGGAAATGCGAATTCAAAGCATTTGAGGACATCCAGGAAATGGAAAAGGCGGCATCAAAAAACGGCGATCATAGCAGCGGAACGGCGGCTAGGTCATTACCGGTCAGGTGGCCTGTGTAAGCGCACATTATATTCATAAGGGCCCACAGAAAGAGCACCGTAAGGAGACTAATTTCGAGTATAGGGTAGGGACAATATTTAAA
>Ga0307513_10001650_pt1:15000-31929 | contig 31929 bp, 26 predicted proteins | sample 15_EM_MG_FD_202174 | JGI IMG/M metagenome (GOLD analysis project Ga0307513, IMG submission 202174) | Populus trichocarpa ectomycorrhiza microbial communities from riparian zone in the Pacific Northwest, United States - 15_EM | ecosystem: Host-associated > Plants > Roots >... | reverse complement strand
AATCGAGCGGGCAGCAAGAAGAAGAATCAACCTATAAAACATCTGTTCCCATGTAGTCGGTATTCTAGAAGCAAAGCTTCCCGGCCGCCTGCCTCCTTGTGTGGAAATGCTTTTCATGATCTCCAGCTCTTTCCCACCAGCTCGTTCTTTACTAGGCATCTAGGCGAACCCGCCGGGTTAACTCCCCGTAAAGAAAGCTCATTAGGTCAAAACTAGAGGAGTGCTTACTAATAGCGAAAGGTTAACATCTCTCCGCCCTTTTTAGTAGTAGCGAACATCAGGTAACTTCGTGCTGTAAAACGACAGGTTGGTAATGAAAGGCAATGTACTAAGAAAGCGCAACTCTATTAGCCCTTTATCTGGAAAAAGCTGGAAGAAGGGCGAGAAAGAAAGGTTGCCTACTACATCTAGGGACAGGACTGATCCCGAAAGAGAGGTCTTTCTTTCTGGTTATGAAATCGCTTAGATTGAAAAGCAAGTCGATGATGCCATAAGTCAAACGGGCGGGTGAGGCGAGAGTCCTTCACTGCACTCACTGGAGAGAAGGGATCATCTCCAATCTAGTTGTAAGGTCTTATCCCCTTATTAGTAGCCGAAGTGTAGGCCGGCTAATTAAGGAAAAAAACTTTCACATATGCATCGGAAGACTATAACATGTTTAATAAGCGTTAGTCGACCTCCGGAGGACAACAATTTGCTTTTCCAACCTGAGATTCTCTTTTTCATTTTATCCAGTAGAGGAAGGCAATGTTCTCTCTTTATTCTCTTGAGGGACAAGGGAACATTCAGGTACTTGATAGGAAAACTACCATTTTTGATTCCTCTTCAATGATCTGGAATTTCTGCGAGAAGCTCTGTTCGAGAGGAAGCACTGGCTCTTATCGAAATTGACCTTTTGGCCATTACAACATTACAATCAGCTTCTTACTTGTTTCCAGAAAGATTTGCAGCTTCTTAAGATTCCGTTTATGGCCATTATATAATATTCTAACATCGTTCGCAAAGATAAAGTGGGAGAGTGCTGGGCACGATCTCGAACCATGGTAAGGTGTTATTATTTTCAATGATACCAACTCCTGTAGGCCCCGGCTTAGCACTTCTTCAGCTAAAATCAACAGGCTAGGTTTGGAACCCTTGTCGCAGCCCTCGAGAAGCTGGAAAGTACCCATGTGGCACACCATCCACAAGCACTCCAAAGTGTTCATTACATAAACATCCATGTATCAAATTCCGCCATTTCTCACAAAAGCCGAATTTCATCATTACTCCCAAAAAGCCCATTCGATCCAAAAAGATGCTTTTGCCATATCCTGACTTTCTTTTGACCCCCCCCTCCCTCCTATTAAGCCTTTCGGTTTAAATCCCCTATCACTTAAAGCCACCTCGTGAGCCAAGGAGATCTTCTCTACATTAGTCCTTTAACAAAAGCCCCTTGTTCCTTAAAAAAAAATGATAGGGAGAATCCAACTAATTCTTCGAGCTAGAGAGCATTTTTTAGAAAAAGTGACACTCCTTCAAATATCCCATAAATAAAGGTAGGTCGGAATTGGTGAAAATGTGAAGGACTTTCTACTTTTCACTTAAATCAATAAATAAGGGCAATGCCATTTTCATTCAAACTTAGGGCTTAACAGCGCCTTCAGCAAAGAAATTGTGAACCGCCCTGACCAGGTCGTCTTCAATAATCTTCCAACAGTGAGAATCAAAAAGAAGAACTGGGAATCCATCAATTTAAAGGATAGGGGAGGCACAGCCCCCAACCAAGGGAGTGGTTACGTCCAATATGTCCTCCCTTATTCCCGACATGTTATGGTGCCCCGGGGCCGGAATGCGGTAGGGTCTTCAAGCCCCACGCTCGATTCTCGAGATTCATGGGCCGTCTCGCGAAGATCTTCGATCCGTAACTTCGCTCTTCGATCCTTCGCTATCGCAAGAATATAGCGATCGAAGAGCTATCGCTCAGCTGCTTCGCGTATTACGAAAGCCATATTGCCCGAAGGGGGGGCATGCCGCAAGAGCGTAGGTGAGTGATAAGCGTAGGAGGCGTGCCCGAAGGGCAGCGGCAGCAGTGTGGTTCCAGGTGCCGTCGCGTCATTGAGATCTGCAGGGTGGCGGGGACTTCGACTGCCTTGTATCAGGTGAAGAGAAGGGGGTGGTAGGCTTAGTAGGGCTCGAACCTACAATATAACCGTTATGAGCGGTACGTTTCAACCAATTAAACTATAAGCCCCTACGGATCTCTACATGCAACTCGCTCACTTCGGGAAGAGCGGGCGGAAAGAGGAGGCCTTTGCTCTATCTGCTTCTTCCTCTTCCCAGGAATGAACAATAAAAAAAAAAAAGGATTCTTATTATTTATATCTTTTTTTTGATTATTGTTTATAGATAGATATAGAATATTATATATCTATTATTATTATTCTAATTAGAATAATATAATTAAGTTAAGCAAGCGGCCCTTTCGCGACTCAAACTGCCGGTACGCTTTCCGGCTCGCAACGGCTCAAACGGGCGGGGGCTCTCTATTTGCTTGCAAAGCCGGCTCTTCGCCTTTAGTTAGAAGTAGAAGTAGAGGGCGCCGTTTGCCCCACACTTCAGAAAAAGTAAAAAAGTATGGATGAAGTCAGAAAAAGCTTGATTGATAAGGGGTGAGAAAGAAAAACTTGGTTACGGGAACCGAAGGTCAGGCCGACTACTTTAGTATAGCTACACCTAAAAAAGTGTCTTCCTACCCCTTCCCCTTTCTGTCAATGTTGCCAATTCCCAGAAGACTAATGTACCCTCGTGTATACAGTTGTCCAACGACTTTCTTCCTCCGACTTCCGGCTTCCCCACTTCCGCATCTGTCGTATTCGGGAGAGCTTGCTTCGTGGCGGAGCATTTAGCAATGCCAGCAGCCCGGTGAGGGCTGGCTGTCTGGGGACAGGTTAAGGCAGGGCCTGCTGGGCTTGCTTCTCATGAGATTGGGTTAGGGAATCGGAAAGGGGCTCATAAACCGGGCGGGCGGGCTTTTGGGCACACGGAAAAGGGGAAGTGGATGGAGGGTGCTTCTCAGCTAGAGTTGGGGGTGGGGTCGCTATAGTGGCTAGGGTGAGTCTTCCTACACGGCTGGACGCCCGGCTCTAGATGAAGCTGCGGGGGTTACCACCACATCCTCTCCCGATTCGAACGACGAGTAGACTTCTTGCAGCTCAGCTCGTCTGACTACGAGCCTAATCTATGGTAGAGCTGAGCTGGGCTTTTTTCGTTTCTATAGACTCCTAACGCGCTACTTGCCTCTTTACTCTTCCCTTAACTATCGGACTCTACTTGCTTGCAGCCCCTCACTGACACAACCCCCTTATACTGACCTGACGACTGGCCTACAGAACTCAAAGTTTCTTGCGCAGGGTGGGCTTACAAGGTTAGGGCTCCAGAGTCACCACAGGCCAGTTTGTTTGGCATAACTGGACCTAGTCTATAACTGAAAAGATTCTCCCCGTCATACCTATTGTTTCTTTCTTTCCAGCCTCCCATCCGTCTGTCTTCATCCAGCTGCATCAGACTACCCCTACTTCAATTAAAGCTGAAGCTCATTTCTTCAGAATCTGCTAGCTGCTTCAAAAGGCTAGCGCGCCTTAACAGCCGTAGCGCGCTAGCGCGCGTACTCCCTCCCACTTCCCTCTGAGTCAGATTTTTTCCGGAATTGTTGTAAAGTGAAAATGGAGAACTTCTTGGAACTATTTGAACACGACGTTTCCTGGGGAGTCGGCATCCATTATGTGGAAGTTGGGTAACATCGTGGATGTACATCATTTTCGATGGATCTCCTACTCCTTCACTTCGCTTACACTCAGCAAAGGTATAACCTTCTCTCCAGCTCAAGATCACTGCTTTCTTTTTCCTGAAATAAATAAGTAGATCCTTTCACTTTCATTACAACCGACTTCATCCCCAGATTTATGGCCGATCGCCCGACATGTTCTGCAGTTGCTTCAGCAGCATACCGAGAAAGACGAGACCCCCCTTTGAATTCCCCCAAACAACCTGCGGAGGCCCCAGTTTTTTTATTCCCCCTAGCATCCGTCACGGTAACAAAGGTCTTATTGTGGATCGGTGGTAAATGGACAAAATCTTTTATTTTCCGCTTCCGCTCCAATTGCTCATCTTCTTCCGAGATGCTCTGTACGAAGTTCATGGTCCTGCCCGCAAAAACTTGTTGCTCTACGCGCTCGGCCGTCGTTTTTTCCTGGGGCATCGTATTCTCAGTGTTGAGAAATTGCTCTTCGTAGCGCTCTCACTCATCCTTCCACCATTCATCCCATTTTGCTTTTCCTCGTTCCTTGACTGAGCGTAGCGGGCTCCGCGCCCTGGCTTCTAATGAAAAGACCTCTTTTTTATGGATTCCTCTCTTGGCTGAACAGAAGGTTAGATGAGATGGCTTCTTTGTTCTGTTATAAACTCATCTACTGCTCATTCTGTTCTCAAATGATTGAAAAAGAATGTATTCAACAGCTCTTGGCCGAGCTCGCACTGTCTAAGTGCTAGCCCAACCCTTTTAAAAATTCCCATCAAAGTATGGCCAAAAAATGAATGATATAATCCGTGGAGTCTCTAATCATCACGCTTAGTCATCGAGTCATAACGCTTCTCTCTTTTCGTCACCCTAGCTCTTTCTTCTTGAGATCTGTAGATTCGTAGAACAGAAGAAGAGTACGCGCGCTAGCGCGCTACAACTAAACTAGCAGCAAGCGTAGAAAACTCCAGTGCGCTCCTGCGCCCCTAACTGTAAGGGGGCCTGACTACACGTAATGAAACTTCAGTTCGGAACAGAACTCTAAAGAATGAAACCTGTAGCACTTCGGCCCCCCGGGCCTACGTTTGCTCTTGGCGCCTTGACTACATGGAACTATAAAAAGTAAAGAGAAAGCGCTTATTTAGCTGCTTATCTTATTTATTCGCCCTTCTTTGATTTGAGTTCCGTGTTCCGTCATGTCATGGTTCGTAAGGTCTTCCACTTTATGTGTTAAGCATATGAGCATCTCTCTTGCTGTGAATTCCTCCGTTGCTGTTTGTTCTCTTCCCTTGGTGTGTTCTTATCGTCATTAGATGGAAGGAAGTTCCTTGTCGAGTAAGACATTATCCAATAAGGTTTACCGGCTTTCGTGAAAGCACTACTGGGCCTGTCAGTTCTCTGCATCGACTTTCAAACCTAGACTCTGAACTAATAATAGGGGGGAAGAAAGATCATTATATACGTGATTTCTTTTGTCGATTTTTGGTGAGTGGTCTAGGGATCGTAGCTCTTTGACGCTCATCTCTATGCAATTTGAATAAAAGCTCTTTTCTTTCCACCCACTACCCCCTCTGTTGGATCTTGCAACTTTCTATACACATATAGTAGCAAAATCAATAAAGACAAGAGCAGCTGCCTGCGTTTGCTCCGGAGCTTGCATCCTGGCTCGCTAGCTTGCTTGATCAGAACGGACTGACTTCCCGGCAAAGCAAAGGAGAAAGAATGCTTTTTTACCAAACAAGCAACGGCTTTCGTTCCCATCAAGAAAGATTACCGCGCGACTAGAACGTCGCTTGCTAGCGCGCTCATCCGTTGCTTGGTTAGTCAACTTATTGACAGCGGTACCTACTTTAGCCGACAAAGTAGAAAGATGAAAGCTTCTAGAGAGAGTAGGACCTTAGAGCCCAGAAATGGCTTAACCAATGAGCGAGAACGCGCAACGGGTGAAATTCTCAACTAAATGAAGTGAACGTTCCATTCAGACGGTAGCTCCGGTTAAAAAGGCATATTCACCTACGCTCCGACCCAGCACCAAGTAGGATAATTATGTCAAGGTGTAAGTTCCATGAGAGGCTATTCACAAGATCTTAAGCCGATGGCTTGGCAGGCGGGAAGTGTGGGATCTTCGCATTCGATTGAGCTACTGTGTATGTTCCCGCGAAGGTGAGTTTGTCCAGTAGTCACCATACCGGCAATAAGATGTCTAGCTAGCGAAAGGTCTTCAAGGAAAGAGAGTGGGCTTATTGAAAGGGGAGAGCGCCCTTAGCTCTACCTAGCACATTTAGCTAAGACCTATAACTCAGGTGGAATTAGTTGGATTTGAAATCTATGTTCCAACTATTTATCCATAAGGGCTGGAGTCTCTTTAGGCAGTCCCGTTAAGGCATAACCACTGGGAGAAGGGTTTACTTAATCAAATAGGAGAAATCGAGACAAGCTTGTGCTTTGTGTGGCTGACAGGATCAAGCACAGGAGTAGTCGTTACCATCAAGTCATGTATTACGACCGGTCGATTCGAGATCTAAAGCCGCTAGTCTGCTTGTCAAGCGAGAGGGTGTGAATCGAATCCATCTCATATAGCTGGAAAATGATACAACGACCTTTTCACCGGTATCGGATTGTCAAACTTGATGTCGGATATAGCTGCGACACCATTTAGTTGATTTTTGGCAAGGCTCCCCGAAAGAAAAACAGGTTGAAGCGTTTGGTTTATTGAAAGCAAGAGAAAAGGGAAAGCCAATCGATCTAAACCGGGCATTCAGTAGCTTATCCAGTAAGGCAACTATAACTAGATTCATGAAAGAAAAACTAGTAAGGTGGCGGCCGCTCAAACGAGAGATGTGGTGCGCTTCTTTAGGGGAAAAATGCCGCTGAGGGGTGATTTGATCCACGCCCCTCGATTGAGCAATGCTTCCTCTCTGTCCCCTACACCTGAGAGTGATGGCTCGCGTCGGTGCACGGATGTTTCTGGTCAATCTTTCTGGTATTAGTCAATCTATCTTTCTTTTGGTATATGTTATTCTGTTCTGTCAAGTCATTCTTTCTAGCATGTATCAATTGTTTCATAGGCCTCTTCTTTCTGGTCTTCGGTGCACGTCTTTATCGGCACATAGCCCCTCTTCCCCACTCCCTCTGCTGTTCCTATCCTTTCCCCTCAGATCGACTATGATTGTTGGTCAGGGGAGAAAGTGGCTATGAGGAAAGGTAGGAAAGATCGATATTGCCATGTGAAGCTCGAAATCCCATCTTGGAACGTTAGGGGCTTGGGCAACAAGGAGAGGAGAGCAGTGGTGAAAGATACGTTACGTAGGTCGAAAGTTGATGTAGCTATCCTTCAGGGAACTCAAATGAAAAAGAAGGACGAGATTCTGGTTAAGAATGTGGGGAGGAAGAAACCTTTGTTTGGTCTTGTGAACAATAGGGTCAGCCGGTTTAGTAGTTATTACATGAGAAAAATTGGCTCTTGTGGTGGAGGAGACTTTGGAGGAAGCATTTCCATTCCCTCCTTTGCAGCGATGACTATTTCTTTTTATTGGGTTTCCACCGGAATGTATGGGCCCCCCTGCTTATAGATAGGAGAGACTTCCGCTGTCCATTTTTTTAGGAACTTTATTATGTTCATAGCCTTTTGAATCTCCCATGCTGTGTTGGGCAATATTTCAATGAGATCAGGTTCTCCCATTAGAAGAAAGAGGGATGTAGTCTAAATAGGAATATGAGGGACTTCGGGGAGTTTGTTGGTAGGCACTTACTGTAGGATCTTCCTCTGGGGGGTGCTATGTATAATTGGGCCAACAATTGGGATAATCCAACCATGTGCAAAGTTTCTCATTTCCTTGTTTCGAGTAGTTGGGAGAACCGCTTCTCTTACATATCCAGTTGGCAATTCCCAGGCCCGCATCAGATCATGTTCCTCTACTTCTTGATTGTGGAGCATATCTCATCGCCTTGTTCCCTTAAGGATCGAAAATCTGGAAGCACCCAATTTCGTGGGTAAGGTCTCAGATTAGTGGAATTCGTTTCATTATGATGAGGGGGGCTAGTGTTTCGAAAAAAGTCAAAGGCTCTCAAAGAGTCTATTAGGCAATTGAATATAAAGGAATTCGGGAAGGTGGTCCTTAAGGGGACCATTAGCGAAGAGATCGCTTCCATAGATAAAGCGGAGGAGAGAGGCTCATCTCTTCTGATAACTGTCAGAGGAGGGTGTCCTTGAAGGCGGAATCTCATAAATTTACTAGATGGGAGGAGGAGATTTTGAAGGCCTTATTACTAGATTAGGGGACCTAGAAGACGAGAAAGTTCCCGGTCAAGACGGCTTCTCATTAGCATTCTATAAGAAGTGTTGAGGGTCATGGGGAAAGATTCTATGGAAGTCATCAAGGCAAGAAATCCCAAGAGGAGGCCCCTCTGGATTTAATTTCTAATAGCACTTTTCTCACCTTGATCCCCAAGAGGGGGCAGAGGAGATCAGAGACTATAGGCCTATAAGCTTGGCGGGTAGCATTTAGAAAACTATTGCAAAAACATTTGCTTCGAGAATCAGAGAAGTCTTGGACTCAGTCTTTTCTCTTACAAAGGCTGCCTTTGTGAAAGGGGGGGCAGATACTTTATGGTGTTTTAATTGCTAACGAGTGCATAGATTCCAAATCAAGAGCAGGCCTTCCTTAGATCGTGTGCAAACTAGACTTTGAAAAAGCTTATGACCACTTACTTTAATTTAGCATGGATTTCCTGGACTCAGGTACTAGAGGTCCATTCAATGCTCTAATAAGCTTTCTCCCTGGAATGACGCATTCTTCAAAGCTTGAGAAATATATAATAATGGCAAGGCACTATAAGGAAGTGAAGTAGGGTCGGCAGATATAGGCTTCTTTATTGAATCAGTCTCCTCTCGAGGCCCCTTATTCTCTGGTCCCCTTACAGTTAGGGGCGCATGCGGTCTCCTACGACGGCAGGGTTCGCCGGGCGCAGGTGTCTCCAAAAGGCTGTTAAGAGTCTCCGGCGTTCGCGCAGGTCGTTCTCTACGTGCTAGATTTCCTCTCCAACTTGAGCGAGCCTTTCTGCAATAGCCATAGTTCCGCGCTAATCAAAAAATGCTTTTATTTTCTTGTAGAGCACGAAGGCTTATCGAGCTTCTATTTATAGAGTGTAGAGTAATCCCGCCATGCGGCACGAATTTGATGGCAGGCACAATCCTTACTAGTTTTCCGCAGTTGAGTACTATCATGCCTGTGTGATGAACAAACTTTGCACAACCAGCTTCAGCAGTTCCGCCTAATCGATCGCTGTGAAGTAAGTAGTTCCGCTGGCAGACCGTTTCGTGTTTGTTGTATAACGGGAGGAAGAGGCGCTTGCGAACCCCTTACTACCACGAAGTGGTGTTCTTCGTTGTAGTATGTAAGAAATGTCACCTAAAATGCTTCTTGTTTTTGACAAAAGAGTTCCAACGTTTTCCAAAACGCTTCCCCGTGGACAGGCCCAAGCTTAGTCCACTACGCCACTCAGGTTGGCAGGTGCTCGTGCATAATGAAGCCGACCCCCACTACTGAAACATAACCACCCCAGAACGGGATTTACATCAGAGGGCGCGGGGGAATTCTCGGGTTTGTACCTAATTCCCACCGCTCGAGGGCAAGCTTGGTTGATCCTTCCGCCGCATGATCCGTACCGCCCAAATTTATTATTCCACCTCTAAGGGTCAGAAGATTGCTCGGCTGTCCTTTCAATCCACTATGCCAGCACACCGGTTGAAGAATGGTGAATATGCGTGCTTCCCCCTTATTCCCGCTCATTAGATATAACCGACTAGCGGATATTCGAGTAAAGGAGTCAAGCCCGCGCAGAAGAGCCCTATAATTAGTGGGGAACTTCCTCTCATCCACAACCCCGGCTAGCGGTGAAAGTCCCTCCCCTCCTTTGCACTCAGTAAATATGGCCAAAGCTTCTAGTCTAAATTGTTTAGTTGGGTTGGGATTACATTCTTGTTATTGGGTGAGCGCTTCGCCCCATCCGCCCTTAGTCAGCTAACCAAGAATCACAGGAATTTGCCCTGGAATCCGGATTTCCCTTCTTAGATTGGTTTTCCCTGCCTTACTCTGGGCTGGATCGAGATCTTGGTCCATGGGCCCATTCTCAATTAGTCTTCTTGGACTCTTTTTCTGACCCACCCGAACTACCCCTGCTAGCATAAAAACAAGAGCTTTTCGGGCAGCGAGTCACATGTTGGAATGTCAGGATGTGGAATTTAGTTATGGAGATTGGATTAGTGATTAGTCACACCTACCGTAACTTATATTGGTAAGGTTAAGCAGCTGACTTCGCCCCAAAGATGAGACTAGGAAAGTTGCATGCCCATTTGTCTCTTGTACATCCAAAGCTTCTTCAAAGCCCGTCCCAAACCACTTCTCGGAGGTGAACCTTAATCTGAAAAGTGCGGAGGACTTCACCTTTCTCTTTTAAAGAATGGCCTTTACAGCGCCCGTTTGTTTATAAAGCGATTCCCACTTTCATTCTTTTGCCTCGAGACTTCCTAGGTATACGATGGAATTCTTATACTATAGTATAGTAAGTAAGCTGTTCTCAATGGGCTTAGCCAAGTTCTCGCCGTTCAGCAGTGGAATATTCTCATGATATAGTCGCTCAGTCATTTGTGAATTCCTTTCTTGAGTCCAGGATATCGGAAATAACATCTAGAAAGAGTAGCCGGAACCGGTGCTACACCAAAGCATGGGCTTTTTCTTTCTCAATTTATTTTTTCATTAAATGACTGGGAATCTTCCTTTCATCGGTGGCCAAAAGCCCAAGTATTCACTGACTACCTAATTCCGAGTTTCAACCGAACTGCTGGCACCCGTTTTCCAAGCTCTTGCTTTTAGGGCAGATAGATGGTCAGCTTAGCTATGAATTTGACATGAGACGGTCCCTCCGAAGAGTACGATGTTTGGCTTGCTGCTTTCCCATCTCATTAGGGACAAAACCCACCACACGAAAGCTTTGAAAAAGCTATTCCCACTGCTTCGGAATCTGACTCTTCACAGGTGGTGCTACTAAAAGCTGGGGAGTCCTCTCAATGTGCAACCTGACTTTGCTCAGCTAGTGCGACTCTTTCTTTTGGCCTGATCTCGTAAAGAAAGGAAGGCTCATGAATGACCAATCCCTGGAAAAAGACTATGATTCTGCTTCTGTCTGATCGTACTAGGCCATTAAGGTCTCACTACTTACTATGTTATTGTATCCCCAATGAAATCCCATGCATTGAGATAGCAGGTTGGATCATCATCAAACACAGAAATGGGTGCTCAATCAATGGAATGTTTGCTTTTAGATATCTTCCAGTGCTTATCAAAGAAAAATCTCAGGTTGAGGTCGAGACAAGGGATAAACCTGTGGACATGTTGCGCTGAACCTCTCCTCTCTTCCTACCGCTAGGAGTGAAATACATTGCGTGGCTGCCTGATCATGACGTAGTCCGAGATAGAAGATTGAGAAAAGCAGGGCAAGTGGGAGATGTTCCACGAGCTACTTGTTTGAAGTCTTTTTCCATATCTAGGTAAGAGAAAGACAGGGGAGACTTCCGGGTGTTTGCCTTATTTTCTTTATGGGGAATGCTTGCTGTCAGCATCTGTTACTGAACATCTTGCTTGAAGCTCTGTTCCCATGCTCACATCGACATGGTGAGCTCTTTGCTTTTAGCTCTCTTCAGATATTATTAGCGAGATGAAAGAGACGTCCTTCAAAACGTATTCCTCCCCTTACGAACAAGAACAGAGCTTCGAGCACTCACTTTAAGCAAGAGAGAGATTAGGGCTTACACCGATAGGTTGTCCGGCGAAGGAGGTCCTCGAACCTCTCTTTCTACGCTCATTGGGCCTTCGGATGCCAATCTCGCACTTGACTTTAAATACGCACTCGAACTCGACCGTACTGTCTCGAAAAGAATGCATTGGATGGATGCCCGGGGTATATTGGTTCTATGGAATGTAGCAAATTGCGAAGTGGAGATCCTATTAGAATCATCTCGTGTAATCCATATGTCTGTAATAGAAAAAGCTTCGAGTTCGACATGGCTTCTCTCGCATGTATTTAATGATACGGCTATGCTCAAGCATTCCTAAGACGTATACTTAGGAATGCACTTCGGCAAGTGACAAACCAATGGCAAGGCACTATAAGGAAGTGAAGGGGATGCTGATCGGCGACTTCAATGCAATCACATGCTAAACAGAAAAGAAAGGTGGCTTTTTGCACTCACCATCTAATGAATTGGCTACTCTCTTCCGGGTCTTCGTCATCAGAACCTGACTCCGCTCGCTGCCTCCCGTTCCAGTCTAGTCTCGTAGCAGGGCAAGCCCAGTCTCGTCTTAAGCTGTGTGGTCTAATCTCTCTGCCGGGGAGGCGTACTCTCGGGGAGTTGGACGGGGATATAGGAGTTGCTCCTCACCGACCGACTGATTCATGGCTTGTCGTTCTTAATACGGTTTCGAGAGTCTTTTGACTAGAAGAGATAATACAACTTGTGGGCTGCGTCGGTATAATTAAGGAACTCCCTAACTCCGTTAATGCTGTCGCTCACTGCTCTCTGTACGTAGTTCCGTAGCGTCTGTCCCTTTCCAGTGTAGGCAGCGAGTGTAGTTTAGAAGTACTATTGCAGGCGAGCCTAAAGACCAGACCCCTGTCCTTGTGAGTTCCTCTCTGCAACCACAGCCAGTTGTATTATATTAGGGTAGTTTCAAGCCTAATATAATACAACTGGTTGGTTTCGTGAAGTAGGGAAAGATTGTCAATGGTTAGACAAGATTTTCACCATAGTTTGCAAGTCGAACCGATTGGAAACCCGGAGTTCCCCTAGAGGGATAGGGCCCGTTGTGTTCGTATTAAATCATAACACCGGAACATTCGACCATACTTCACAAATTTTGAGAATTGGTGCGATACAAAAGCATTTTTAGGGTAACGACTGTTATAGAAAAGTCTACTGACGCTTTGGTATACCACTGTAAATACTAAACAGTTGAGCGAACCCAGTATCTGAGTTCCAACTTCTCAGTGAGAAGCACTGCGTCCTCATCTAACTTTTTATTGAGATCTGATGCCAATCGTTGCATGAAGTCCCAATCGGGAGAGCAGGACTCAAGGAGCATCTGCCTTACCATTTCCAATTGATAGAGAGTGACAAGGAAACCTGAAGGGAACCCAAGCCACAGCCTAAATGGCAAGGGGGTAATATCACCCGGTGAATACGCTACTAACACATGCTCCCAATAAATCTGCCAGTGCCGATTGTAGTTAGGATTAATATGCTCAGGTCGACTAGAATAACGTCGATATCCCGCGCCCCTTAACCTTAAGGTGGTGCGTAAATCCGGAACCCCAACACTCTTGCAAACTTGAATCCAAGCCACGGCCTGTCTCGCAGATCGAAGCATTTTCACGCTGATTGGAGACAAATTGCGATCTTTAATAAAGAATTTCTTCGAAAATTCAAGACCACCAATCTCGGAAATCCATGATTTTGGTGCAGATATTTTGACTCCGAGCTCGGTCATGACGCTCATGTAGAGGTCTGCCACCTTAGGATCCCCAAGGACGATATCATCCCCTAAAAGAGTAAGGGGGAGAGCGTACTTTTGAAACTTTCTACCAGGGTGCACTTTGTCTGCACAGTACCACACGAGAAAGTTATGGCAAAGCGCAAACAGAGGCCAAGAAGAAAGAGAACCTCTTTGCTGTCCCGTTGCAAAACGGACAAGCTTAGGCCACGCGCCCGTCCCTTGTCGTCGGTGCTTGAAAAACATTAGTCCCAAGACCCGAACGGACCCACGCGAAAGCTGTAGTAAGATTAAACAAAGCTTCTACTAAGAAACCCTGCCCCTATTAGTAAAGCAACGGAAAGCGATCCGTGGCAGAAGACAAAGCATAACTCCGCAACAAGAGGACGTTACGAAGCCGCTTTAATGGTTTCTGTTGGTTGTATGTTCCATCACATGGCAACATACGTAAGACCTTCATACACCAATCATGGGCTGGGCGCAACAATGCTTGTTTAAGGGCATTGGGTATAGCAAAGACCCGTTCTTTTCCTGCTCCCTCGGCGAGACGCCCGAGGGCAATGGTTACCATTACATCATCATCCGATGTCCAAGCGTGCGAAATCACCTTGCGGCAATAACTATACGCAAACGTGAGCAAACCCGTAAGGGTTGCCGCAGCTTTACAATAGTTAGATTCCGGATTGGATGGTAGAGTATACCGATTCTCCCAGAAAGCCATGGAAAACTATTGAAGTCTGGATCCTCCTTTCGGGAAGACAAAACGAGAAAAATAGAAGTAACAGTCTATGAGAAAGACTTAAGCTGAATAAGCCCCGAGGCCCATTCTAGGAATGTTGGTTGAAAAGGCCAGAGTCTACTCGGAGACGATGGATTACTCCCCGTTCCAGATAGCAGAAAGCTTTTTTTCCCATAAAACTAAGTAGAAAATCTCCCCATTATTTCGATGAAAGGGTGATCAAGACTTTAGATTACCCAAAATCCAAGAGTTCTTTCTGTCCTTTACCGAGGATGCAGTCCATTGAGGTAAGCACCCCCCACTCCCTTAGGCCGATCTCCATAGGGATTTCGAACAACTTTTGATAGTACCTTTCCGCCAACTCGACACATTTACTGCGAAAGTCAACCACTCAAGCTCAAGCCAAACAATCGACCCTAACAAGAGGAAGGGGGCCTTGGGGACAATTTCTCTCTTAACTGCGCAGGAATATTAACAAAACACGTGCATCCAAACACTCGAAAATGCCTATAGTACTGCCCCAGTAAGAAGTTCGTGAGGTGCCGCTGCAGCTTCTTCCCTCTCTCTTCCCCCAAAAAAGGAGAGAGATGCCCCGTCCCTTCTTTATGCACATCCATATACATAGCCAGACACAAAGGTGTACAATCCGGTCAAAATCTGCGGTTCTTTAAGTTAATTCACTGTAGGTTCTCTTACTTGCTCTAGTGGCTGGCAAAGGCCGGGAGAACGAATGGCTCAGGAATCGACCGGTTCCGAGCAGACTCGTGGAGCTGCTGTTTGGATTATCGTAGAATAAGAGGAGCCGTCTTAGGAAATGACTTAACTTAAAAGACAGATGCCGCCCCCTACTAATCTAAAGGGAGGCGAGGGAGCAACTTGTCTGGTCTTGCGGTGCACTCATTCCCGTTACGAGAATGAAATGACGCCCCAGCTTGACTCGAGACCAAGACTCCTTACAACTCGCACCAATAGCGGCACTGAGCGGCCGGAGATTGATTGAAAAGGCAGCCCAGCCGCCCCCCCTAGCCGCCTACCTACTCGTGTTCGTAGCTCGATCGGAGGTCAAGCATTACTGTCTAGGGTCCGGCGGAAAAACAGAAGTCGTCCATCTCAAGTGATACGTGAATTGCTCAGTAGTGCTTCGCCACTACCTGGCGGAAATAGCTTAATGGTAGAGCATAGCCTTGCCAAGGCTGAGGTTGAGGGTTCAAGTCCCTCCTTCCGCTTCGTCGTTTAGTAGACCCATAACATAAGAAAGTCGTGGAGTGCATAAGCCCCTTTAGAGAGAGGGGTGAGCAGCAAGCAGCCCCTTGTATAGGGTTCCAAACCTATCTGACTAATAAGAAGAAAGGGGCAAGCTAAAACCTACTCCTAACAAGTGAAGTTGCTGGCTTTTCATCAGCCGTTGCGCGCTTCTGTTTTTCAGCAGGCTTCTTCAAATATCCCATAAATTCAGTAGGGGCTATAACTAAACTATAAGTAGCTAGCTAGCGCGCTAGCGTTTTCCCTTACTAGTAAAGGGGCTGCTAGTTGTAGCGCACAGTGTACTAGTGAATAGGAAAAGCGAATTGAGATTCTTAATGACGGATGGAGGTTGAGGATAGAACATCTTCGGTGCCTCGCCCTTGTCTCCTTCGCCAGAGACTTCAAATGATGGGAATCCTATCGATAAAGAAGAGGCATAAGCATCGCCTCTCGATCCAATCCGTCTTCCCTGGCCCCCCAACACACTCTTGATACGAAAGAAACCTCCCGCCATAGAGAAGAGATCTAAAGTCTGGGTCCCCTCGATCACCCTCCCTTGAACCTGAACTGGTCGAGAGAGATGAACCCGCACCACATTTTCTAACCTTCGAACCGAAACCCCCAACTAGAGATGGAATTCAAGAACCTAAACAACTCAGTTGAGAGCTCCGTGACTGGTTCAAGGGAAGGCCCACCAATGATTGATAGGCCATTCCCCCCCCCTACCTACCTACCTTCTTAATTAAGCTCTTGATCCCTCATTCCACTAATCCGTTGTTACTGATTCATTCAAGGCGTAGACTCCCCATTTCTTTGTCTTATTAGCGCAGGTGTTCGTCAACGATGAAAGCCGCTGAACTTAAGACTCGAGTTGAGAAAGAGGGCTAGGCCCCCGGGAGGGCTTGCTTTCAGGGACTGGGGAGGGTGGATTATAGAGCTAGGGGCAAATCGAAGGTTTGTCCATTGGGATTGGGCATGGACGAGCCTCGACTGGGCCAGCATTGATGAAAAAAGAAAAAAAGAAAAACTTCTCCCATCGCATCATTAACCGGTGTAGGATTAAAGATCAGGTCCAGGATTCGAGTAAAATCGACCTTCCCTCTCATCTCAGGGTGAGGCAAGGAATTCAATCAAATGTTCGTTGTTCAATATCTCGGCTGCTCAAGAAGTTGGACTAGCTGTTCCTCCGACCCGGAGTGGATTCTAGGGTAAGGGCAGAGCCTCACCTTGCAGTAGGAAGGTGTTCGTTGCTGGGACGGGTTCAAACTGGACTGAAGGGAGGAGGAATTCCATACTCCGATCTTCCTGGGGATTAATCACTGGCTAGGGCTTTCGAATCAAAGCATGGGCATCTGCAACTAAGAGGGAGCAGGAGATCGTCGATGGAAGAGCCAGGTCAGTCAACTTCTATTGGGACTTCTATTGATTATTGATTCGACTAGAGGGACTCCTAGCAGCAAACTTGTATAAAGGGGCCCCATAGAGACGCAGGAGATGCAGGAGCCGCCAGCCGGATCGACCAACAAATGATAGGCCAGAGGGATGGGCTCATTCGACTAATCAGTGATCCCTGGGCCTACCTAACACAGATGTCCCTTAAATAGGGGATTGGTGGATCGGAA
>Ga0307513_10001649_pt1 | contig 31942 bp, 34 predicted proteins | sample 15_EM_MG_FD_202174 | JGI IMG/M metagenome (GOLD analysis project Ga0307513, IMG submission 202174) | Populus trichocarpa ectomycorrhiza microbial communities from riparian zone in the Pacific Northwest, United States - 15_EM | ecosystem: Host-associated > Plants > Roots > Unclassified | place... | reverse complement strand
AACAGGTTTAAAGATGTGTGAGGGGGTGCAAGGGAAGAGATTTGACAAGGGAACGTCAGATTTATACGCCGGTCGAGGGTTTGGGCTAGGCACCACAACCTGAGCTTGGGATTCCCCCCAAGATCCGAGACCCTAGATTCCGTTAGCCGACAAGCCTAAATTCCGTGATGAAGTGACAGGATGAGCTCCTTGTTACACAGCGATAGCAGGGTTCCAATTCCGCAGGATGGTGCTTCATCTTTCCCCAGCTTTGCCGAACCAGCGGCAGAGCAGGGGATCCATAGGGTCACGGCGCCTGTCTCCAACAGACCCGAATTTGGGCTTCAGCTTCCCAAGGTTGTGTAAGATCCGGTCGCGAGTTTGTTGCCGATAATAAATACGATTTTCTTGAGGTGGCGATGGCCGTGACGGAAGAAGGTAAGTCATAGGTGACACAGACGCTCGTCTCTCGAGATGTGCCGCTGGCACTCTGCGGACGTGAGCCGTTCGGAGTAACCGAAGGACCATCCTAAACCCCTGTAGAACTGAGAAGGATTTGCGCCCTGCCCATCTATCTAAGTAATGTGCTATAATGCAGTGGCCGGGAGGATCACAAATCAACGGGAACAAATGGCACGCGGTGGGTCGATCGGTAAGCAAAGAATGGCACGCCTAGACCAGTCGACCGAAATACCAATAGAGAAGGGAGATAAGATAGATAAGCATATCACTTTAGTCCGTTTTCCATCCGTTCAAGGACCACAACGATTCCACGGATGATCAAACAGATCCTGTGTGGGATAAACGACGTTTTGGGGTGCCCTTCGCTACGTTCACGTGCATACCCCTCTTGGCGCTGTAGGTAATCGGTTGTGAGGGCCTCCTCGATCTTGAGTGGCAGATTGATCGTAACCCGAGCCATTTGGATGGTCAACCGGGACCGAGTCCACACGTCGGTATACGCCAATTCTCCGAAGGCATGTTTGAGCTCTAGGAGGTCACAGAGCTCGCCGTGCAGTATCCAAACGCAGGTACGGCAGGCTATACGAATGACGTCAAGGGATGGTTGGGTCAACCAGCCAACTGCGGAACATGAAAGACCCCTTACTGAGGACGCGCCTACGGATCGAATCAAGCGTCATCAGAACTGACTCAATGTCTTCTTCGCCGAGGCGCAGTGATGAATTGAATGTGTTTGTCGCCCCTTTTGCATGACGTTAGAAGATTCAATACTACTGGTGGAAGACGAAAGTCACCGACTGAGGAAGCTACGGACAACCTCAAGGTCCCCATCCAGGAACTCGTTGAGTACGCCTAATAATGCACTTATAAACGTTTCCTCGGGGGGTGGTTGTGAACGGAAGAAATCAAAATTCTTCCGTTGTTCAGGGGACATGAAGTCGTAATTATTTTTCAGATTTGGTCGCGAAAGCACAGTGTATGCCATTGAAACTTTCTGGAAGGCCTTGGTAGAATCCGAGACCCCCGGGAATTTACTAAGAGATGGCCGTTGAGAGGCGGAATAGAGGGGGTAAAGGTGAGACCTACTCCGGGTGGCATTTTCTACTTCTGGTCAAATAAGCGCGTCGGAGGGCCTGTTTGTCCATAGGTCCCACAACACGCTGCACCCCCAGAACCTTGTAGAGATCGGTTTCAGAGAGGATGCCTTGGATGATCTTTAGGTGGGTGGGTTCTGGCGGTTTTCCGCCACAACCACAACTTTGCCCCAACGGAGATAAGTGACAGCGGGAGGGGGGAAGGATGTTTGAACAGCCGTTCGTGACTGGTTTGGCGTCGGGAGAGTCTAGAGGTTTCCGGTCGATGCACTTCGGGACCGATGAACATCGGTGATAACTTTCCTCGTCTTCTTCATCTTCGATTGGGGGGTAGAAATATGTGCATATAGGGTCGGCCGCTTCGGATAAGAGTTAGACTCAGCCAAGGTGAGGTTTGAAGTGGCGCACCTAGGTTAAGAAAACCAGAAAGCATGAGAGCCACAGTGTATGGGATTGGAGTTCGCCTTGCGATTCCTTTCGTCGTTGTCGTCGTCGTTGTCAGTGTGGTCTCTGTAGCTGGGCGCTGACGTTGAGGGTGTTAAAGGCGAATTTCCACCCTCCCTCCATGTGATATCGAATATCATTTGTCTGGACGTCTTTCCTTTTCTGGCGATCGTCTCTTCCGTCACATCACGTGCTCGGAGCGGGACTCGTCCAGTGCCACCGCGTCGCATGCAGCGATCATCTTCAAAGCTCGGCCAGCTCTGCCATTCTGCCTCCTCCCTCGGGTCGCCGCGACGTCGTACGATTACCTCCCTGTTGTCGGACTCTCTCCGGAGCAATGTTGCGGGCTCCAGCAAGACAGAAGAGCTCGTGGAATCCATGCGCGAATTCTTGGAGGATGGTACCCGGACTCGGGCCAAGGACGAGCGGATGGCGATGAGGAAAGGAGGAACAGGCGTCCTAGACAGAGCAGCAAACTGGGCCCACGCTACTCCTATGAGGAAACGCCGCGTCCCTCCACAGGGTATCCCGCAACAATCCGTGAAAAAGATCCTGAGGGTTTCCCAGGATATGTTCGACGACGAGGTTTTTAACACAGAACTTGGGGACAAGATGCTTCCGAAGGGTTCGTTTTTAGAGGTTCGGAGGTCAGTCCGTGTTAAATCTTTCTTCCGTTCGTTTGCTCATGGCTCCGAGTGCGCAGGAACAATGCAGTGATTCATGCCGTCGCTATGGGTCCATACTACTCTGACCGCACCCGACAAGTCCACACTCTCACGACAACGGGGGAAGCCATACCGTTTAACGATGCCGATATTATGCTTTGTATCCCTGGCTTTGTCGACGAAAGGCTCATAGATGCCTGTGGGTCAATGAAGCTCCACACCACGGAAGCAGAACTAGCCGCTCGCACTCGAGTTCTCGCAGAGTTACGCGCCATCGACAAGAGGATCGAAGGTGCCGTCCGTTACGTCGACAATCGTGCCACCAAATTCTACGATTATCTGAAGTCCCCCAATCCCTGCGAATGGAAAAAGGTCGATGTCCAAACGGCGGCCAGATTCTATAAGCGTCCTGACAACCTGGACACTCCTTTCGCGACCACAATTGCGGTTCACAAGCACCTCATGGACCATCCTCGCAAATTTATCGCTCACCCCACCGCCTATCGTGAAACACAGACCTTCCTGGTCCGTCCCCAGGTCCAGGCCCAAAACATTGCCGATATCACCAACTGGATGCGTATCGAGGGAGGTCGTATTCTTAACGAATTTTGCGACAAGGTTAAGGTGATTATGGACCAAGCAGAGGCTCTTCGTCAAAAATCGACCTCGACCACTCCACACGAGATCCATACAAATTACGATTGTACCCTCACCGATACCGACCGCGAGATTCTGCGCTTCCTCACCGACGCTTTCCACGCCCAACGCCTTACCCAATCCAATCCCCATTCACTCCCCACTAACTACATCCTCAAACGTCTTGGTCTACTGGACGATACCGAATGGCCGGTCAACCAACTTGGTACACTTCAACAGGTCCTGACCGATTTGGGTGTCTTTAGTCCCTGGATCGATGGTGCTTCCTTCGCTTCCCGGGTCGAGGCACTAGCTCACCAGCCAATTATCAAACCCCTTCGCGCTCCACCCCATCCTCCCAAACCGCTCGGCCCGGAAGATTTTTATGCAAGTGATCCTCTGGAAGCTCTCCGACATGATTTCGGCAACATGCCGGTATATGTAATCGACGACGCCTCGGCTTCAGAACTAGATGACGGTGTCTCCATCGAAACTATCCCGTCGGAACCGAACAACTACTGGGTCCACGTACATGTCGCAGATCCCACCACCCTGCTCCCCCCTACACATACACTTGCCTACAGGGCAAGAGAAATGTCCGAATCATCATATACGGTGGATGGAACAGGGTATATGCTCCCTCCCTTGACGTTCGAGAGGTTTAGTTTGGGAAATACCGCGGCGACGAAGCAGCCTCAGCAAGTCATGACTTTTAGTTTCAAGGTCGACGCGGTAGGAGACCTGATAGACTACAAAGTTCGAGCGGCCATCGTCAAGAACGTTCACATCATGACGTATGATATTGTGGATGCAACACTCGGATTCCCTTCTTTCGCGCCAACCTTCCCATTCGAACTCCCCAACTCCTCTCCCCCTTCTCACCCTCCCATTGACCCTGGCCACGATGAACGATTAAAACTCCTCTACAAGGTCTCCTCACGGCTGGTCACGAACCGTGCCCTACGTCCCGTATTCAATTTCGCCATCCCTACCTCTGAGGTCCGATTCACTCGCCCCATCTTACCTCACCTCCCGTCCCCTTTTATGGAGTCCGACACTTCAACGATGCGCCACTTCAAATTGTACGATGGATTCCCGGATATGTCGTACTCCGTTATGTCTCCTGAAGGAGTGACGAGGGGTGCGCGGGCGATGGTTTCCGAGTTCATGAAGGGAGCTTGTAGGGTCGCGTCACGATTTGGTGTCGAGAATGGTACCCCCCTTGTAAGGAGACATGGGTCTGAACCTTTTGGACCAGACCCTGCAGCGATTGAAAGATTGACCGCGTCTCGGGACGAGTTCGGGATGGTCGATCAATACGAGACCGCAAAAGCTCAGGTCGTGCTACCCAGGGCGGTGAACACGCTGGCTCCGAAATGTCACTGGGGGATGGGTATTCCTGATGGAGAGGGGTATGTGAGAGTGACCTCTCCTCTTCGGAGATATGCAGACCTGGTCGCACATTGGCAAATCAAACACACTCTCCTGGCAAACTCTAATCCCGCTCGATACACCAAAGGCAAACGGGTCGTCTTCGGAGAAGATTGGCTGTCGCAGTACGCTCGCGAAAGCACCTTCAGAGATCGCGAGAGGAAGAGGGCGAAGGTTATGAGGGGCGAATATTGGTCTGGGATCTTCCTTAAGAGGTGGCTGGACGGGGAGGTCAAGTCCGAGACCCTGGATCCGAAGACGACCGTGTTTGAGGCGAGAACGGGAGCGGTGGTGATTAAGGATGGGTATAACGGGAAACATAGGATGCGGTCGATGGTTTCCCAGTTGGGGGTATGGGGAGATATCACGTTGGACGACCCTCTGGAGGTTGGATCGAGGGTGAACGTCAGGATTGCTGGTGTTAAGATGGGAGCAAGGCCGAAGATCAACTTGGAACCTGTGTAGTTTCACGTCTGGAGTCGCGTTGGTTTCCTTCTCGTCCCGTCCCATATTCAATTGATCGCTTTATTCCATAGATTTAACGCTCATTGACTACCACACATTACCATGCGTAGCTTCTATCTAATCCCATCATAACCTATGTCCTATATAATAGACATGGCTCTCAACTCTCTCACCAGCTCCTGAACACACTCAAGTTCTCGTTTGTTGATGGGGTTCCTTATCTCTCACTGACCCCCGTTTCTCGACGACTTCGATGTCCATTTATCCCCCATCGACTCCCAGCTTCTCTTCGATCATAAGTTACACGTCGTGAAGACCACGTGCGCCTGTCACCACTACTCTCCCATCCGCTCCCTTCCCTTCCCTTCCCTTCCTCTTTCTCCCAATCGCGTGCTCATTGAGGACATGCTATTTATATTCTCTCTTCCTATAAGGCGTTCCCATACATCATCCTCCAGCGTGGATTACTATTGAAGACCACAGAGCCGATGTTGGTCGATCGTCTGGCCCCCACGCCGGAGATCCCAACCTCACGAGAGCCAGTCCCCGATTGGACCGGATCGACCTTCGAGCCCCCCCATCGGGTGGGGGCATCGCGCTGCGAAAGTGGTAACACGGGGTAGGCTGGAGTTCAGCCCGAAGCCCTGATGTATTATGTGGTATTTGTCCGCGGCAGGTGGCAGAGCTACGCCGCGAAGAGGAAAGGTACACGATGTAGCCTTCCCACCATATCCGCGCGTTCCATTGTATATGCAGATTGTTTTCACGCATAGGCCTCAAGGGGCGAAGAAATGGCTATCGACGGATCACAGAAAGTCTCCCGGATCGAAGGTATTGACACCACTTGTCCTCGAACCTGTCTGGGCCCTACTTTCGATTGCCTCCCCAATCGGGGCTGCAGACGCATTGAAGGGACGGCACCGCTACAGTGATGGGCTAAGCGCGCTCGTGCTGCGGGGGCTCGGAAGGGGTCGTCCCCAGCGATGGTTTGTGGTCGGGGAGAAGTTCTCGATCGCCCGTCTGTATCCCAAGGCGAAAATGCCGCGATCTGGCTCAAAGTACGTGGGTTGGATTCAGTGTCCCAAACACTGATATATTTTCACATTCAACCATCGTAAGTTCGAACGCAGTCAGTTACGAACACAGATTTTCGCCAATCGCTACCGATAACCACCCGGTGGGGGTGTGGCGGTATAAGTAACGGTCTGTCGCTCAACACCCCGACTCTACAAGACCTGCCCGGTTCTCCATTTATCTCCAGGAGGTTGGGGCTCATTACGATGATTCAGATGCCTTCCGCTCCATCGAAACACCCATGAGAGGATCAATGTAATTTATAGATCCCTACTCACTCTCGCTTCTCCCTGGAGAAGTTACAAGACGTAGTGAATGAGACACCCCTCCAGACTCCATATCAGCACTCATCACCGCAGGTTAGCACCGGTCAGTGCTCATCCAGTCCTCCTTTCCCGCGTCTACACCATCAGCACTCGCGATCCACAACGCCTGGGACCCGCCTTACATGGGAGCCGCCTCAATTGCCGGTGATGTGGTGGAACACGCCGGCGACTGCGTGGGCGACCCCCTTTATGGCTGCCGTGCGTAATCCCCTAGGGGGGTGAGCAGCCGCGGTGCCCGCTGTAGTTTGTGTGAGTGGGAGAAAATAATGGGGGGTGGGTGGGGCATACGTGGGCCCTTGGGGGCGGGGGCGGGGGCGGGGGCGGCAGCGGCGAAGGTAGCAAGGGCAAAGAAGAAGATGGCGGTTTTGACAAACATGACGAAGGAGATAGGTTTCGTGGGAATAATGGAGGTTACTGGTTGTGGGAAGGCACCGGGCCTGGGGATGGAAGACTGGAGTTGGAGATGAAAGAGTGCCTGCACTGAGGAAACCTGGTGGAGTTGGATAGAGGGTTTTATATACTCCCAGATACACAGCTACAGCATTGGGTACTCCACGGTTGTCATAGGGTCTTCCGTCCCGTGCAAGTGGGCGTTTCATCATAGCGTAGGCGAACTTCTAGTGGGGATGGGAAAAAAAACGTACATTACTCGCAACGATCAGTAATCTGAGCAATAAATATTGAGACCCGAAGGTCTTCCACTCTGGAAAAGCGTGTCATCCTTGTGCAGGGGCCATGCTAATCTTCTCTGTATCGTTCCAATTTTTCGTATGTCACTCCGAAGAGGACATTGTACTGTGGGAAAGTTTTTGACGCCTCAACGCACAAACGAATTGTCTTCGAACGGCGGGTTTCAGTATGGGCGCCTCACGCATGATCTTCACATCAGCGAGCTTATCGACCCCTCGATGGCCCGGCGGAAGGGCGATCAACTCGCTGCTATCCGTCAGGCGCGGTTCGCACAGCAGGCGGATTGCAAACTGTCAACTTAATTTTCTCCGAGTCATAAACGACATGTTGAAAACAACGGGTTGTATATTTCAGATATTTCTGACGGACTCCAATCCGATGTTTGTGTTCGTTTTGTTCCACGGGCTTTTTCAGCTTCTCTTCCGTTGCTGCCCCTTGGTCCCATCCGTTACGCTGAGGATTCACTCGAATCTGTCTGTACTCGGGTTCCATCACATCACCCATCTTAACCGTAAGGCTGAATGCCAGAAGCCTCACTGTCTCGTCAACCGCATCCTCGGTTATCTGTTCAGATGTATCGGTGGTATCGTTGATCCTCCACACTCCAACGCGAAGTGATATACACTTATCGTTAACCGGTAACCGCTTAGGTCGGTCAATCGCTAGCCTCGAGGATTATCTTCTCAGATCATCGGTGATGATCAGGACCGTACCGAAGCACGGTTTCTGGTATCCTGCGGATTGCAAAGCCCAATTTCCAGCGTGCATCCCTTGCATATGAAGGCGGACTAGAGGCCGAGTGTCGTGTTCGCTTTTATATGCGGGTCGCCGCGCAATTCAGGGTGTTTGGACACCAGGATAGATTCCCGGTCATCTCGAATCGCGAGTGCTCCACTCAATCTCCATCTACTTGCATCTTTTCCATCGGCATCGCCGAAAGTTTTCCCACCCTAGGATCAATCACCCGCTTGCACAGGACGGACGACCCAGCGGGGAATCAGGTGCTGTATCTGGGGGAACACAAGCCCCCCATCTAGCACCAGGTCTCTTTAGTGCAGGCACTCACCCATCCTCATCTCCAGTCTTCCATCCTTAGGCCCGGTGCCTTCCTATGACCAGTAACTTTCACTCCTTCCACGAGACCTATCTCTTTCGTCACGTTTGCCAAAACCGCCATCTTTACCTTCGCCAGCTGGAGCACGCAGTGTGGGGGCACCCACGTAGGGTGCGCCATAGGCGTTGTGGACGGCGGGTGTTGATGGTGTGGATGCGGGGAGGGGGGATCAGATCAGCGCTGATTGGTGCTGACCGATGTTGATATGGGGTCTGGAGGGATGTATCGTTCACTCTGTCTTGTCGTTTTCATCCATAGTACGTCCGGGTCTGTTACTCACGTAGAAGTAATGCACAATACGCAAGGACCTCAGCGGCCGTCATCTTGAACATCTTCTTGCCGTCAACCACTCGCCGTCCTAGCATCGGCTCGGGGAATGGATGGGAGAACGCGAGTGTTTTGATTCGATAGAGAGTGTCTTGCAGGTGTAGAATACTGGTAGGACAAGCCAAAGAATGATCAAGAAAAACACCAGTTAACTGAAGGCAGATGCGTGGAGACCGGCCGTGTCGGGGATTAGGCTTGACGAAGGGGTCAACGTGGCATTCCCTCAACATATTGCGAAAAAGTGTACCAGGCCTCGGGCTGCGAAACGCGAACCAAAAGTACAGTACGAACGGATGAATCACACGTTGACCGTATGGATGAGTAGAGTGTGGTTGAGGATTGGACAGTAAATAGCGAGAACGAACCCACCAGTATTGCAAAGCGGGGGTTGCTCCGGGAGGTAGTCGTTTGTGACATCTTGGGCCAAGATTGCACACCTTGGGTTTCCTATGGTCCTCTGAAGCACATGAACCCGCAGCCCTGACTTAGAGGACGTACTGCCATATATAAAGCAGACCACAATCGCGCCCGGTGTGACCGCTAGAGATTCAATAGGAGACCTGGCGGCGTTCTCTTCCATTGGATTCGCAATGCTCACAGACGCAGTCAACAGTTCAATCAAAGGCGATTTGTGCGACTCCCAGGAAATCACCACCAACACCGGGTGCTTGGCAGTCAGACCCAGACATGAAGATGGGTGCGGCTGTGTCGGCCATTTCCATGGCACGTTTTCCGGTATTTTTGTGGTCAGTTGAACTGGGTATGTGCGCATCTCCATTGCCTGGGACCGCGTAGTTCTCGGACACCGATCCGTAGTTATCACTTTCCCATGTGTAGAACCTGTCCAGTTTCCTATGCATCAAAAGTTCCTTGAGACCTGAGCCTGAGCGAACGCCGGAGCACCTGTTTCCCGTTTCGTGGCCAACGAACGAGATGAAAGGGTGGGGGAGATTGGATCCAGGAACGCGTTCTTTTCCCACGGGTGCTCCCCTTCTTGGGTTTCCGTTGCCACCGACATAAAGTGATATGGCGGGGTGATCAATAGGGTTTTGACTTCAACCTTAACCTCAATCTCAACACAACGTTTGGTACTCTCCCCGCGACATTACTACAACTCTAACGCCTCCCGTGTTATAGCCCTCTCCTCTGGTGCTCTCGACCTTACATTATGCTAACAGTCATCAGGATCCCCACATCAACCCTCCCTGCGCTCGGTGCTCGCCACGACTGCCGCTGTCGATGTGAAACTCGAAGAGATCGGATCCTCGACCCTACCCCCTGACGAGCCACTCATTACTGGTATTACCTCCGGAACTAGCATCTGTGACCCGTCCGAGACCCTGCACAACGTTTCCGCACGCGTACATGCACGTCATCCGGGAGCTAGGATTTTTGCGTGTCGCCGTGTACCGTCGCGTACCAGATGCGAAAACAGAGTTCGAATTTCAGATGAAGGTACCTCAAATGATGGTACGCGAGCCGGGTACTCTCGGATACCTCTACGTACCACCGCGTACCCGAAGGAGATGCGAATTCATTTCCTTGCTCGAGTAAACCTTCCGCTGGTAGCCTAGGAAGCTCGGTATGAATACGACATGCACGATTAGCCGTGAGGATTATGATACTGACAACGACCCCTTTTAGTCATTGCTAACTCTGGTGGACCGGATTCTACATGACTTTCGTTCCTCTTGAAGGCCAAATTACACGAAAAAGAGACACGGCTTGGCCGCAGGAGTGGTTTGAGTAGCTGATACCGCTGAACGCAGTCCACAAATTCCAATCTCTCTCTCGGAACCTCCCCGGGGACTTCTGAGGTCTCTCTCTGTCTCTGTATCCCTCACGAAGCTCCGAAAATCCCCTGGGGCTCTCCTGGCCAGTCGTTTGAACATATCACAGGAGACACAAGGTACACGCTTCTGCCCCCCCATATGCGCCAGCGCGGAGCAAGTGCGATAGTGTTTGGTCATCGTCCGGGTGACTAGCTGGAGACGTTTTTGGTGAAACAGTACGGGATTTTTTGGACCTGGAGGTATGAGGCCTATCGGGCGTTTTTGAATAGGTGACGGATCACCGGGTCAGATGGGTTGGTACGGGATTGACGGGATGCAATGGTGGATAATCCGGCCGCTGTTTGGTATCTCGAAGGTTGGTTCTCTATCGTAACCTCTCCAAGGGGCGCTGACCGATCCTGCGCATACAGTTTCGACTGCTTGCGACGTGTGATGAGTATCGATTAGTCCACCCGACCGACGGGGCACGTCCTGGCTGGGGACGATATATCTAATGTGAGAGCTTTCATCGCGATGGTGCCCTTCCCGATGCTGATAGAACCTAGGGTATAGGTCGCAATCAAATACTATAGAAAATAGCCATAAATGCCGAACACCCTGGTGCTCCCCTCAGACTGTCCGACGGGATCGAATCCCTTCGGGGGTTGGCCAGTGATTACGCTGCGAAGGTTGAACCGATAGAGACAGGGGATTAACACCCACCGCTTTTGTCCCACCTCTGTTGACCTCTACCTAGTTCATGCCCTTCTCCGTGATTGCGCCGTTCCGTCACTCCCTCCACCGTTTTCATATCTCAGGTCAAGCTCACCCAAGTTACGAATCCACTCGTTCAACGGCCGACGGTCATACAGATTCCGAGGCCCGCGCCCCCACATTCCTGGGATCACACACAACGGAAGAGTTCCGCAGATCAGCCGGCCTGGACCGGACCGCCACCTCTCTCTCTGGCAACGCTTTTGATTATACCCGCCAGAAGTGATTCACCCTCTCCACCGGGTCCCACGTCCCGTGGACCCTAGTTGATGTTAGGCCTGATGGTCAACTAAACACACAAAACCGGTCCCTGGGACAGGTGGGTCTCAGGGTGAGAGATCGATATTACGTCTTTCGTCCCCGACAAGAAATCTTTTGCGAATCCAGAAGTCCTACCTGACAACCGTTTTTTTCGTCTTACGATCAGCATGAAACTCCAGACGACGTCTTCCGGGGTGGTTCGGCAGGTCACCAACTCGTGGCCGCCTCCACAAGAAGATACTTCCTGTCCGCTCTTCTTCCGGCCGTCAAATGGAAATACCGTCGGGGACATTGCCACACCTGGTCCTAGTAGCCCTGGCGTAGAATCTGCGGCCGCGGTTTCCGGAACTTACGGGTATTTGTCTGAGAGAGGTCGGGCGAGTCGGAGGCTCGCGTGAGTGCTCGAGTAACACCCGAGGGTACCCGAGGACGGGCGCACCTCTCAAAGTCTTTCCCTCTCTTTTCGCTTGCGTACGACAAACCGAGAGTGTCGAGAGAAGCGAGAGGGACAATGGCACAGCGTTCGGCCCGAAAACCGCCATCCGACCCTCGTTTACCAGCCGACGCTTACCCACTGGTATCCGTAGGTCGGAAGAAGGGGGAAAGGGTGTCACACCAGGAGTTTGGGAAGGCGACTGAAACTTGGGGGACGAAAGACAAGGCGGAACAAGGGTCTGAGCGTTACTTGGGTCAGGCCGCGTAGTCGTGTGTCCTGCTCGGTCTGCTCAATACGGTGAGAGTCAGATGCTAACGCGAGTATATCCGATGACCAGTCGGTGTCGTTCCCACTGGGGTCGTAGGAATTTGTGATCGGCAATGCATTGCCAACACTCCTCTCGCGTCGACGATCCTACAATTAGCACAAACCCCCCTCGGTCGCGCTCGGCAAGGAAGCGATCGTCGACTCGGTCTTGAGTCGGTTTGAGTCGAAGCGGTGAGTTCTTCCATTCGAAACCATCTACCCGACCTGGTTACCTGGTAGGCAGATCATCGCTGATACGTGCATGATCCTCGACTGTACCCCCAGAGATTCTCGGTCACCCATTCAACAACCTCGCGTTTGGATGCTTCACTGGTGGGATCGCTGATGCTCCATGCTCTTCCGTGCTCCACGACGTGATGTTCGTTGTTAACCGGTACCCGCTTTGGTCGGTCATTCACTAACTTCGAGCTTTATTTTCGTCTCTGATCATCACCAGATGATCAAGACCGTACTGAAACACGGTTTCGTATCCAAGTATTCTGTGGATTACGCGCAGGACCCACTTTCCGGCACACAGTCTTTTACATGTGAAAGTGGACGAGAAGCCGAGTGTCGTGTTCACTTTTATATGCAAACCACTATCATTCAGAGAGCTTTGACACCAACCCAGACTCCTGATCATCATCTCGAATCGCGAGTGTCCCACTCAACTCGCATCTACTCAGTTGCTTGTTTTCCATCGACATCACCGGAGGTTTATCCGTACCCTATGATTATATGATTGATCACCCACTTGCACGGGGCGGTAGGCCGGGCAATAACTCTGGGGCGTTGGGTACTGTAACCGGGAGGGTATAAATCCCTCTATCCAACCCCGCCAGGTTTCCTCAGTGCAGGCACTCCTTCATCCTAATCCCCAGTCTTCTATCCTCAGGCCCGGTGCCTTCCCGCAACCAGTAACCTCAATCACTTCCAAGAAACCCATCTCATTCGTCATGTTTACCAAAACCGTCATCTCCTTCTTTGCCCTCGCCACCCTCGTCGCTGCCGCCCCGAGCCCAATGTCAATGTGTACGTTCTCCACCCGCTTTCGATCATCTTCTCCCGCTCACGTCAATTACAGTTCATGGTAGCCATCACAGCAACAGCCACAGCCACACGCACGCTGAGAGGGGGCTCGCTCATGCATTAGGCGCAGCCGCCGCAACTCACTACACGGATCGCTTCAGCGCCCATGCCTGAGGGTAGGCCGTAGGTGTTGTAGACGGCGAGTGTTGAGGGTGCGGATGTGGGAAGGGGGGGACCAGATTAGCGCCAGCCAATACTGACCGTTGCTGATAAGTGCTGTTATGGAGTCTGGAGGGATGTCTCATTCACTTCATCCACTACGTGTTGTAGTATTTCGTCCATAGTGCATCCGGATCCACTACTCACGTAGAAGTGTAATACATATAGAAAAACCCGAGTGACCGTCACCCTGAGTGTCTCCTTTAGCTACCCTTAACCCATTCACCGGCCTACTTAATCTCAGCTCGGAGAGCGGATGGGAGAATGCAAGTGTTTTGCTTTAAACTTCTTGTGTTTCCGTCTGTCGTTCTCGTCTATGTAAGTACATAAGTTTGGGTTAGGGAGGAGGGGAATTGCGACGATGGAGAGCGCCTTGCACGTGTAGAATATTTATGAAATAGGTCAAGGAATGATCAGGAAAAAAAAAGCCAGTCAACTAAAGGCGGGTGTGTAGAAACCGATCATGCGAAACAATTAAGCCCAAGTTGAAGGAGAGCGTTCGTATGGGATATGGTCATTGAACCCCTCAAGCCGAACCGCGTCTACGTTTTTGTTGCGCCGCGTCCGTCTAGGCAGCCATACACCCCACATCATGCAACAGCCTGAGTTGGAACCTGTAAAAGGTTATTGGTGCTTCCAATGGCAGTGGTGATCCCGCTTCCGGTCTTGGAGTCCTTCACCACCTTCAACTCGGATTTCGATGCAGTGGTCTCCGCAGTCGAAGGAACGGTGGTAGCAGGAGTCGTGGAGGCACTTGCGCTGATTCTTCCCATCTCGTTGACGAACGAGGTTCCCCAGAAGGATGAAGAGTACTTCGTTACGTACTGTTGATAGAATTCCGTCAGGTACACATTCCGTTTTACGTAGGAGAGAGAAACTTACCTTGAACAGTTTCTTGTGATTTTCCTTCCTCGTCTCTGGATCTATCGTTACGGCTTCATGGATTGCATTCGCGACTTGTTGCGAGTCCCAAGGGTTGACCACGATGCTCCCATTCAAACTCTGAGCGGCACCAGCAAACTCGGACAGAATCATCACTCCCTGCCGATCCTGTTGACAGGCGATGTACTCGTACGAAACCTAAAAAGCCCGGATAAATCATCCGTCGATGGGAGAACGGAGCGGGCACACGCACCAAATTCATACCATCACGAGTACTGCTAACCAAGCAGACGTCGCTAACGGCGTAAAGAGCGCAAAGCTCGTCATATGGCAAACTCTTGTGCATAAAGTGAATAGGCATGAACTCGACGGTTCCGAACCGTCCGTTGATCCGCCCAACAAGCTCGTTGACCGTAGCCCGGAGATTCTGATACTCCTCGACGTCCTGCCGTGAGGGTACCGCGAGCTGCACCAAAACAACCTTTCCGATCCATTCAGGATGTTGCGTCAAGAACAACTCCAAAGCGTGAAGCTTCTGTGGAACACCCTTGATATAATCCAGTCGATCGACACCGACGATGAGCTTGACACCATCAAACCTCTGCTCGAGTTGCTGAATCCTCCTCTTCACTGACTCCTTTTCGAGGTTCTGGAGTATCACCGGAAGTCCATCGGGAAGGTAATCATCGCATCAAAGGAAAAAAAAAAGTTTTCAAGAGTGAGCTACTCTGAGGCGGGAACTCTAAAAAAAGGGAGGAAAAACCACTGACCTCTGTAAAAGACGAAGGCTCAATTCCGATCGGGAACGTTCCCACCCTGGCTAGGCGCCCGGAAAACTCGACCCCGTTGGGCATAGTGGGGAGACCCAAGATCCGGGTACAGGAAGAAAGGAAATGGCGGGCATAATCGTAGGTATGGAAACCGATAAGATCGCAATACAAGATTCCGAGGAGGATCTCGCGACGGACGGGAAGGATCCTTAACGGTGGTCATAGTATGCGCGAGTCAGTTTCTCGTTTTCAGACAACGGTTGCATCGTGGGAGGGGCGTACCTGTAGATCTCACTCGAAGGGAAAGGCGTATGAAGGAAGAACCCAATCCTCACGTTGGTCGCGTCGGGTGGTTTGATCGTATCATCCGGCACGATACCCTCCATGACCCTCTCGACCTCACGGAAAGTCACTTGATCAAGCTTCTCCGGACCGTCCAATAGGGATCGAAGCATGATGGGCAACAGCATAAGGTGATAGTCCTGCACCCAAACCATCGACCCCGTCTTGACGTGCGGCAAAACGACCTCCGCGAACTTGAGATTAGCCTCCCTATACGCCCACCAGTTCTCTTCGTCAAAGTTCATCTCGCCGGGGTGGTAATGGAAGAGGGGCCAAAGGATGGAGTTGGAGAAACCGTTGTAGTGGCGATCCGCGATATCGTCGTCGAGGTAGACGGCCTGGCAGGAGTATTCCTCCATGAGTATCTTGTCGACGTACGCTCTGTCCTTCGGGTTGATGTAGAAACCCGGCCATCCAATCCAAGTGAAAGTCATGGACTTTTTGCAACCGGAAAGGGCGGATACGAGACCACCCGAGGACATCTTGAAGTGGTACTCCCCTTGGGCATCCTTGGAAATTGTGATTGGGAGACGGTTGGAGACAACGATGAGGTGCTGGGACCCGGCAATGTCTGGGATCCGGGGGAGGCTTGTGTCGGAGGCGGAAGCTGGGACGGGCATAACGAGGGGAGTGTTGTCGGAGGGGGGGAGATTGGAGAAACCTTCGGGTCTGGAGATTTCCAACGCTGTTCGGTTATTTATCTGGCTTATATTCGCCAGGCGCTGGTTCCCGACACTGAGGACAATCCTGACATCAGTCTCTTTCCTTATCCGGCCATTGGCTCCAGAATTCCCACAGGCTCAAGCTAATCGAGGTTCTCGCTCCCGTGTTATCTTTCAGTCAGAGTCAAATTTTTCGTCCAAACGAACGTTCGATGATCCTACCGTACAGACCCATCCTTCCGAAAACTCTCCGGGGCGGAGACTTGACGGAAGAAACCAACGGCAGTGAAAAAAAAAGGGAACGCTCCAGTAAAAACAACCCAATCGATGGAGCAATCATCGATCGTCATCAGTGACCGTGCACTAGCTGTTCTCTGCCAGTCAGCATCTCCACCATCTGCTTATATCCCGTCCACCATTGTGCCTTGCCCCGTCTATTCTTCATGTCCGCTCGCGCCACCATTTCCTTCACTCCAACCCACTTTACCTTGGTGCCCTGGATCGTGATGACCGCATCAGCGCCTTTGTGCGTCCACCTCTGCTTCCAAGGAAGTTTGGCAAGTTGCTCGGCCTGTTCCTCGATGAAGTGCATCGACTTGAGGGACAGTCGGACCGCACGCGTTCGATCGATGGGGGATGGGATGTTCCCCTGAAGCGTATGTCCGAGGGAGACCATACGAGAGTCGAAAAGTGTACCGCCTTCCTCCTTGAACATCTTCGTTATCACGTCAGTTGTGTAAACCGAGGAGGAAGCTTCACTCCTGCTCAGCGTAGTGGTCAGCAATCTGCATTCCTTTTACGTACAAAAGGTCCGTGACTCAAAAACCACATTGATCGCACCTGATAATAAGGCGACCCGTGGCCTTTCCCTTCTTGTCGATTCCATAGCGTCTCTTCATGTACTTTACGTCTTGTCGCAGCATATCGAGGTCAATGCCATCTTCTGGGGTGTACACGATGCAAGCACCGGCCTGTTAAATTTTCAGTGCCACGTAAAACTGTCGCAGAATGACAGAGCCCACCGCAAGGGCGCCCATGGTGGCAATGTAACCGCACTTGCCTCCTTGAGTATCGACCACGAATACACGACTCCGGCTTGCGACTGCACTCTGTTTGATGGCATCGCAGGCGTCAACGAGAGCGTTCAAGCTCGTATCGCTTCCCAGGCTATATTCCGTTACCGGTACATTGTTGCTGATGGTGGCCGGCAGGTGGACGACAGGGACACAAAGCGGAGGATACGCCTCTCGGGCCTCTTCTAACTCGACGAGGGAGGTGAATGCCTCGAATCCACCAATCAACATCAAGGCATTAATGTTGTGCTCCTGAAACTTGGATGCAACTTGTCCAATGTTGATCGAAGGGAGAGTCCTGTTTGTGCCAAGTTCCGATCCACCACGAACCATCCAGTTATCGACACCGAGCCAAGTAAGAGGAGTGACGTTATCGTCGAGGAGGCCGCCAAAACCGTTATAGATAGCAAGTGGCGTATGGCCCTGATAGAGGCAGTGTCGGACAGCAGCACGCGTTGCGGCATTCATTCCTCCTGCAGGAGCGCCAACACTTGGAGAAGTTAGAAATTTCCAGCGCCAATACGTAAAACGCTCACTGCATGAACGCTACCCGTAGCCGCTGGAGGGTGTGAGTTAATATTGGGCCTAAGAACGTTGGAGCAAATCCCACCTTGTGTATCGGTAAATGTGGTTCCTTCGCCAGCTGTGAAGTGTGATAGAACCCATCCAGCGTCTCCGCGAACTCAGGGTCTCGCAATGACATCGCCTTTGCAAAATCCTTCACAGCTATGGCTTTAGCAACATCACGCGTCTGCGCGAGAAAACGTTACGATCTCAGACTTTGGCCGGAACCCAGGAGCTGACGAAACAATACCATTTCAACTGCCTCCATAAGAGGAACACGCGTAATTTTGTTTTCACTGATACCAATCATATAGGAAGGGGTGTCTGGGCCAGCTTCCAGTAGTGTATTGACCGCTTCCACGGCTTGCAAGGTGGGCTATATATAAAACTCATCAATGAAAGTTCTTGATAGTTGGAAAACTTGACTGACGAGAACGCGATCGAAGTAGCACGGTCGACCTCCACGCTGAGTGTGCCCAAGGGTTGTAACCCTAGTATCTAGTCCAAGATTCTCGGAGAGAACCACCTTGACGTCCTCTGCCTTAATGGGAGCAAGAGTGCTGTCGTGAGCGCCTTCCGCGACGATCACTATAGTCTTCCGTTTTCCGATGCCTCTATGCTATTCAATGCCACATATGAGGGGACGCAGGAACGGGACCCATATACCGCGACAGGACTCACGCGACTGATGGCTTCACACATCTCCTCTTTCCATTTTTCGGCCTCGGGCGGTCGCTCAGGAATCAAAATGAAATCAGCTCCAGCCCTAAGATGATATAAAACCATCAGTAATCTCAAAAAAAAAACCGCAGAACCCCCTCTGACGTACGCTACACCAGCCATCAAGGCCAGCCAACCGCAATGTCTACCCATCACTTCAAGCACAAACGCCCTCTGATGGGAGGCGGCGGTGGAGTTGATACTGTCAATGGCTTCGCAGATTCGGTGCAACGCGGTTGGAGCGCCGATGGTCATGTCGGTCATGGACATATCGTTATCGATAGATCCGACAAGTCCGACGATTTTGAGGTGTCCATGTTGAACCGCTTGAGCGTCCGTGATTTTTCCTATCGAGTCGTTTGAGGAATGTGAAAGGGATGTGAGATCGCGGCGTTTCCTTACCTGAAGCAAATAGCTCCGCAACAAGAGTCGGCCACTCCGATCGGAACACATCCGCTCCGGTGAGGGATCCATCACCGCCGCAAACTACGAGGGCATCTATACCCTCCTTAATCATATTAAATGCGGCTTGAAGCCGTCCTTCGTGAGTGCGGAAGGCCTTAGACCTCGCAGTACCGATCAAAGTTCCACCCTGCCATGCCGCAAAGCGTTATCTTTCTCCCCTCCTACAAGGGAGGAGGCTGAACTGACCTGCGGCAGATAACCACGAACATCGTCCCAACCAACTCGGATGATATACCTCCCCTTGAGAGTCCTTCCGTCGGAATGCCCAAAAGTTCCGTCCCTCAACAGGGTTCCATCTCCAAACCGCAAGGTCTTGAGGAACTCGGGATCAGCGATCGTAACATCCTTGGATATCGTAGTGTTATTGTACGGAGGCAGTTCCACTTTCTCCTCATTTCCGCGTACGAGGCCTTCGTATCCTTCCCGAACGACCCAAGTCTCGCATCCTCTGTGAGGCGGATGAATAAATAGATGAATAGATGAGTCATAGGTGCTGGAATCGTGTTGTGGGTAGGACCGGGAGAGGTCGCGTACTTTACGATTCCTGCTCTGACCACACCGCGGACCACGGCGTTCATGCCAGCGCTGTCACCACCGGAGGTGAGCACGGCGATCTTCATCTTTGTGCGATTTGCGGTGGGGGAGAGCGAGAGGCGATATGATAGTGGATTGGAGCCAAGTCATTTTCGAGATTCGCACCGGTGTCGTAAGTGCCGCCGGGAACGTAAGCTGGCGGTGCCGTCGCGTCTCTCCTTCCTCCTCTGTGCCTGCATCTCGGGTATGCCGCCGCGAAAAATGCTCCCACAAAACCAAGCGACAGAAACTAAATGACTGCGTAGATGGTAGTTTACTCGAACGCATCGAAGCCTAAGCTAAATGGCGGACGATTCAACGCCCGTTCGTCGTAAACCGAACACAATATAATACCCTCAAGGGGATAGCTGCAGTGCAATGCGTCTAGATTATAACCCGGCGATACTGGGAAACGTGGTGCGCGCGAACTCGGGTTCTGGCTGAACGAATGGACGCACGATTGCGGTGTTTTGTGTGGGTCTGTCTCGCAAGCATCTGCGGCATTCAGAGAGAAAGACTCAAGGACGTCAAATCAACGCTTCAAGAACGAATGTCCGATAAATTCTTCGACGTCGTGACTGTGGTCTCTTCCGCAGTACGAATATCAAACGTGAAGGTCAAAAACGCGGTTGTGGTAGGGTTTTGAGAACTGGAAGGGCCTGGAGTGGGTCCAGATGCGGGTCAGCCGGAAATTCCTCACTGTTGCCAGGAGGCGGTAATCTAGTCCCAAAACTAGGGCCTGGAAAACTACTCATAGGAAGGGAGCATTGTCCGCACCAAAGGCGATGCATAGCCCGGGGGTCATCGGGGGCGCTGCGATGGTCTGTCCGTAGGGAAGGTGTGTGAAATCCGAAATGGGAAGGTTCCAGGCGGGGATTGGTTCACTGGGGACGGCTGATTGCGAAGCATGCTCGGGATACCTGTCGCGCTTCGAACGGTGTTGTGGCGAAGCTGTAAATCCTCCAGAGATGCCGGGGAATGTTTCCGACTGCCCGAAAAAACAACGTTTGGTAGAATCAGGGTCGGGAGTTGGAAAACAAGAGGTGACCGGTGATCGGTGAGCGCCGGCGCGGAACAGAGCCAGAGCCACGAGACCAATCATCCACTATCGCACCATCATCTATCAAACAATCGCCTACGCTGATTCAACATCGACATGGACGACGTACGAGGCTCACTCTCCAGAATGAAGAAGAAACTTAAGCACCGACTGACTGGGGGAAAACGCAAACGGGACGGAACGGCGGCCAATCCTGATGGGGAGACGAGTTCGCTTCCGCAACCAGAGCACCACGTCGTAGAGGGTGAAAGTCACAACCGAGAAGGGGATAGGGCCAGCGTAGCTGGAGAGCGAGACTTTTCGACGGATCGACCTCCTCAGCCAGTGGAGCCAGAATCTGTGCCAGCGCGTGAAGACGATAATGGTCAAGGAGGGGAAGTGGCAGACGTCGATGGAGGGGAAGCCAGCCAGAGGCATTCGCACCCACACCCAGACGTCGAGGTTGCGGTGGGAAGTGGACACAGCGGAGAACCCGAGGGAGTCCACCCCTCTCCATCCACTCCTTCGATCTCACATGGCGGGAAGCTCAACGGTACGTGAACACGGTCGTTCCGGTCGCTGTCTCTGACCATTCCTTCTGACAATGTAGATTCCCCTGCCCTTCCTGACCACGGGCCAGACGCTGTTAGTCCCAGCGAGACTCTCGAACCGGGCGCCGCCGTGGACGAGAAGGAACCGAACTATGAGTCTGCTGCGTCTGCCACGACCGAGCTGCTCCGTGGGGTGAGAGACTCCGCAGGTGCCTTCGGTCCGCTCAGATCCATCGCGATATCTCTTTGCTTTATTATCGACAATTATGAGGTATGGCCTCCTTCCCGCACACCCGGTCCCCAACGCTTACAGTCGTCCTAGCGGACGGAGGTGAATAAACATGCTATAGAATCATTGGCACCTAAGGTCAAAACTCTTTCTGAATCCCTCTCCGATCCTATTCCTCCAGGAGACATCAATGAGAAGAATAGGGCAAAAAAGGTGGAGCGGTGAGTCCACATTCTTCAAGATCAAGAGCTGGATCTGACGCACGAGGGTCGTCAGGAAATTGGAAGAGATTGGTCAAGCTATGGACTCGATGACATCCCAGAAGGATTTTTCCCATTTCCTCAAAAGCCCCGAGAACGCACAGAAAGTCAATGGTCTGGTGGAAGATGTTCGCTATGCCTTGATTGACTATCAGGTTCACACACCTAAAACACTCACTCGCATCGTATCTAACGTCCGCTGCAGACGTCGTTACGACTGGACACCCACGCCGAGGGTTGTCAGCAAATCGTGAGTCTTACTCCCTCATGGTCCTACTTTTGTAGTGACTTGCAAACAGGGAGATGCGGATCACCGTCTTCTGGAAAAAATGCGTCACACCGATGAGGCCGGGTATGGTTCTGGGAACAGGCAGGGATGCCTGAGGGGAACTAGGGCGGATGTCCTCCTGCAACTCGAACGCTGGCTGAAGGACGGACAGGACCACCGTGTGTTCTGGCTGAACGGCCTTGCGGGGACCGGGAAATCGACTATTGCCCAGACGTTCGCCGAGATCAGCTTCGCGGATGGAAGGCTCGGCGCGAGCTTCTTTTGCTCGCGAGACTTCGAGGACAGAAGCAACCTCCAAGCCATCTTCCCAACCCTCGCCTTCCAGCTTGCCTATCGATACCTTCCGTTTCGAGAGAGGCTGCTCCGGGTCCTGAGGTCCAACCCCAGTGTTGGTCGGGAGTCTCTTTGTTCTCAAATGGAAAAGATGATTGTTGGTCCATTGGAAGCCTCTCGCGTTCGGACCCTTATCATCATTGATGCCCTCGATGAATGCAAGGATGAAGAGCCTGCATCCGCCATTCTTTCCATCCTTTCCCGTTATGTGGACGAGATCCCCAATGTCAAGTTCTTTATCACCGGTCGCCCAGAGCCTCGGATCCGGTCCGGGTTTCGTCTCAACTCACTCCGACCCATTACAGAAGTCCTCAGGCTGCATGATGTTGAACGCTCTTCAGTGGATAGGGATATCAAGCTATTCTTCAGGACTCAGTTGACCAACATTGCCAGAACCCGAAGTGACTGTGACTTCACACAGGATTGGCCAAACCCATCAGACATTGATATTCTCTGCAAAAAGGCAGCAGGATTTTTCATCTATGCTTCAACAGTTGTAAAGTTCATTGCATTCAAGAACTACACACCCACTGAACAGCTGGACCGAATCATCTCTCTCCCGCAGAGCACAACTCATGAAGGACAGTCTGGGATTGACCTTCTTTACACTCAAGTTCTGGAGCAAGCAGTTGAGGAAGTGGGTGTCAATGCTGGGGAGATCCATTCCTGCTTCAGAACTGTGGTTGGGGCAGTGTTGCTTGTGCTTAACCCCCTTTCAATGATGGCACTTTCAGATCTACTAAAAATGACCAACATATCTACCACTCTTTGTTCCATTCATTCTGTCCTCCTTGTCCCAGATGTAACAGAAGATCCCATTCGAGCCTTTCACAAGTCATTTCCTGACTTCCTCATGGATCCAGTCAGGTGTAAAGATGTACGATTCTTTGTGGAGCCTGCAGTCCATCACACAGATATTCTGCTTTCCTGCCTCAGGCTTATGGGAGAAAGACTAAAGAGGAACATCTGCAACCTGGATAACTATACTCTTCTCAGTAAAGTCAAGAATCTTCCTATTTACAAGAAGAACCACATTGGGGAAGCTTTGGAATATGCATGTAGATTCTGGACAAAACACCTTCTGAGGGTCCCTAGCAACAGCTCTCATATTGGGGAAGTGCAGAAAGAAATTGAAAAGTTCTTCACAAAACATTTGCTATATTGGATTGAAGTCCTTGCACTCATAGGGAATCTTGATGTTGGGGTTTATGCCATGAATGATGTCAAGCAATGGTGTGATTTGGTGAGTGCTGTACAGACAATCTGCTTAGACTTGTGCTCATGTTTTCTGTTCAGGCAGGTGTCCCATGTGAATGGACAAATGACAGCCAGCGGATCATTTTGGACAATTTTGATGCAATTCACAACTCTCCTTTCCACCTATACCATTCTGCTCTCCTACTTTCCCCATCCTCATCTTGGCTTTGTGCATGCTACAGTTCAGAGCTCTCAGGAGGGGTTAAGGTGGTCAGGGGTCTCCCAGCAGAATGGGGGATGTGTTCCCGCACAGTTCTTTTGAATAGTCATCCATGGACCCTCTCATACTGGAACAACACTATTGCAGTTGGATCTGAGGACAGAGACATCCTTATCCTTGATGCAATCACAGGAAGCCAGATGGCTGTCCTCTCTGGCCATACAGATGCAGTGAGATCTCTCACATTCTCATCAGATGGGACATCACTTGTATCTGGAAGCCATGACATGACCGTCAAGCTCTGGGATGTGCAGACTGGTGGTGTTGTCAAGACATTCCATGGCCACACTGATAGGGTTCGCTCTGTTTCAATCTCAGTAGACCACACTACAATTGCTGCAGGGTCTGAGAGTCTGGAACTTTATTTGTGGGACATCCAGACAGGTGAATGCCATCAAATGGTGGGGCAACAGGACATTGTATCATGTGTCAGCTTCTCTCCTAAGGATCCTTATTGCCTCATATCTACATCTGGTGGAACTATTCAACAGTGGGACACCAGTGGCCATGAAGCTGGACTCACATATACTGGTTATCAAGTTGCTTTCTCCCCAGATGGCACTGGCAAGTTCATTTCACGTGCAGAAAATGATATCACAGTTCAAAACATCAATTCTGAAGTAGTTGTGGCCAAATTTCATATGGCCAACAGCTATTTCAATCCCTGCTGCTTTTCCCCTGATGGCAGGCTTGTGGCTGTTACTGTTGATAATAATGCTTATGTTTGGGATATCACTAGCTCAGACCCCCACTTTGTTGAAACCTTTGTTGGCCATACTGGCAAGATTACCTCTCTTGCATTTTCTTCCCCCTCTACCCTCATCTCAACATCTCAAGACAAAACAGTCAAATTCTGGCAGATTAGTGCCCCACCAACAGATCCAGTCATGACTAATCCACAGTCCACACCCCTCACCTTGCTTCCAACCAAGTCTACCATTCCAGAAGTGAAAAATAACACCATTATCCCAAGTGGCTTGGATGGGGTGATAAAGACCTGGGGTATCTCAACTGGCCCCCACAAGCAATCCCTCCAAATCCCAGCTGAAGATTCCCACCAGAGCAACATCCAGCTGATTGACACCAAATTGATCTTTGTTTGGTATGAGGACCAGAAGATCAACATCTGGGATGCTGAGAAAGGGGAACTCCTGCAGACAATATATGTACCTGAAGGCAGGGTTATGGACCTCAGGGTATCAGGGGATGGGTCCAAGATTTTCTGCTTTTGTGATCAATTCATTCAAGCATGGGATATCTGGACAAGAAAGGCTGTGGGTACAGTGCACTATCGGTACAATCAAACACACAGCCTTGCAATAGATGGTTCAAGAGTCTGGACTGAGGTTAGGGGTACAAATAATACTTTTGCCCATGGGTGGGATATTGGAATTCCAGGATCACCCCCTGTTCACTTGCCCAACAAGTTTCCAGACAAGCTCCACCTCAATTATGCTATGGTGTGGGAAATTAACACATCTAGGATGAAGGATGTAGTCAGTGGAAAAGTGGTTTTTTGGCTACCTGAGAGATTTGGAAAGGCAGTTCATGTGCAGTGGGGTGGCCAGTATCTGGTTGTTTCTTTTAGGTCAAAAGAGGTATTGATTCTTGACTTCAGCCATATGGTTCTCTAGTAGAGATCTATAGGATATGTACTCTCTTTGCTTGTGTGTGCCTTGGGTTCTATGTATCAAATGTTTCATTTCTTGACAAGTGCAGTGCTCAAATATATGTTATCACCAGCCAATGGGCTAGCCATACAATATATGCATGCAATTAACAGAGGACACAATCATTGTGATAGTGACACTCCATGGAAGGAAGATCCACATTCATGGTAACATATTTCAGATTGCTTACAGTCCAAAAAGGTGTAGGGTATTACAGAACAAAAGGTACAATAATTCAATGAACATACATGCAAGTTGGGTACAGGCAATGAGCATGAGGGCATAGGTATGAACCTGGATCTAAACGAACGGCTTCGACCAAGCACTCAACTTGAAGACGCTAGGCCACGTTTGAACCTGTTTCAGAGACACGACCAATGGAATGTCGATGGTCCAACCCCGGACGGCGAGATGCTAACTTATTTGGATGGAGCCAAAAGGAGATGGCTATAATCAGGTAGAAACCTGACGGTGGGCGCCAGTCATAGGTCGTCCATCCGCCACAACATAATTCATGGTGTTAACTACGAACGCGGGTGGGGTTACATCATGGGTACCATTACGACGGAAACGCACAAAACAAAGGTGGAGGCGGGAGTCAATCGTGGGCCATATAACACCTTGGAGGAAACACATACTCGCGAGATACAGCACCACCGATTCAAACGGATCAAAGAGTAAACCCAGCGGAATCCCGTTATCCACCGGATATGACGAAGAGCGAAAGTTGCTGCCCAAAAAGCCGTGATTATAAATCCACGACGCAAAAAAAAAAACATAGTTACGATCGTAGAACCGATGGTAACAGTACTGCTCAACGTCAATTGATCCTTGACCGGGACGTTGACAGCCGTCACACAGTCTGCGGAAGAATCCATTATAATCGATCGCCAGCTCGGCGAAGCCACCCACGTACCTGCAATCGCACGCACAATGGGCAACAGAATGAGGGCAGTCCACTCCTTGCTCACGTATCTAGTTACAGAACTCCCGTTCACCAATCAGCGGTCCCGGCGGTCAGCTGCAACGGATCCGGTCAGGATGCCCATCGTTGATGTTGGATTTATTTTTATCTCACCACGGAGACGACCGCGACAACCGCCACGGTCGTGAACCAGCTGAGTTGCAGGGCATCGGCTTCCTTGGCATTGGTGACCTCCGGCGTTGCCTCTTGGCCCAAAGGGTTTGGGTGTTCTTCACCCTCAGCGAGGGTCATGTCCAAACGGTCGCTGGCCGCGGTGTCGGTTCGATGCGTCGGCACTGAAAGCGTTGGGCCATTTCCGGGGGTCGGGTGTGTCGATCTGACGGGGTTTTGCGGGGAAGCTCTCGCGACAAGCTAATGCTAGATAGATCAGGGGTATACAATGAACGGGGCGACGGTGACGGCGAGTTTGAGCGTCGCGGTGGGGGTTCGAGCACGTCTGGTTCTCCGCCCGGCAGAGGGCCAGGCTGCAATACCGGGCTCGCAGCTTCCTCGTACGGGTGGGAGTGAGGGTACAGCTGGGGCATCGTGTGGCCGCCGTAAGGTTGGACAGGGATCACACTTCAGTTCAAGGAGACGCATTGGGTCTTACCCAACAAGAGGATCACCGCCACGCTGTGACTCATTTTCAAGATGGATTCCTTCTGTCTCGTAATATGACCGTAAACGTGAGATGGGTACTCTCCGGGTCATCATCTTCCGTGTCGGCGCGGGGAACTAAATGGTACGCTGGTACAACGATCAACGAACGCACGCTGGGCCGGAAATTTGCGATCGCACCTGCTGGCAGTAGAACCGTGCTCGCGGATATCGACGATAGGGAGGATTGGAGCTGAATTGCGGCCTAAGGTCGCGGATGAGCCGAGGCATAGAACTCGGAGACAAATATACCCACCGGAATTGAACCATTATTCCTTCCAACGCAGTCCTCCAGCGAACGTGCGTAATCTGAAGACCAACACTGGGGCAGATACTGTCAGAGCGAGATATCCGATACACGGAAACAATCGACGTACGCGATTTGCACATCATAGAATCGATCGCTATGGAGAGGGTCGGTTTTAATGCAATCCACGAGGAAAATGAGCAGACGAGATGCTTGGACGATATGGAGTTCGCATTTTCTCAGGGCAATGAACTAAATGGTAGGATTGATTTATGTGCCACATTCCACGCAACGGCCAACTCACGGCAATGACCAGTTCGACGCTGCAAGGGTGTCAGCGCAGGTACGCTGGATAATTTCCCGTTCACATTTGACTGCGGAACTGTCATTGTTTGAGTGCCAGGGTGTTTCGCGAAGGATATCAACTCGCCAGAGTCGCGTTAAGCAATCCTGTCTTTGAGTCGCCAATGCGGCGGGCCAACGAGACGGTTGTGATGTCATGGAGCTAGAGACCCGGTCAGAAACCGACACGGGGCGCAGATATGCGTAGATGGTATCCTGATAAACGGGATGAGAAATAGTGTGCAGACTGCAGTTGGTTGTTAGCCACTGCAGAAGCGATCTATCCTTCGGAGGTCACACTTGTCGACTTCCTTCCGTCACTCTTCCACCCGCTCGATCACCTCGAAAAAAAGATCAATGGGCCGGACACGAACGAAATCCAAAATCCAGCGACACGTCCAAACCAAAACATCCGCTGCCCAGTCTTCGAGCGTGTCCTCCTCCACTGCGCCAAGTGTCTCCGCGTTGATCAGCAAAACTCAGTCGATAATCGAACAATGCGACTACGACCTCGCCAACCAATTCATCCAACGAATATTACAAGTATCACCGAACAATGTTGAGGCTCGTGAGATGCTCGGTGTCGTTCAGCTGGAAACGGGTCTAGTTCAGGAAGCCAGGAAGGTCGGCCCAAACTTTTTATTCCTTCTTCTTCTCTGAACTGGGACGCTAGACTTTCGAATCCCTGGTCCCACCACACCCGGATGCTCCACCCACACCCACATATGCGCCGTACTTGCACTTGGCCCAATTGAGCGATGAGGATCCGCATCTCTCGCTCCGGAATTACCAATCGGCGCTGGACATCCTGACAGCTCAAAACAAGGGAAAGGAACGTGCGACAGGGTCGGACTCGGATTCTGACGCCGACATCAAAGGGACGATTGTCAGAGTGTTGATCAGCATGGTTGAGATATGGATGGATCCATCGTACGAACTCTGGTAGGGAACTCCAAACGTAAGATGACTGGTGCCTTACCTGCGGTTGCGACAGCTTCGATCCCGCAGCGGAAAAGACTTGCGAGCGGCTGATTGACCTCGCCCTTGAAACCGACCAAAATAATGTTGAAGCGTTGCAGACCCTGGCATCGGTCAGACTCTCCCAACAGCGACCCGATGAGGCGAAGCAATGTCTAGAGAGAGCGTGGAACGGATGGAAAGACCTTGACCTAGGTGCGTATCCAGATATCCTCAAAAACCCTCCTCGCAGGCTCATGGCCATCCATCCTCAATTCACCTCGCGGGATTCTTTGTCGATATCGTGGTGATCTGCGCCGCATAGATGACCCAAAGGTTCCACCAATACCAGTCAGGCTGTCGCTCGTCAAACTGTTCTTGGAGTTGTCGCTATTCAACCCCGCGTTGCTCACTCTGCAGGGGATCATGGCATCGGACGACCAGGAAGTCGAGGCATGGTACCTGGAAGGCTGGGCATTTTATCTCATGGCCGAGCTTGCCCACGAATCACCAAATGGGAAGTTAGAAGGCGAGGGCTTGAGCTGGGAAGAATTGGCGAAGGATGCGAGAGATTGCCTGGAGACCTGCAGAAACGTAGGTGGCCTGGAGACGATGTTTCCGCCCTATGGTTACTGACCAACACGATTTAGTTACATATAGCCCAAGAACACGAGGATGGCCCGATGCTGGAACATGTGAACGAGCTGATAGACAGCCTAGAGGCAAAGGGGATAGAACCGACTCCTGATGACGAGCAAGACGACGGGGGCTGGGAAGACGTGGATGCAGACAGCGAGGACGGAGACGTCGAGATGTCTTGACTCTCCCTATCGTCGTCTCAGTATACTCGTGTTGGGAGACCCTCTGGACTCTATGGACTTGAATCGGCAAACTCGCGTTCGGAACCCGAGCGGTGGAATTTGAAGAAAAGTGCCGGGGGGCCGAGTCGGTTGGAGCGAGAACCTATCTAGCCTTTCCTTTGGGGCTTGTATGCGTTTCATCGTCAGGGCAGCCCTGCGCCTAATTCTTCACCAAGAGCGAGCATCACGCGACGCGGTTATGGGGAGGAACTCCCGTACTTGTGCCATTAATCTGAGCGAGGGTGTCAAGCCTGGATTATTTTGAGAATAAATTATCATTAGCGCAGAATGTTTGTTTGGTTCGCATGCCGTTGCCAAACAAAGACATGCGTCATCGCCGATCAGCTCGAAGTTTGCGGACACTGAGTACTGGGCTGCGATGTGAATCATGGAAGCGAATGCGGTGAGTGTTCTGTTCTGATTCCGCGTCGGAGGATGGGCGATACGCCTGGACGAAAGCGCATGTTAGACTTCCGATGGCTCTGCCAGAGACTGCGGACAACCTGCTCGTCGCTGATTTTCTCTCCACCACTATCTCCCGTGTGTGCTGATCAATGTCTGCAAGCAGGTGCCCCCTTTTGTTCGAGTTCCAATAATAATTTATCGGCAAGGTTTCCCCGGCGCTCCATCGAAAGGAAGCATTCACACTTCTCAGAAGCGGCTGTCAACCCGTCTGACGTTCCGACATGAACGGCCTGTGCAACCTTTCTTCGGCGCGGCCCAGGGTTGGCTCTTATATCCTCCGACCTCCCACTTGCACCCCTCACAACGATGCTCGCGTCGTCGTCCACCCTCGAGAGGATCAGGTCCTCTCCTCGCCACGGCTCTGGAGCTCCTAATCGACACGCGCAATCTTCGCCACTCAGCCATAGTCATACCGCCAGGCCGTTCGTCTCTCCGTCAACGGACACGCTTCTCCAAGATCCTCAACCTAGATTGACCAAACCTCGACGGAAGGGTCTATCTTGGAACATACCTTGGCGCACCCATCGAAGCAGTACCCTCTCTTCTGCAGGCCTCATTCCACCCGCAGAAGAGGTCGAGAAAGCAGAAGGCAACCAAGCCACGTCGTTGAAGACACCTTGGCATCACGGCTGGAAGACCGCATTTTTTGGAACATGTGTGCTTTCCACGTGTTACCCCGTTTGGTTCGTGACTAATCGGAGACAGATTTCAACGCCTTCCTCCTGTTGATACCGGCAGCCATCACCCTGAATCTCACTGTCGAGAAGGCCGAGTCCATCATATTTCTCTGTGTGTTCTTCAGGATAGATCGCTTCTGCAGTGGCTAACAATGGATCATAGTCTGCATACTGTTTCTCATCCCGTTGATCAGGGTACCATCTACGCATATATGCACCCCGTGTCGATTTCTGACCAAGTTTCAAGCTCCATGACCTCGCAACCGCTTCTTTGGCCCGCCGCATTGGCGGCTCAAAGGCAGGATTGCTTAACGCGACTCTGGTGAGTTGGTATCCTCCTTCACGAAACACCTTGGCACTCAAACAACGACACTTCCGCAGTCCAACTTGTAAGTGAATGAGAAATTATCCAATGCGCCTGCGCTGACGCCCTTGCAGCGTCGAGATGGTCATTGCCGTGAGTTGGCTGCTGCGTGGAACGTACCACATAAACCAATCCTACCCTTTAGTTCATGGCGCTGAGAAAATGCGAACTTCGTATCGTCCAAGCATCCCGTCTGTCCGTTTCTCCCCATGGGTTGCGATAAAACTGACTGTCAATAGTGATCGGTTCTATGATGTGCAAATCGCGTACGTCGATTGTTTCGTGTGTCGGATGTCTCGCTCTGACAGGATTTGCTTCAGTGTTGGTCTTTGGATTATGCACGTTTGCTGGAGGACTGCGTTGGAAGGAACAATGGTTCAATTCCGGTGCGTGCACTCGTTTCCGAGTTGTAGGCCTCGGCTCATCCGCGATATCTAGCCGCAATCCAGCTCCAATCCTCCCTATTGTCGATATCCGTGAGCGCGGTTCTACTGCCGGCAGGTGCGTCCCTAAGTTTCTGGCCCAGTGTGTTGTCGTTGATCGGTATACTAGCGTACCATTTTGTTCTTCGCGCCGACACCGAAGATGAAGACCCCCAGAGTACTCATCTCACACCGGCGGTCGATGTTACGGGTCAGAAAGAAGCCATCTTGAAAATGAGTCACGGCGTAGCAGTGATCCTCTTGCTTGGTAAGACCCAACGTGTCTCCTCGAACTGAAAGCTGATCCCTGTTCAAGTTTACGGTGGCTACATGATGTTCCAGCTGTACTCTCACTCCCATCTGTACGAGGACGCGGCGGCCGGGACGCACAGTAGAGAGTATTCGAAGAAGAGGAAAATGAGAGGGAAAGAAACTCCGAGTTTGGTATTGCAGCCTAGCCCTCTACCGAGCGGAGAACCAGACGTGCTCGAACCCCCACCGCGAAGCCCAAACTCGCCGTCGTTGTCACCCCGTTCATTATCACCTGCCCCTGATCTATCAAGCATCAGATCATCGCGAGAGCT
>Ga0307513_10001648_pt1 | contig 31952 bp, 27 predicted proteins | sample 15_EM_MG_FD_202174 | JGI IMG/M metagenome (GOLD analysis project Ga0307513, IMG submission 202174) | Populus trichocarpa ectomycorrhiza microbial communities from riparian zone in the Pacific Northwest, United States - 15_EM | ecosystem: Host-associated > Plants > Roots > Unclassified | place... | reverse complement strand
TTGCCTTCCTATCACCAGCAAAAGCAGCAGCCAAAGCTCGCGGCGGAACGCCGCTCCCACGACTGTTCGGCATCATCCCTCAAAAAAATCGGGCCCGGACAAGTCCAGGCCCGTGAGGGAAACACAGCAATCGGTCTCCTGCGGCCGTTTAGAACTTGAAGCGCAAATTCAAGTAGTACTGGCGGCCGTTGGAGTAGAACGCGTAGGGCAGCATCTGGTCGCCGACCTTGCTCGAATACTTGAGCGTCGGGTCGTTGAGGTTCAGCGCATCCAGGCTGATCGACATCCAGTCGTTGACCTTGTAACCGGCCGATGCCGACAGATTGCCGATGCCGTCCTGATAGAAATCATCGGTCCGGCTGACGCCGGCATAGTATTCCGAGCGATACGTGTAGCTGAGGCGGAAATTGAACTTGTCGTTCTCGAAGTAGCCGGAAACGTTGTAGGTATCGCGCGAGGTGCCGAACACCGGCTTGGCGCCATCCGAGCTGCTGTCGGCGTAGGTGTAGTTGGCGGCCACGCCGAAGTTCTCGCCGATCGGCTGTTCGTACGAAAGTTCGAAACCCTTGACCTTGGCGTCCACGTTAACCGGGATGGACACCGAGTAATCGACGAACACGTCCTGGCCCGCTGCGGCGCTGGCGGTCTGGTCCAAGTACGGCCGGACGACGGTGCCGAAGCCCACGTAGTCCTTCATGTCCATCGAGAACACGCTGGCCGACAGCAGGGCGCGCGGAGCGAAGTACCACTCCAGCGCGGCGTCGAAGTTGGTGGAGACCAGCGGATCCAGGTCCGGATTGCCGCCGCTGCCGGTGTGGGTCAGGTCGGACAGCGACACCGAGCCGGCCAGTGCTGAGTAGTCCGGACGGGTCAGGGTCTTGGACGCTCCCAAGCGCAGGACCAGATCGTCGGTCAGCTCGTACTTGAAGTTCGCGCTAGGCAGGATTTCGTTGTAGGTCTTGTTCTGCACGGTGGGCAGGTACGGGCCGAACGCCGAACCATTGATGGTGCCTTCCGGCTGATCGGCGATGGGCAGGCTCGGGCTAACGGCGGTGTTGCTGGTGGTGCGCTGTTCGGTACGCACGTAACGCAGGCCGACATTGCCGCTCCAACGCGTGCCGGAGAAGTTGGCCTGCACGTAAGCCGCGCCGGTCTTTTCCTTCACGCTGTACAGATCGGGCCAGTAGAAACGTTCGACCGGATTGCGGTTGGCGAATGCGGCGTTGATGGCGGCCAGTTGTTCGGGCGTGTAGAACCAGACGTCGCTCGGGAAAGTGCCGCCGATGCGGCTGGGGTAGTCGCCCGGATAGTTGCTATGCGCGGTGGGATAGGCCGCGGGATTCTGCCAGTCGCTGGCCCAGTTCGGGCCCTGCGCGACTTCGAACGGATTCTCGCGCTCGTGTTTGGTATAGCGCACGCCGAAGTCCAGGGTGGAAAGCACGCCGTCGGAGAAGAAGAACTCGCCGTCGGCCTGCGCCCAGTCTTCGCTGTCTTCCACATCGATGCCTTGGCCACCAAAGATCCAGCCGTCTTGCGGTCGGATGCCGGACGGCGAAGCGTTGTCGCCGCCGATGTTCCAATCGATCGGGCTGCCGGTGCCGTTCATGGTCCACGACGAGCCGGCGCGGTCGCCGAAGCCCAGTTCGATCACGTCCTGGGTCGGGCTCTTGCCATGGCCTTCGGACTGCCCCGCCTGGAACTTCACACCAAAGCGGTCGGAAACCTGCCAATCGGCGTCGAAGGTCACATACCGAGAATCGGAGCTCGCATTCGGGCGCGAGATCTGATCGTAAACGCCCCAGGAGTTGGCAGCGCCCGTGGTCACCGGCGCGTACTCGGCATGGGTCAGCACACCGTTGGTGATGGTGTAGCCCGGCAATGGAGCGGTGCTGCCGACATAGCGACTGTTCCACAGCATATAGTTGCGGTTGAAGTTGTCCGCCTCCAGCTTGGAGTAGAACGCGTTCAGACCCAGGGTCAGGTTGTCGGTGGGCTTCACCTGGATGTCCAGCACGACGCCCTTGCGCTCGCGTTCCTGTTCAAACAGGGTCGAGCCGATGAGGTTGGGGTAGAGAACGCCGGCGAGGTCCGGATTGGTGGTCACTACCGGGTCGGTGGCTGCGATGGCGTTGTAGCCACCTACTACTTCCTGGCCGTCGCGACGCAGTCCGCGCTTCTCGTAGAAACCCTGAAACAGGATGCCTGCGGTGCCGGCGTCGTTCTTCCAGTTGAACAGCGCGTTGATCTGCGGCTTGGTGTCGCCTGGGAGGTCGGAATACACCCCGCCCACAGTGCCTTCGATGGTCATCGGTTCGGCGAACTGCAGCGGGCGACGGGTGATGATGTTGACCGAACCGGCGCTGCCGCCTTCGGCGATCTTGGCTTCCGAACCCTTCTGCACGACCACGCGGCTGACGATTTCGGCCGGCAGCAGGCTGTAGCTCACACTACGGCCCACAGTCTGCACCTGGCTCAGCACGAACCAGTCGCCGGTGCCGACGTTGTGGCCGTTGATCAGGGTCTGGGTGAGGCTGGGACTGGTGCCGCGTAAGCTGACGCGGTCGCTTTCGTCGAAGCCGCCTTCGGCCGCGCTGGCCGAGCTGATGTTCACGCCGGGCAGGCGCTGCAGAGTGTCGGCCACATTCTTGGCCGGCAGTTTGCCGATATCTTCGGCGGTGACCACTTCGACGTGCGAGTTGGACTCGCGCTTGGCGTCCAGGGATTTCTCCAGGCTGCCACGGATACCGATGACCGTGACCGTACCCAGGTCGGTCGCATCGGTGCTCTTGGTTGCGGTTTCTTCGGCCTGCGCCGTGGTCTGCGTTTCCTGCGCGTGCAACTGCGCAGCGAAGCTGAGGCTCGCCACGATCGCAGCCGAAAGGATTGATTTCTTACAGTTCATGATGCTTCCCCATCGCTGGTTGAGTTGTGGCAACGAAGACCGCTGCCGTGCCTGTGTCTGTTGTTGCTGATCGTTTGCAGTTGGACCGCGCCTGCCCCAAGCAGGTGGCCCGTGGTCGCTCCGACGACTTTTCTCCTACCCACCCTCGCATTGGCCGAGATACCAGTTCGCGGCGCCGATGACGCCGAGTTGTCCGTGCTCGACCAACCGCACGGGTATACGTTCCAGCGCCGCACGCATCGGTCCCTTGTTGAGGAACCGTTCGACGAAGCTGCTGTTCAAAAGGAATTCGCGGATCTGCGGCAGGATGCCGCCGGCCAGATAGACGCCACCCTGCACGCCGTAAAGCAATGCCATGTCGCCGACCGCGCTGCCCAGCAAGCCGCAGAAAATCTCCAGACTCTCGCGGGCCAGAGCGTCGCTGCCGGCGATCGCGGCGGCGGTGATCTCGCCAGGAGTCTTGTATTCGTTGCGCGAACCGCGCAGCGCGCACAAGGCGGTATGCAGGTTCATCAGGCCAGGACCGGAAAGGGCGTATTCGACCGGCACGTGGGTGCGGTGTTTCAGCATCTCGGCCAGCAGCGCCATCTCGATGGTGTTGCCGGCAGTCAGCGCGGCCTGGCCGGCTTCGGTCGCTAGCACCACGGCACGCTTGCCGGTGGGAATCCATACCGCTGCGCCCAAGCCGGTGCCGGGGCCCAATACCAGTGTGGGTCCGACGACCGGGGCGATTTCCGGGCCGGTGAGGCGCAGCACTTCGCTGGCATCTACATAAGCGGCGGCATGAGCCACGGCCTCGAAGTCGTTGACCAGGCGGAATTCGCGGAAGCCTAGGCGTTCGCGTATTTCCTGCGGCGACAGGCGCCAGGGCAGATTGGCGGTGATGACCGTGCCGTCTTCCAACGGATAGCCAGCGCTGGCGATCACTCCGCGGCTGACGGTCTCGCCTTCGAGGGTACCGAGGAAATCCTCGATGATTTCGGCCAGTCCCGGATATTGGGCACAGACGTATTTGCGGTACTGAAGCACGACGACCGGGTGGGCGGGATCGTCGCTGCCCTGCACCAGCCCAATACGTACGTGGGTCCCGCCCACGTCGGCGGCGATGAACCGCTCATGCAGCGTGTCCAGGGGGCTTACCGGCATTGGATTGGTGTTGGCGACCACACATCTCCCCATGTCTTCGCGGGCCGCGGCGCAATAATCCGCAGGGCCATTGCGCCGGAGTGTGGGATCGGTCTGACAACGTTGTCAACAGCCGGTCATGAAGAACTGGCAAGGCGACCCAGAATGGTTGCATCGGTATCGATGTCAGTAATAATTCTGACCAATTCGGCGCATTCTCGAATATTAATGTTCATATTCATGCACATATGGCTGTCCTCAATACGACCTTCTTGCTGCAGCGCAAGAAACGCTAGACCAGGATTTAACGCTCTCTCTAGCTGTGACGTGCCTTCAAAGTGGCCCCGGAGAGAAAAGTATGACAACGTTATTCCCAGCTAGAGCCGCAGATCTACCCCCCGGCGTCGCTTGTCCACCGGCGTCGTTGCGGCCACCGTTCCCAGGGAGTCCATCGTCATGACCGCAGTACCCGCCAACGCCGCTGCCGCCGCCAACCGGCACGTCGGCTCCATCGCCATCATCGGCGTGCTGTTCTTCATCATCGGATTCTTTACCTGGATCAATGGACCACTAATCACGTTCGTGAAGCTCGCCTTCGATCTGGACGAGGTGAAGGCGTTCTTCGTCGTCTTCGTCTTCTACATTTCTTATTTCGTGCTTGCGTTGCCCGCGTCGATGGTGCTGAAGCGCACCGGCCTGAAGAAAGGGTTGGCGCTCAGTCTGTTCGTCATGGCGGTAGGCGCGGCCTTGTTCGGCGAGCTTTCCACGCAACGCGTGTATGCCGGCGCGTTGACCGGATTGTTCGTGATCGGCGGCGGACTGGCTTTATTGCAGACCGCGGTCAATCCGTACATCAGCATCCTGGGTCCGATCGAGAGCGCGGCGCAACGCATCGCGCTGATGGGCATCTGTAACAAGATCGCCGGCATGCTGGCGCCGCTGCTGATCGGTTCGCTGGTGCTGCATGGCATCGGCGACTTGGCCACGCAGGTCGCCGCCGCCGATGCGGCGACCAAAGCGACCTTGTTGAACGAGTTCGCCGCGCAGATCCATACCCCTTATCTGGTGATGGCGGCGGTACTGGTGGTGGTGGCGATCGCGATCCTGTTTTCGTCGCTGCCCGAGATCAAACCTTCCGATGCCAACGCGGAACGCGCCGACGGAGCGGCCGGCGGCAAGGGCAGCGTGTTCCAGTTTCCGCATCTGTGGTTGGGCGTGCTGTGCTTGTTCGTGTACGTAGGCGTCGAAGTGCTTGCGGGCGACGCCATCGGCACCTATGGCAACGGCTTCGGCCTGCCGTTGGACGAAACCAAATTCTTCACCTCTTTCACTCTCGGCGCGATGCTGTTGGGCTACCTGAGCGGACTGGTGGCGATTCCGCGCTTCATTACCCAAGAGCGCTACCTCAGCGTATCGGCGGTCCTGGGCATCGTGTTCGCGCTCTGCGCGTTCCTGACCAAGGGTTATGTGTCGGTCGGTTTCGTGGCGGCGCTGGGTTTCGCCAACGCGATGATGTGGCCGGCGATTTTTCCGCTGGCGATCAAGGGTCTGGGCCGTTTCACCGAAACCGGTTCGGCGCTGCTGATCATGGGCATCGCGGGTGGCGCGATCATTCCGCAGCTGTTCGCCGTATTGAAGCAGCATCACGATTTCCAACTGGTGTTCGTGACGCTCGCCGTGCCGTGCTACCTGTACATCCTGTTCTTCGCTCTGCGCGGACACCGCGTGGGCAAAGCTAAACAGGCATGATGGACGCCTTAGCGGAAATCACAGGCCATGGCTGAACCGAACATGCGCAGACCCACCATCAAGGATGTCGCCGAGCGCGCCAAGGTCTCGTTGAAGACCGTCTCGCGCGTCATCAACAACGAGCCTTCGGTGATGCAGGGCACGCGCGCGCGCGTGCTGCATGCCATCGCCGAACTGGATTACGAACCCGACCAGTCCGCGCGCAACCTGCGCAGCGGCACGCCGTTCGTAGTCGGCCTGATCTACGACAATCCCAATCCGTACCACATCATCGGCATGCAGAACGGCGTGCTGGCCGCGTGCCGCGAAACCGGCTTCGGCCTGCAGATCCATCCCTGCGATTCCACCTCGCCGCTGCTGGCCGAGGAGCTGTCCGAACTGGTGCAGCGTTCGCGCCTGGCCGGCCTGGTGCTGACTGCGCCCATGTCCGAAAGCATGGAGCTGGTGCATGCGCTGGCCGCGCGCGGGGTGAAGCTGGTGCGCATCATCGCCGCGACCGAAGACCCCAACGACGGCTATCCCTGCGTCTACGTGGACGACCATGACGCGGCTTACGAGATCACCGAACACCTGATCCAGCTCGGCCACCAGCGCATCGGCTTCCTGTGGGGCGGGCTAGCGCACCGTTCCAGCATCGAACGCTACAACGGTTACGAAAAGGCGCTGAAGGATTACGGCATCACCCTGGACAAGCACCTGATCGTGCCCGGCGACTACACCTTCGACGACGGTTTCCGCGGTGCGCGACGCCTGCTCGCTTTGCGCGAACCGCCGACCGCGATCTTCGGTTCCAACGACGAAATCGCTGCCGGCGTACTGGCCGCCGCCAAATCGGCGGGCATGAACGTGCCCTACGACTTGTCCATTGCCGGTTTCGAGGACAGTCCCTTTTCCAAACAGTCCTGGCCCGCGCTGACCACCGCCAAACAAGCCACCGAAGACATCGCCCGGCAGGCCGCGCGCCTGCTGATCGCAGGGCTACGCCACGACGCCTACGACGACAACCCCACGCCGTTGCACAACCAGGGCTTCGTGCCGCAACTGGTGGTGCGCGGCTCCACCGCGCCGGTACGCCCGCGCAACGATTGAAGCCAAACCATTCGCATGAGCACCGCATCCATCAACGACATCCGTTTGCCCGACCCCCACGACACCCTGATGTACGCCGAAGCAGCACAGACCGCCGAGGTGGTCGCCACGCAGTTCGCGCGCAACGCGTCGGTCATCGCCACGCTGGCCGAAGATCTGCGCCGCAACCCGCCGCCGTTTGTGGCGACCTGCGCGCGCGGCAGTTCCGATCATGCGGCTACCTATGCGAAATACCTGTTCGAAACGCAGCTGGGCATCGTCACCGCGTCGGTCTCACCCTCGGTCGGCTCGGTCTATGAAGCGAAACAGAAACTGGAAGGCGCGCTGTATCTGGTCATCTCGCAATCGGGCAAAAGCCCGGACCTGTTGCGCAACGCCGAAGCCGCGCGCGAAGCCGGCGCACGCGTGATCGCATTGGTGAATGTGGAGGATTCCCCGCTGGCGCAACTCGCGCATACGGTCGTGCCGCTGCATGCGGGACCCGAACGCAGCGTCGCCGCGACCAAAAGCTATCTGTCGTCGCTATCGGCCATCCTGCAACTGGCCGCGAACTGGAAAAACCAGGCGCCGCTGCTCGACGCGCTGGACACATTGCCCGACGATCTGCGCGCTGCCTGGCAGGCAGACTGGTCGCCGCTGACCGAAGGTCTGGTCGATGCGCATAACTTGTTCGTGCTCGGCCGTGGGCTCGGCCTGGCGGCGGCGCAGGAGGCCGCGCTCAAGTTCAAGGAAACCTGCGGACTGCACGCCGAAGCCTACAGTTCGGCGGAAGTGAAGCACGGGCCGATGGCGCTGGTGGGACCAGGCTTCCCCGTGCTCTGTTTCGCGCAACCGGATGAAACCGAGGCTGGAATGCTGGCCTTGGCCAAGGAATTCCGCGCACGCGGCGCCGAGGTCTGGGTATCGTCGGCGCACGGCGAGCTGCCGCTGGTGAAGGCAACGCATCCGGCCTGCGCGCCGCTGCTGACTATCCAGAGCTTCTATCGGGCTATCAATGCATTGGCGTTGCGTCGCGGGCACAATCCCGATGTGCCGCCGCATCTGAACAAGGTCACCGAGACGGTATGAACGGCATTCCGACCAACAGCAGTCTGGCCCTGGTCAATGGCCGTGTCCTCACCGATCGCGGGATCGAGGAGGGCGTCGCGGTGTTGATGGAAGCGGGAAGCATCGCCGCGGTCATTCCCGAGCACGAGGCATTGCAGCGCGCGGACGATGCGCACGACCTGCAGGGCGCGATCCTGCTGCCGGGCTTCATCGATTGCCAGGTAAACGGCGGCGGCGGCGTGCTGTTCAACAATTCCCCTGATCCGGAATCGCTGCGGCGTATCGGCGCGGCGCACCGAAAGTTCGGCACCACCGGTTTCCTGCCTACCCTGATCAGCGACGATGCCGACCGGATGCGCGAGGCGATCGCCGCCACGCGCGCGGCGATCGCGCAGGGCATGTCTGGTGTGCTGGGCATCCATCTGGAAGGCCCTTACCTGGCGCCTGCGCGCAAGGGCACCCACGACGCCAGCAAGTTTCGGGTGCCGGATGCGCAGGAAATTGAATTCGTCACTGCCCTGGATAACGGCATCACGCTGATCACGCTCGCTCCCGAGCGAGTAGGCGCGGAAACGGTGCAGGCGTTCGTGAATCGCGGGGCCATCGTCTGCGCCGGCCATACCGCCGCCAGTTACGACGAGACCCGCGCCGGCATCGACGCGGGAATCAGCGGTTTCACCCATCTGTTCAATGCGATGTCGCCGCTGACCGGCCGCGAACCCGGCGCGGTCGGCGCGGCGATGGAAGACGCGCACTGTTGGTGCGGCGTCATCGTCGACGGACATCACGTGCATCCGGCCAGCCTGCGGGTGGCGCTGGCGGCCAAGCCGCGCGGCAAGATCTTTCTGGTCACCGATGCGATGCCGCCGGTGGGTGCGGACGACCCCAGCTACGAACTGTACGGCGAGACGATCACCGCGCGCGACGGCGTGGTGCGCAATGCGGCCGGCACGCTGGCCGGTTCGGCGCTGGACATGGCGACTGCGGTGCGCAACAGCATCTCCCTGCTCGGGGTATCGCTGCAAGAGGCCGCGCGCATGGCTTCGACCTATCCTGCCGAATTCCTCGGCATCGGTGATCGTTACGGACATATCGCGCCGGGCTATCGCGCCGATCTGGTGGCGCTGGACGATTCGTTGCAGGTGGTCGCCACATGGATCAACGGCAGGCAATGAAGGCGAACACGCCGCAGCGCTTCGATTCCGTCGATGCGCTGCGCGGAATCACGGTCGCAGCGATGCTGTTGGTCAATAACCCGGGCGATTGGGGTCATGTATACCCGCCGCTGCTGCATTCGGAATGGAACGGCTGCACGCCGACCGACCTGGTGTTTCCGTTCTTCCTCTTCATCGTCGGCGTGTCGATCGCATTGGGCATCGTGCCTCGCGTGGAAGCAGGCGCCGACATGGCATCGCTGCGCCGTGCGGTGATGCTGCGCGCGGCGAAGATCATCGGTTTGGGTTTGCTGCTGCACCTGTTGGCGTTCTGGTTGCTGGACAAACCCTGGTTTCGGCCATGGGGCGTGCTGCAGCGCATCGGTCTATGTTTCGCGGCAGCCGGGATGCTGGTGACCCTGACCCGCGCGAAGGCGCAATGGACGATCGTCGCCGTTCTGCTGGTGGGCTATTGGGCATTGCTCGCCGCGGGTGGTTCGTTCGCGCCCTGGGACAATCTGGCCAGTCGCTTCGATGCCTTGCTGTTGGGGCCGATGGCCTATCAGTTCGATCCGGCTAGCGGACATGGCCACGATCCGGAAGGCCTATTGAGCACACTGCCTGCCATCGCCACCACGCTGTTGGGAGTGCGTGCGGGCCAATGGTTGCGCGATGGGGAGATGAAGCGACTGCTGCTGGCCGCAGTGATCATGCTGCTGGCCGGGTTCGCGTGGTCGCAGTGGTTTCCGTTCAACAAAAACCTTTGGACCTCTTCCTACGTGCTGTGGACGGCGGGCTGGGCCATGCTGGCGCTAGCCCTCTGCCATGCGCTGATCGATGAAAGAAAGTGGCCTGCGTTGGGTCGCCGTTTCGGAGTGAATGCCATCGCCGCCTACGTAGGATCGGCGGCGATGGTCTATGCGCTCGCGGGGTTGGGAGGGTGGGAGCCGATCTATCGCGTCGGCTTCAGCGGGTGGATGACGCCGCGCTTCGGGCCGTACCTGCCGTCGCTGACTTTCGCTTTCGCATTCGTGGGATTGTGGTGGGGCCTGGTTCGCTGGATGGACCGCCGCCAGTGGTATCTCAAGCTCTGAGGTCTTCTCCCATCTCTTCTGCTTCAGATCACAGCTTTCTCCACTGCATTGGAGTAGAAAGGCAGGGCATCCCTCGGTGTGAGTCCCGTCATGAATCCGTCTTCGTGCCTGCTTGCCTGTTGCCTGTTGCTGTTGACCGCGTGCGATCTGCCCGGAGCTACCGAGGAAAGCAAACGCTCGGCGCAGGAGGCGCCCGAACGCCCTGCAAGCCGGCTGGTGGCCTCGCGGCGTGTCGTGCCGGCGAATCGGCCGGTCGGCGTGCAAGCCAGCGCCGTCGCGCAGGCCGCTGGGCAACCCCCGTCGATGGGAGGCGTGCTGCCGGCCCGGCAGATCCCCAACCCGGCCTTTAAAAGCACCGAAGTCGCACGCTTCGACCAACCCTGGGCGATGACCTTCCTGCCCGACGGGCGTCTGTTGGTCACCGAGAAACCGGGCAAATTGCGCTTGATCGATGTAGCCACCAAGCAGATCGGCGAGATCATCGGAGTGCCCGTCGTTGCCTATGGTGGCCAAGGCGGTCTTGGCGATGTGGTGCTGCATCCGCAATTCGCCAGCAATCGCCTGGTCTATCTGAGCTATGCCGAATCGGGGACCGGCGGACGCGGTGCCGCAGTGGCGCGCGCGACCTTGAATCTGGATGCCAGCGGCAACAACGGCAGCCTGTCCAACCTGCAGGTGTTGTGGCGGCAGATCAAGGTTAGCGGCGAGAATCACTACAGTCATCGCATCGCTTTCGATCGCGACGGCAAGCTGTGGATCAGTTCGGGCGAACGCCAGAAGGGTGCGCCAGCACAGGATCTGCAATCCAATCTGGGCAAGATCCTACGCCTCAATGCGGATGGTTCGACGCCTGCGGACAATCCTTTCGTCAACGAGGGCGGCGTTGCCACGCAGGTGTGGTCATTGGGCCATCGCAATGTGCTGGGCATCGTTTTCAATACGCAGGGCCAGTTGTGGACGCACGAAATGGGTCCTATGGGCGGCGACGAACTCAACCTGATCGAACGCGGTTCCAACTATGGATGGCCTATCGTTTCCAATGGCAGCAACTACGACGGCAGCGACATTCCCGACCATTCCACGCGGCCGGAATTCAATGCGCCCGAGGCCTGGTGGACACCGGTGATCGCACCGGCGGGTTTTATCATCTACACCGGCGACCTGTTCCCCTATTTCCGCGGCAACGGTTTCATCGGCGGCTTGGCTTCGACGGCACTAATCCGCATCCAGTTCGATGGCGACACGGGCAAGGAAGTGTCGCGCTACCCGATGGGCCAGCGTATCCGCGAAGTGGAGCAGGGTCCGGACGGCGCGATCTGGCTGCTTGAAGATGGTTCGAACGTGCGCTTGTTGAAGCTGACGCCGACTTGATCGCCTAGCGCGTCGGCACACACTGCGATCAGAGGTCGATTACGGCGTCCACGCTCACGTAACGGTAGGCATAGCGGTCGGTGCCAGTTTCGTTGAGCACCGGGGTGTCCTTGTATCCCGCGCTGGCGCGCAGCCAGGCTTTCTTCCAGTGCGGAGTGTCCACGCCGACTTCGAGCATGCGCGCGTTGCTCCAGCTCTCGCTGTCGCTGCGCTGGCGGCCGAAGCCCGCTGCCGCACGCCATTGGTAGCCGCCGTAGTGGCGTCGAAGCGCGACTACGCCCAGCACTTCTCCGTACCATTCCGGGGAGTAATAGTCCCCCTCGCGCGCCTCGCTGTTGCGGAAGTAGCGGCTGCGCAACTGCACGCTGATGCCCTGTTCGGGCAAGGCCGCGAAGATCAGATTGCCGCGCAGGTGCGTACGCAGATTGTTTCCGGAGCCGAAATCCTGCAGGCCAACCAGGCCAGTAGCCGTCCAACGCTCACCCATCGGCAGATCCACCGCGGCGCCGGCGAAAGTCTGCACCAGGCCGCGTTCGGCACCCTCGCGGGTCTCCAGGACTTCGCGCTCCAGGAAGAACTCCTTGCGGCGGGCGTCTTCGCTGTGCAGCGAAGCGCTGCCCAGCAGCGCGTCGCCGTTGGTGCCGGCGTCCACTTTCCATCGCCACAGCTCGCTGCCGCCCGCGGCGCGGACATACAGGCGTTCTTCGCTCTGCGACCAGCCGTCGCCGGCGAAGCGCGCGCGTTCCACCTTCATCCCCAACCAGCGATCGTCGCTGTAGCGACGCAAGTCCCACCCCAGCCCGTATTTCTGCGTCTCGTTGCCGTCGGCATCGGAGGACAGCCACAGCTCCGGTCGCAGCGCTTGTTTCGGCGACGGTTCTTCGCCGGCGATCGCCATGCCCGACAGCGCCATCAACAGCGCGAAAGCCAATGGGCCGCGCTTCATTTCGTGCCCCAGGTCTTGCGCAGGCGCAACAGTTCGGCGGCATAGCCCAGCACGCATACCGGTTGCAGCAGCATGGTGTAGCCGATCGAATAGAACAGGAAACCGCCGACGTTGCGCCGCACCTGCAGATCCTGTCGTTTGAACATGCGGGTCTGCACGCTGAAGATGACGACGTTCCACAGCATGGCCAGCGGCAGCACCAGCAGCGTCATCAGGCCTGCAATCCAGTAGTAGCCGAACAGCGCCAGCACCAGGCCGGGCAGGAACGCCAGCGTGTAAACCAGGTCTAGAGGCAGGAACAGCAGGTTCCACCAGATGAAGAGCGTGCTCATGCGTGGCGCGAACAGCAGGCGGCCATGCCGCGCGAAGGCTTCCATCAGCCCGCGCGACCAACGCTGGCGCTGGCGTGCGAATTGCCCGACCCCGGCAGGTACCTTGGTGAACAGGCAGGCGTCCTCGCAATAGCCGATGCGCGCGCCGGTGGCCAGCAGCGCCCACGACACCACGATGTCTTCGCCGACGCACTCGGGCCAACCGCCGACGTCCGCCAGCGCCTGCCGTTCGTACAACGAGAACGCGCCCTGCGCCACCAGCGTGCCGTGATACATGCTTTGCATGCGCTTCACCGCGGCGATACCGTGGAAATAATCCCATTCCTGCGCGCGGGTCAGCCAGTTGTCGCGCGAATTGCGGACCAGCACTGCGCCGGCGACCGCCACCGTACCGACGGGATCGGAGAGGTAGCGCTGCACGATCTTGCGCAGCGCGTCGGTGCGCAGATAGGAATCGCCATCGACGGTCAGCACCAGCCCCTGTCGGGTCTCGGCGAAGCCGCGATTCAATGCCGCCGATTTGCCGCGGTTACGCGGCTGCGCCAGTACGCGGATCCGCATGCCCGGGCGCGAGAGCCGACCGGCGGCCGCCTGCGCGATGGCCAGGCTATCGTCGGTGGAGCCGTCGTCGATCACCACCACCTCGACCTGGCCGGCGTAGTCCTGCAGCGAAAGGCTGAGCAGGGTGTCGTCGATGTTCTCGGCTTCGTTGTAGCAGGCCACCAACACGCACAGATCCGGATACACGGCGAACTCGCGCCGCGAGGGACGACGATCGCTGAGGATCGAGCCGATCAGAAAGGCATTCATGAAACCGGGCACATAGGCGATGAAGGCGATCACCATCAGCGCCACGGCGAATCCGGTGACCTGCGACAGCTCGCCCAGCCAGGACTGCGACAACCACACGCTGAAAGCCATCCAGGCGGCGGCCAGGGTCAGGACCAGGGTGAATTTGAGTCGCAACGGCACGTACAGACCGCGACGCGGCGCCAATACGGGTGCCGCCGAAGAGAGTTGCTCGCTGGTCAGTTCGGGAAGAGGGTCGGCCGATGGGCCTGCCGGTGCTGTCGAATCGAGGGTGTACATGCCAAGTGTCCAGGTGCCACGGGGTGGCCCGCCCTGGAGTAGCCGCAATTGTCGTGCCAATGTGAGATCCCTCACCTGTTCGTCTGGCGAGTCCGGATAAGGCAATGAAATGGCCGCATATGGCGCACTACGTCACATTTTTACCGGCCTGTCTGGCCGGCCGGCTCGGCGTCAGCTTTCGGAACGCCGGGCGTGCTGGATGGCCAGCAGGCGCGCCTTCTTCAGCGCCAGTCCGATCTCGGGCCCGGCAGGAGTCCCCTCGGCCAGGTCGCGGGCATTCACCGCCAACGCGGCGGCGTGCAAGCGCTGCAGTTCGCGACCTTGCGGATAGTCGTGCTCGCTGCTCCCCAGGCGGCCACGTTTGTCGGCTTCGCATACCCGGGCTAGCTGGGCGATGCGCTCCGGTTTGCGGAAGGCATCGCAGCGGGTCAGCAGCTCCAGTACGGTCGCGTCGCGCAGTTCGTCCAGCCGGTGCACGTTGAGATGCTCACGGCAGGCCATGATCGCCAGCTCGCGATGCGCGGCCGGCACCTTGAGGCGTTCGCACAACGCTTTCAGCGGGGCCAAGCCGGCGTGTTCGTGGCCGATGTGTTTCGGCAACGCCTCCGTCGGCGTCAGCGCCTTGCCCAGATCGTGGGTCAACGCGGCGAAGCCGATCGCGTCATCGCCAGGCGCCAGCCGCGCGGCCATGTCGCTGACCAGTTCCTGATGCAGGCCGGTGTCTATTTCCGGATGGAACTCGGCCCGCTGCGGCACGCCGTACAGCGCGTCTATTTCCGGCAATATTTGGCCCAATGCGCCGCAATCGCGCAAGGTGCGCAGGAAAGCCGAGGGCGTGGACGAACGCAATGCGCGTACCAGCTCCTGCCAGACGCGCTCCGGCACCAGCTCGGCCAGCTCGCCGTTCTTCGCCATCCCCTGCATCAGCTCCAGCGTCTCCGGCGCGATCTTGAAGCCAAGGTCCGCGAAGCGCGCCATGAAACGCGCGGCACGAAGCACGCGCAGCGGATCCTCGACGAAGGCCGGTCCCGCATGCCGCAACAGGCGCGCTTCGATGTCGCGCACGCCGCCCAGCGGATCGGACAGGTTGCCGTCTTCGTCCTCTGCGATCGCATTGATGGTGAAGTCGCGGCGCGCCAGATCGTCCTCCAGCGTTACCGACGGATCGGCGTCCACCACGAAACCGCGGTAACCGCGCCCGCTTTTGCGTTCGGTGCGGGCCAGCGCGTACTCCTCGCCGGTGCGCGGATGCAGAAACACGGGAAAATCGCGGCCGACCGGCTTGAAGCCCTGCGCCAGCATTTCCTCCTGGGTGCTGCCGACCACGACATGATCGCGGTCGCCGGGGTCCAAGTCCAGCAACCTGTCGCGTATCGCGCCGCCGACTAGGTAGGTTTTCATGGGGGAATGATGCCTTAGTTTTTTCCTTCTCCCACCGGGAGAAGGTGGCGCGTAGCGACGGATGAGGGCATGGGAGTTACTCGCTAGGGAAAGTTTCCAACAGTTGAAAGTCCACTCCCTCATCCGCCCTTCGGGCACCTTCTCCCGGCGGGAGAAGGAACAGCAAAGCTCAGCTCTTCGGCACCTGCGCCGTCGGACAGGTAAAGGATTTGCGTTTGGCGTCGACGCGGCCGAGCATGCGGTCGGTCACCGGCAAGGCTTTGCCGTTCAATCGCCAGTCGTAAATCACGCTGAAGGCCAGCACGCGCGCCACGTACTCGCGGGTTTCCTTGTAACTGATGGTCTCGATCCAGAAATCCGGATCGTAGTTGGGACGTTGCGACTGCCAGCGAGCGGTGGGGGCCGGGCCGGCGTTGTAGGCGGCAATGGCCACGTACGGCGTACCGTATTTGTTTTCCATCTGTCGCAGGTAGGCGGTGCCCAGCATGATGTTGGTGTCCGAGTCGTACAGGCTGGCCGCACCGCCCCAGGGCAGGCCCAGGCTCTTGGCCGTGGCCGCTCCGGTGGTCGGCAGGACCTGCATCAGGCCCATGGCGTTCGCACCCGAACGGGCATTGGGGTTGAACACGCTTTCGGCGCGGATTTCGGCCGCCACCCAGGCCGGGTCGATGGCGTTCTTAGCCGCTTCGCGCTTGATCGTTTCGCCATGGTGGAGTGGGAAGCGCAGTTCGTAGAGACGCTGTTCCTCCGGCCGGCTTTGACCAGCAACACTGCCCAGCGAGAAAACCGCGCGGTCGAACCAGCCGTTGTCGCGGGCCACTTCTACCGCGAGGCGGCGCTGGGTGTCGTCGAAACGCGCCAGCGCGCTGTTCCATTCGCTGGTGGCCCAACCGGGGCGCTCCAGTTTCCACAACTCCATCGCGCGGACGATCGCCGGGTCTCGAGCGACCGCGGCGCGCGCGGCTGCGTCGTCGTTGGGAATCCAAGCGCACAGCGCGTAACCCTGATCGATCCGGTCGGCGGCCATGAAACCGTGGAAGGTGGCGGACTTGGCGGCTTCACGGAACAGGCGCTGGGCTTCGGCCTTGTCGCCGGCCTTTTCCACCAAGCGCGCTTCGAAATAGCGCCAGCGCGAATCTTCGCGCTGGGTTTTCGGCATCTTGCGTATCGCCGCCAGCGCCGCGCGCCAGTCACCGCGCGCCATGGCTTCGCGCGCGCGCCATTCGTGCAGCTTCTCGTCGTAGACCGCTTCGGGCACGGCGTTCAAGCGGCGCGCGGAATCGGGTTCATAGGACGCCACCGTCCACAACGCCGCTTCGTACAGCACCTTGCCGCGTTCGGTTTCGCCCATGCCCAGTGCCGCCGCGTACTGGGGCAACTGCACTTCCGCGCTGGCGGGAGAAGACTTGGCCAGACGCATCAGACCGTACATCGCCATCCTGCGGCTGCGCTCGGTTTTCGGCCAACCGAGCGCGCGCGTATCCACAACGCTCAAGAACGCGGCGTAATCATTGGCCAGCGCCGCCTCGGCCACAGGTAGTCCGCGCGCTGCGCTGCGCATGACGGCGGGTTGTTGTTCGGCGGCAGCCTTTTCGATGCGCTCCCAGCGCAGCGCGGGCGGCAATCCGCCGTTTGCGCCGAGCAGGGCGAACACGGGGTCGCAGCTGTCCGGAAGAGCCTTGCCGGTGCTGGTCCATATCTTCTGCGCATCCAACGTCCATTGCGCATCGGCCTTGCCCAGGGCCTGGCGCGCATTGAGTTCGGCGCACTGCAGGCCGACGTTGGAAGTTGGTTTCCATACCGCACGCAGCGTGGGCCAGTCCTGTCGCCGCGACAGCGCCGGAAGCCATAGGGCACGGAAAGCGTCGGCCACAGCCTGACCGTCGTAGCGCTTGAGGAAGGATTGCGCCTGCGCCGTGGACAAAGTGTCGATGTTGCGCTTCAGGTCGGCCAATTCCACCCAGCCGTACAGCGGATGTGCGCTGAGTCCCGGAGAATACTGGGAAGCATTGAAATTACCGCTTTCCGCCGCTGCCAGCGCTGCCCGGATTTGCGGACGCTGGGTCTCGAGGTTTTGCGCCTGCGCGCCGCACGACAGGAATAAGCCGAAGGCGGCAGCGAGTACGATGACGGAATGGGGTCGTTTCATGGCCGAAATAGTAAGGGACGGCGGATGAATACCGCTTTCTCGTAAGTGACCTTGGCGGCGTTTCTGCGCTTATCGACAACGGAGCGAACGTGTTCGACGCAAGCTGGTTGGAAGGAATCTGGATATTTCCCTTGCTGGGTGTAATCGCGGGCATCCTCGCGGGTCTGCTCGGAGTGGGAGGTGGGCTGGTACTGGTCGGCGCGTTGGCCTGGGTGCTGCCCTTGTACGGTGTTCCCAAGGAGGCGGCGATGCATGCGGCCCTGGCCAGCTCGCTGGCCAGCATTGTGTTGACCGCTGCCTCCTCCGCTTATGCCCATCACGGACGCGGCAGTGTGTTGTGGCCGACGGTGAAATGGATGGTGCCCGGCTTGCTGCTCGGCGGATGGTTGGGTAGCGGCGTCGCAGTGAAACTGGACGACAGCGTGTTGCGCTGGGTCGTGGCCGGCTACTGCCTGCTGGCGGCAGCGCAGTTGCTGTTCGGCAAGACCCGTGTTGGTGCCGAGGGCGTGATGGCAGCGCCGCCCACCGGCTTGGCGATGAGCGCCGCCGGTACCGGCATCGGTGCGGTGTCGGCAGTGGTCGGCATCGGTGGCGGCAGCATGACCGTTCCGCTCCTGGTTTGGCGCGGCGTCGCGCCGGTGCGCGCGGTCGGCACCTCCAGCGCCTGCGGGGTGGCGATTGGCCTGGCCAGCGCCATCGGCTATGCGATGCATGCGCCCGCGGGCGCGTTGCCGCAGTACGCGGTCGGTTACGTATATCTGCCCGCCGCCATCGGCGTGGCGGTGGCGTCGGTATTGGCTGCCCCTTATGGCATGCGCCTGGCCCACCGGATCAGCGGTCTGGCCTTGAAGCGGGTGTTCGCCGTATTCCTGACTGCGGTGGCGATCACTCTGCTGGTTTGAGCGCGGGCAGATGAAGTAATTGAAACCCGCGGGATTCCAGGACCGAGAATCAGCGCAAGGCGAGATGCGGAACGTCGATGCTCATCGCCAGTGCCAGGTGATCGGAAAAGGCGGCGGGAATCGCGCGCGCGTCGGCGAACGTCAGCCGTTCGCTGACCAGGATGTGGTCGATGGCGCGCATCGGCCGCCAACTGGGGAAGGTAGGCACGCAGAAGGAAGGCGGACGCAGGTGGGTTCGGCTGTACAGCAGATCCATTTCCGGCCGGTCCGGCAGGCAGTTGAAATCGCCCATCAGCACCGCATGCGGGTGGTCGGCCAGCAGCTCGGCTATGAACGCCAGTTGCGAGCGTCGTGAAGTCGCGCCCAGCGACAGATGCGCTACCGCGATCACCAGGCCTTCGTCGCCATCGCCGAAACGCGCCATCAGCACGCCGCGTCCGCCGATGCGGCCAGGCAGGGCGTGGTCGCTGACTTCCACCGGTTCCAGCTTGCTCAGCAGGCCGTTGGCGCTGGACGCCACACGGCCGACATTGCGGTTGGGCTGGTGGCTCCAGTAATCGAAGCCGCCTTGTTCGGCCAGATAGTGGGTCTGGTTGGTGAACCCCGAGCGCAGGCTGCCGGGATCGGCTTCCTGCAGGCCGACGATATCGTGTTCGCCGGCCATCTTCGCGATCGAATCCAGGCTCACGCGCTTGTTGCCGTAAGGCATCGCATGCGACCAACTGCGGGTCACGTAGTCGCTATAGCGACGCGTGCTGGAGCCGGCCTGGATGTTGGCGCTGAGCAGCCTAAGGCGACGTGTGTCCGCTGCGGTCATGTGGGGTTGACCGACCGTTACTTCGCCGCACCGCTTTGCGCCGCGCGTTCCATGGCGATCAGGTGGTCGGTGATGCGGACCATGTCGTCCCAGTTGCGGCCCTTGACCAGGTACTTGCCGTTGACGACCAAAGAAGGCGTGCCTTCGATCTTGCTGCGTAGGGCGAACTGGTTGGCCTTGTTGATCTTGCCGGCGATGGCGAAGCTCTTCATGGTGTTGAGGAACTGCTCGGCGCTGACGCCGTACGCGGTGTAGAACGCTGCCACCTTGGCCTCATCGGGCTTGTCGCCTTCGGCCGGGATGCTGTGCTTGACGTGGATCGCCTCGTACACCGCCGAATGGGTTTTTTCTTCCAAGCCCAGCGATTCGGCCGCGTAGAACGCTTTGGCGTAGGGCACGAAGTCCGGACGGAACTGCGCCGGCACATAGACCAGACGCACATCGGCAGGCTGCTTGGCCTTCCAGTTGCGCAAGGTAGGATCGAAAGCGTAACAGGCCGGGCAGATGTAGTTGAACATCTCGACCACTTCGATCTTCCCCTCCAGCGGCTGCCAAGGCTGGCCGCCGGAGATTTCCACATAGTCGGTGCCGACCACGGGCGCCGGACCCTGTGGCGCGACGACCGGGTTGTTGTTCGGCGCCTCGGGCGCCGCGGGCGCGGCTGCTTCGGCGGGTGCAGCGGCGGCGGGCTGAGCCTCGGTAGCGGCGGGTGCGGCCGGGGTGGCTGCCACGGGCGCTTCGGGAGCCTCGGTCTTGGAACAGGCGGCCAGCATGGGCAACAGTATCGACAGCATCAAGGCATGGCGGATTTTCATGATCTGGACCTTAGGAATTGATGGAAAAAGTGAATCAGTAGTGTCGCTCACTTCAATGCCGCGCGCCGTTGCGCGATCAGATACTCGGCAGTACGAAGCATCGGGCCGTAGCCGCGTTGATCTACCGAGACCAAGTATCTGCCGTCGATCACCAGCGAAGGCGTGCCTTCGATCCTGGAGCGCACCGCGAACTGCCGCGAGCGGTTGATACTGGCGCCCACGGCAAAGCCTTGCATGGTGCTGGTGAAGGTTTTGGGATCCACGCCGAATTGCGCGTAGAACGAACCAATCTGTTCCGGCGTAGCTGTCGGGCTCAGACTGTGCTGTTGGTGCAGCGCGCTGAACACGGCCTCGTGGCTCTGCTCCAGTACTCCCAAGGTCTCGGCTGCATAGAAAGCCTGCGCATAAGTCACCCAGGGGCCTCCCAGTGAAGCGGGGACCAGGGAAATCTTTACGTCGGCCGGCAGTTTGTTTTTCCAGGCGACAAACAGCGGTTCGAAATTGGCGCAGTGCGAGCAGATGTAACCGAACACCTCGGCCACTTCCACCTGTCCGTTAAGCGGCGCGTAGGGTTGGCCATTGGCTAGCTCCACATAGTCCACACCCGCCGTTGGGATCGGCCCTTCCCAGGCAGGAGGTACCACTGCGAACGGAGTCGCGGTTCCGCTAGCCGATGCTGAGGACGCGCTTGCGGTTGTCTTGTCGGCAGAGCTCGCAGCCGTCGCATCGGCGGGCGCCTTTTGCGGGTCGCAGGCGGCAAGCAGCGGCAGCACGACCAACAGCAACAGCACAATGCGGGACTTCATTGGGTGAGCTCCAGAGGCAGGTCCTTCGGGACGGCGATTACTTACCGGCGCGTTCTTTCGCCACCAGGTAATCGGTAACGCGCAAAGTCTCTTCAGGATTGCGCGCGGTCACCCGGTATTTGCCGTTAACGATGATCGTCGGCGTACCTTCCACGCCGGAAACCATGGCGAATTCCTTGGACCGTTCCAGCAGCAGATCGGTCGCGGGGCTTTCCATGACCGCCACGAAGGCTTTGGGATCTGCGCCGTAGCCTTTGTAGAACGCGGCGATTTCCTGCGCCGACGCGTTCTGGATCGGCAGGGCGCCATCTTCATGCAAGGCTTTGAACACCGCGTCATGGGTCTTGCTCAGAACGCCGGCTTTCGCCGCGGCGTAGTAGGCGCGCGCGTAAGGCGTCCATATGCCGCCGAACGCCGCCGGGACCGGGGTGAAACGTACCCAGGAAGGCTGCTTCTTGTGCCAGGCGTTGAGCATCGGCTGGAAGTGCGCGCAGTGGATGCAGGTGTAGCCGAACACTTCGACCACCTCCACCTTGCCCTTGAGCGGCGCGTACGGCTTGCCCTCCGGGATGGACACGTAGTCGACGCCGGCGACCGGGTCTGCAGCGAATGCGAGCAGCGGCATCAGCGCCAGCAACAGAACGGCAAAACGCGATTTCATCGTTGGTACTCCTGGCGCAAAAAGAAACGCCGGCCATGATTGGGCCGGCGCGATGAACAAGAGCTGTGATCCTCGGACCGCGCCGGGCGCGCGAAGTTCACGATTTTTGTGGGGTCGGCTCGGCAGCGGGTGCGGGTCCCGCTGCCGGCGCGCCGCTTGCGGCAGCATCGTCGGCATGATCGTGCAGGCCTTGCAAGTAGGTGGCCAGCGCCTGGATTTCCTGGTCGGTCAGCTTGTTGGCGACCTGGGCCATGATGTTGAACAGCGCCGGATCCTTCTCGGTGGTGGTGCCCGCGCGATACTCCTGCAGGCGGCGGGCCTCATAGTCCTGACGTTGACCGCCCAGATGCGGATAGGCCGGACCGGGATTGCCGGCGCCGCTGGGACCATGGCAAGCCATGCACGCCGGAATGCCGCGGGACGCGTCGCCGCCGCGGTACAGCTGCTGCCCCACTTCGTAGAACTTCATGTCCTTGTAGGCGCCATCGGCGATCACCGTGTCGTCGGCCAGGCCGGCGCCGGACTTCTGGGTGGCGAAATACGCGCCGATGTCGCGCATGTCCTGCGGGGTGAGGTCCTTCACGAACGGGACCATCGCCACCGCCGTGCCGGTGCGCTGGCCGCTGGCGATCAGAGCGATCTGGTGGGCCACGTAGCGCTCGCTCTGGCCGGCGATGCGCGGGTATTGCGGGTCGCTGGAGTTGCCGTCGGCACCATGGCAGGCCGCGCAGGCAGAGGCTTTGGTCTGACCGGCCTTGGCATCGCCCCAGGTGGTCTTGCTGAGGTCGATCTCCAGCGGCGCGGTGACCACAGGCGCGTTGTCCGGCAGCGGAGCGATGGTGGTCTGGGCGAATGCGACCGCACCCACGGCCGCAATGGCCAGTCCGGCAAGTCCAAAAACGCGAGCGTGGCGCATGCTAAAGCTCCGGGGGATATCGAAAAGCGGCCGAAAAAGCGGCGCCGTACGGCAGCCGCGAAACAGGGGAATTATCGTCGGGGGAGGCCTTGCGGGTCAATGAAAGCGGCCGTCGCCGCCAATTCGCGGCCCTCGAGCGTCTCCTGCGATGCCGATTCCAACCGTGGCGTGCCATCCTAGTCGCATGTTCAATCCCCTAGAAAAAGCCAAATATTTGCTGGCGGCGCATATTCCCAGCCAGCTTCCCCCCGATATCGGCCACGAGGTCGCCTTCGCCGGCCGTTCCAATGCCGGCAAGTCCACCGCGCTCAATGCCTTGACCCGGCAGAACGCGCTGGCGCGGGTCTCCAAGACCCCGGGCCGCACCCAGCAGTTGGTGTTCTTCGAAATCGAACCAGACAAGTATCTGGTCGATTTGCCCGGCTACGGCTACGCCAAGGTCCCGCATGAGCTGAAGGATCATTGGCAGGCCTTCCTGGATCGTTACTTCCGCAGCCGCGAGGCGCTCAAGGGCCTGGTGGTGGTGATGGACATCCGCCACCCGCTGAAGGACTACGACCGGCACATGTTGAGTTACGCGGTGGAGCGCGGCATTCCCGCGCATGCGCTGCTCACCAAGGCCGACAAGCTGGGCCGCGGCCAGCAGGCGAACTCGCTGCAGGCGGCGAAGAAGGAACTGTTCTCCCTGTTCGGCGATACCGTCAGCGTGCAGACCTTCTCCGGCGAGTCGAAGCAGGGCGTGGACGAGGCGCGCGCGGTGGTGAACGGATGGTTGGGATTCCCGCAGGCCTAGGACTTCGCGCCGCAGTTATCCTCTGCGGTTTCCTAAAGACACCTCCGATGCGACTCTTCCTTCTCTTGTTCTGTATCTGTGCGGGGCTGCCCGCGCACGCCGCATCCGCAGCCGACGCAACCGACGCAACCGACCGCCGCATCGCCGTCACCATCGACGACCTGCCATGGGCGCGGCTGGACGGGATCATCCCGCTTGACCTGCAGGCGCGCCATGAACGGCTGATCGCGGCATTGAAACAGGCGGCCGTGCCCGTTGTCGGTTTCGTCAACGAGAACAAGCTGGAGGTCGATGGCAAGGTCGATCCCCAGCGCGTGGCGATGCTGAAGGACTGGCTCGACGCCGGTTACGAACTGGGCAACCACACTTATTCGCATGCCGATATCAACGAGGTTGGAGTCGACGCTTTCGAAAAGGAAATCCTCGATGGCGAGCGCCAGCTACGACCGTTGCTGGCCGAACGCGGACAGGTGCCGCGCTGGTTTCGACATCCTTACCTGCGCGCCGGCCGTACCGCGGAAGAAAAAGCGAAAGTAGCCTCCTTTCTGCAAGCGCACGGCTACCGTATTGCGCCAGTTACCGTCGACAACGGCGAATGGGTATGGGCGTTCGCCTATGCCAACGTGATGAATGGGCAGCCAGATTCGCCCGAGCGGGAAGACTTGCTCTCGCGCCTGCGCCTGGGCTACATACCGTACATGCTCAACAAGCTGGACTACTACGAAGCGCAATCTATCCAGCTGCTGGGCTATGCGTTACCGCAGGTTTGGCTGATGCATGCCAACGAACTCAATGCGGATTGTTTCGCGACGCTGGTCGAGGCCACGCGTCGTCGTGGCTATCGATTCGTGAGCCTGGAAGAAGCCCTGCGCGACCCTGCGTATTCGCATGCGGACGGGTACGAAGGGCGTTATGGCCCGAGCTGGCTGCACCGCTGGGCGATGGCGGAGAAGAAACCGAAAGAGTTCTATGCCGGCGAACCCGTCGTACCGAAGTGGGTGATGGACCTGGCCGACGTGGAGTCGGAGTAGGTCGAGCTACGCGTCGTTTTCCAGTCGCGGATCCATCCATCCGCGCAGCGCATCCACGCCCGTGTTGATCGCTACGATCAGCGCGCCCACCACCAGCACCACGCCCAGCACCAGGGTGTAGTCGCGGTTCAAGGCGCCTTGCACGAAATAACGTCCCATACCGGGGATGCCAAACACCTGTTCCACCACCGCAGAGCCGGTCACCACGTTGATCAACGCCGGCGACAGCCACGCCACCACTGGCAGCAACGCGGGTTTCAATGCGTGCGAAAACAACAGGCGTGTCTCCGAGAATCCGCGCGCGCGCGCCGCGCGCAGATAGTCGGCGGAAAGGGTTTCCAGCATCGAGACGCGAGTCAGGCGCGCGCAATAGGCGATGTTGGGCAGGGCCAGTGCGATCACCGGCAGCACCAGATTCTTCCATTCGCCCCAGCCGCCGGCCGGCAGCCAGTGCAGGGTCACCGCGAACAGCAGCACCAGCAGCGGCGCGGCGACGAACTTCGGGATCGCCAGTCCCAGTCCAGCCAGCAGCATCAGGCCACGATCGATCCACTGGCCCGCCCGCAGCGCCGCGAAAACGCCCAGTGGAATTCCAAGCGCCAACGCCAGCAACAGAGCAAGGCCGCCATTGAGTGCGGACACCGGCAAGGCCTGAGCGATCAGCTGGTTGACGGTGTAATCCGGATATTGGAAAGACGGACCCAGGTCGCCACGCAGCACATCGCCCAACCAGGCGCCGTACTGCGCGATAAGCGGTTGGTCCAGCCGGTATTGCGCGGCTAGCGCGGCCTGTACTTCCAGCGGCGCGGATTTTTCGGTGTCGAACGGACCGCCCGGCGCGGCCCGCAGTAATACGAAGCAGAGCGTCGCCAATAGCCATAGGGTTATCAACGCTTCCAGCAGGCGCTTCAAATAAACATCTCGTCATCCCGGCGAAAGCCGGGATCCATCCCAACGCCGTGCTGATCCAACGGCGAGCACATGACAGTGACTGCAAGTTGGATCGCGGTCCCACTGCGCCAGAAGGCGCAGTTCGGTGCCGGGATGGCGATATTGAAGGGGTCGGAGCTCGAACACGTCATGCGTTTTTATCTACAAGGGCACGCATCACACACGCACATCGAACAAGTTGCCAATCAAGTACGAAGCCGCCATCGCCATCGCTCCCCAGAAACCCACGCGCAACGCCCCGCGCAGCAAAAGCGCTCCGCCCGCATAGGCCGCCAAAGCGCCGGAGAGGAAAAGGCTGATCAGGGTGACCGCGATGGTCACCCTACCCACGTACTGGGCCGAAGTTAGCAACACTGCGGCGAGCGGTACCAGCGCACCCACAGTGAACGCCGCCGCCGAAGCCATGGCCGCCTGCACCGGACGCGCGCGCAAAGTATCGGTGATGCCCAGCTCATCGCGTGCGTGCGCGCCCAGGGCGTCGTGCGCGGTCAGTTGCTCGGCGACTTGCTGCGCAAGCGCGTGGGTCAGCCCGCGACGAACATAGATGTGCGCAAGCTCGGCCAGTTCGGTGTGCGGATCCTCGGCCAGTTCCTGTTTTTCCTGCAGCAAATCGGCCTTTTCCGTATCGGCCTGCGACTGTACCGACACGTATTCGCCCGCGGCCATGGACATGGCGCCGGCCACCAGCCCAGCCACGCCGCTCATCAATACGGTGGTGTGGCTCGCGCCGCTCGCCGCCACGCCCACTACCAGTCCGGCGACGGAAACGATACCGTCGTTGGCGCCCAGCACCGCCGCGCGCAGCCAGCCGGCTCGATTGGAACGGTGTACTTCCCGGTGCCTGGCGCGCATGCGTGCTCCGCTTCCCTCAGTCGTGCCAGCGTAACCAGCGCGAGGCATGGCGGTCGAGCGGATTCGGTTCGAAGCCGAGCACTTCCGGCCTGACCAGATGTTTGGAGGTATAGAAGTACAGCGGTATCGTCGCTTGGTCGTTCAGAAGCTTCTGCTCCGCCGCGTGCAACCAGGCATTGCGTGCGGTCTCGGTCTTCGCTGCATCGGCCTTGGTCAGTCGTTCGCGGAAGGCCGCTTGGTCGTAGCCGGTCCAGTTGAGCGGCCCGTCGTTGCCGAACGCGGCCAGGAAGTTGCGCGCATCCACCACATCCCCCACCCAGCCGCCACGGAACACCTGCGTGATCACCCGTTGCTTGCGGTTCTGCACGAACACCTTCCATTCCTCGTTGCGCAGCCGCACTTGGATGCCGAGTACGTCGCGCCACATCGACGCTACCGCCAACGCCATGCGCCGGTGCGGCGTAGAAGTGTTGTAGCGGAACTCCAGCACCAGCGGTCGGTCGGCCGAATAGCCGGCGGCGCGATACAGCGCCTTAGCGCGCGCCTCCCGTTGCGCCTGGGTGGCGTTCGCCCACGTAGTCCGGGCGCCGGTATACCCGGGAATTCCGGAGGGCACCAATCCATACGCAGGTTGCTCGCCCAAGCCGGTGACATAACGGGTGAGCTTGTCGCGATCCACCGCCAGCGACAGCGCCTCGCGCAGGGCGGGATTGTTCCTGAAAGGCGGCTTGGAAAGATTCATCCCCAGCCAGAAGGCGCCCAGATAGGGAGAAATGCGCAACTGGCCTCCGAAACGTTTCCGCAATACGTCCAGCAGTTGCGGCGGCACCGTCTCGGTGAAGTGCAGATCGCCGGCGGCGAAGCGCTGCAGTTCGGCCGACGCGTCTTCGGTTACCTGGAATCGCACGCGCCGGATCGACACGTTGGCCGCATCGTGGAATCGCGCGTTGCGCTCCAGGGTCAGGTTGGCCTGCGGCGTCCATGCGAGTAACCGATAGGCGCCGTTGCCGACTAGCCGGCCGGGAAGCGTGTGTTGCGCGCCGTATTTCTCCACCGCCGGCAAGTAGACCGGAAACGCGATGGGCAGCGTGAGCAGCGCAGGCAAGGCGGCGCTGCGGCTCAGGGTGAACACGACTCGATGCGCATCGGGAGCTGCCACGCCCAGGGCTTCGGGCGCGAGCTTGCCGGCCTGCACGGCTTGTGCATTGCTCAGTGCATCGAACAGCTCGGCGAAGGGCGCCGCCGTCTTCGGCGCGAACGCACGACGGAAACTCGCCACCACCTGTGGTGCATCCAGCGGTTCGCCATTCGACCAGCGCAAGCCTTCGCGCAAGTGGAAAGTCCAGGTGCGGCCGTCGGCCGACACCTCCCAGCGTTCGGCGATGCCCGGAATCAACCTTCCTGCGGAGTCCTCGGTCACCAGCCCTTCGTAGAGGTCGCGAAGCACGTTGCCGCAAGAGACTTCCTGGCAACGGTGCGCGTCGAGCGTGCTGGGTTCGGGTCCGTTGCCGCGTTCCAGCTGAGCGTGCTCCAACTGAGCGCGCTCCGGTTGGTGCTCCAGTCGAAGCGGCGGAGCGGCCTGCGCTACGGCATTGGCGGAACACAGAAGCAACAGGGCGGCAACGATCAGGCGCATCGGCTCAGGATATAGTGCGGACCTTGCGATGTCAGGGCAGCGGCCCAACATTACCTAGTCTCCGACGCAGAGTATCCGCCCTTGTCCAGTCCCAGCCATGTTGCGGGTACGCCGATCACCGACCGCAGCCAACTGGTCGACTACATCGCCTCGGGCGAAAAGCCGAAGTCCCAATGGCGCATCGGCACCGAGCACGAGAAGTTCGGTTTTCAGCTCGATGATCTGCGTCCGCCCAGCTTCGAAGGCGAGCGCGGTATCGAAGCATTGTTGAAGGGGCTGACCCGCTTCGGTTGGGAACCCGTGGAAGAGCACGGCAAAGTCATCGCGCTGCTACGCGACGGCGCCTCGGTCACGCTGGAACCGGCCGGTCAGTTGGAACTGTCCGGCGGCATGCTGGAGAACATCCATCAGACCTGCAGCGAAGTCGGCACGCATCTGAAGGAAGTGAAGACCGTCGCCGACGAACTGCAGCTCGGTTTCCTGGGCATGGGCTTCCAGCCGAAGTGGACGCGCGATGAGATGCCGTGGATGCCCAAGGGCCGCTACCAGATCATGCGCAACTACATGCCCAAGGTCGGCAAGCTGGGCCTGGACATGATGAAACGCACCTGCACCGTGCAGGTCAATCTGGATTTCTCCAGCGAAGCGGACATGGTGAAGAAATTCCGCGTGTCGCTGGCGCTGCAACCCATCGCCACTGCGCTGTTCGCCGATTCGCCGTTCACCGAAGGCAAACCCAACGGCTATCAGAGCTACCGCTCACACATCTGGACCGACACCGATCCGGACCGCACCGGCATGCTCGACTTCGTGTTCGAAGACGGCTTCGGCTACGAACGCTACGTCGATTACCTGCTCGATGTGCCCATGTACTTCAGCTACCGCGACGGCGAGTACATAGATTGCTCCGGTCAGAGCTTCCGCGATTTCTTAGCCGGCAAGCTGCCCGCGTTGCCGGGCGCGCTGCCCACCATGACCGACTGGTCCGACCACATGACTACCGCGTTCCCGGAAGTGCGCATGAAGAAATTCCTGGAGATGCGCGGCGCCGACGGCGGTCCTTGGGGAAGGTTGTGCGCATTGCCCGCGTTCTGGGTCGGCCTGCTGTACGACCAGACCGCGCTGGATGCGGCGTGGGACCTGGTCAAGGATTTCAGCTTGGAAGAGCGCAACGCCTTGCGCGATGGCGTGCCGAAGCATGCGCTGAAACTTCCGTTCCGCGGCGGTACGTTGCGTGATCTGGCCATGGCTGCGCTGAAGATCTCCGCGCACGGCCTGCAGCGCCGCGCCGTGCTCAACAGCAAGGGCAGCGACGAAACCGGCTTCCTCGATCCGTTAATCGAATTCGCCGAGGCCAACGAAACCCCGGCCGAGCGCAAACTGGCCCTGTTCCATGGCCAATGGAACGGCGACATAGACCGCGTGTTCCGCGAGTTCGCCTACTAAGCAGCCGTCGTAGGGGCGACGTAAGTCGCAAAGAGAATTTCATAGGAAAGACCCTTCGCGACTTACGTCGCTCCTACCCGCTCCTACCGCTCTACCCGCATCCAGCGCCCGGGAGTCGCCTTGGGGCTAAAATGCTCCGGTCGCATTCCTGCTGGAGTTCTCCCAATGAAATCACGCGCCGCCGTCGCCTTCGCCGCAGGCGAACCCTTGCAGATCGTCGAGATCGACGTGGAACCGCCGCGCGTCGGCGAAGTGCTGGTGCGCATCACCCATACCGGCGTCTGCCACACCGATGCGTTCACCCTGAGCGGCGACGATCCGGAGGGCATCTTCCCCTCGGTGCTGGGCCATGAAGGCGGCGGCATCGTCGAAGCCATCGGCGAGGGCGTGACCAGTGTCAAGGTAGGCGACCATGTCATTCCGCTGTATACGGCCGAATGCCGCAAGTGCAAGTTCTGCCTGTCCGGCAAGACCAACCTATGCCAGGCGGTGCGCGCCACTCAGGGCAAGGGCCTGATGCCGGACGGCACTTCCCGCTTCTCCTACAACGGTCAGCCGATCTTCCACTACATGGGTTGCAGCACTTTCAGCGAATACACCGTGGTCAACGAGATCTCGCTGGCGGTGGTGAATCCCGAAGCGCCGCTGGAGAAAGTCTGTCTGCTCGGGTGCGGCGTCACCACCGGGATAGGAGCGGTGCACAACACCGCCAAGGTGAAGGCAGGCGATAGCGTCGCGGTGTTCGGGCTCGGCGGGATCGGCCTGGCGGTCATTCAGGGCGCAGTGCAGGCGAAAGCCGGGCGGATCGTGGCGATCGATACCAATCCGGGCAAGTTCGAGCTCGCCAAGGCGATGGGCGCCACCGACACGCTGAACCCGAAGGACTACGACAAGCCGATCCAAGACGTCATCGTCGAACTGACCGATGGCGGCGTGGATTTCAGTTTCGAATGCATCGGCAACGTCAACGTCATGCGTTCGGCGCTGGAATGCTGCCACAAAGGCTGGGGCGAGAGCGTCATCATCGGCGTGGCTGGCGCGGGGCAGGAGATCAGCACGCGCCCGTTCCAGTTGGTGACCGGCCGCGTGTGGCGCGGCAGCGCTTTCGGCGGAGTGAAAGGACGGACCCAGCTGCCGGGCATGGTCGAGCAGTCGATGCGCGGCGAGATCGACCTGGATCCCTTCATCACTCACAACCTGCCGCTGGACCAGATCAACGAAGCTTTCGACCTGATGCACGAAGGCAAGTCGATCCGCACGGTCATCCATTTCTGACAGAGCTCGCAACAGGGGCGTCGCGCGGACGCTCCGCGCCTTCTTGTAGTCGGTGGTATCCAGACCGGAGGGTCACCATGAGCACAGTTACGATCCATCCCTCAGTAGATAAGGGCATCAAGGCGGGCGACGACGATTTCGCGGGAGGCACGTTGGCCTGCCATTGCACGCAAGATCAGGTCACCGTCAAGGTGGACGCGCAAACCGCTCACAACCATGCCTGCGGTTGCAGCAAATGCTGGAAGCCGAAGGGCGCCACGTTCTCGGTCGTCGCCGTGGTGCCGCGGGATAAGGTGGCCGTCACCGCCAATGCGCAGAAGCTGAAGGTTGTCGACGATAAGGCGACGATCCAGCGCCATGCCTGTAGCGGTTGCGGCGTGCATATGTTTGGCCGTATCGAGAACCCGGAGCATGCCTTCCACGGTCTGGACTTCATCCATACCGAGTTGTCGCCGCAATCCGGTTGGTCGGCGCCGGGTTTCGCCGCGTTTGTGTCCTCGATTATCGAAACCGGTACCCCGCCGGCGCAGATGGCCGCCGTGCGTGCGCGCCTGCGCGAACTAGGCCTGAAGCCCTACGACTGCCTTTCGCCGGCCCTCATGGACGCCCTTTCCACCCAAGTAGCCAAGTTGCGCGGCGTGCTGGTTTCGTAAAGCCGCGCAAGCGCTCAACCGGTTCCTTCTTCCCGGGAGGAAGGAACCACCGGAAAACACATGACTCTTGAACGCATAGAACACCGCGCCTGCTTCGGCGGCTGGCAGGACGTTTATCGACACCGTTCCGTAGCGCTCGGCTGCGAAATGAACTTCGCCATCTATCTGCCGCCGCAGTACCAGACGCAGAGACTTCCGGTGCTGTATTGGCTCTCCGGACTGACCTGCACCGAACAGAACTTCATCACCAAAGCCGGGGCGCAGCGCTATGCCGCCGAGCATGGCCTGATCCTAGTTACACCCGACACCAGTCCGCGCGGCGAAGACGTCGCCGATGCGGACGGTTACGACCTGGGCAAAGGTGCGGGCTTCTACGTCAACGCCACGCAGACGCCCTGGTCCGAGCATTACCGGATGTACGACTACGTCGTCTCCGAACTGCCGGCTTTGATCGAGGCGAATTTTCCGACGACCGATGCGCGTGCCATCAGCGGACATTCGATGGGCGGCCACGGCGCACTGATCGTGGCGTTGAAGAATCCCGGCCGCTATCGCAGCGTGTCGGCCTTTTCGCCGATCGTGGCGCCTGCTCGGGTGCCGTGGGGCGAAAAGGCGTTCACCGCCTACCTCGGCGAAGATCGCGAAGCCTGGAAAGCATGGGATGCCGCCGCCCTGGTTGCCGCTGCATCCGAACGCCTGCCATTGTTGGTGGATCAGGGCGATGCCGATGAATTCTTGGCCGGACAATTGAAGCCTGAGTTGTTACAGGCTGCATGCGCGGCCGCGGATCATCCACTCGAACTGCGCCTGCAGTCCGGCTACGACCACAGCTACTACTTCATCGAAAGCTTCATCGGCGAGCACATCGCCCACCACGCGAAAGCCCTGAAAGCCTGATCGTAGGAGCGGGCCCTGCCCGCGACAGGCTCTACCGGTAGAGCCTGTCGCGG
>Ga0307513_10001647_pt1 | contig 31957 bp, 20 predicted proteins | sample 15_EM_MG_FD_202174 | JGI IMG/M metagenome (GOLD analysis project Ga0307513, IMG submission 202174) | Populus trichocarpa ectomycorrhiza microbial communities from riparian zone in the Pacific Northwest, United States - 15_EM | ecosystem: Host-associated > Plants > Roots > Unclassified | place... | reverse complement strand
AAAGGCCTTGCGCGGCGTTGCAAAGCCTTGACGGGGTTCACCCCGCCTGCGTTTTGCGCCTTGCTCAAGGCCTTTTTGACTCGCAACGCATCTTGCAAAAATAGTATTCATAGGACCTATGCTCCTTGTGATTCCAGCGTGACGAGGCCGCGCGGTGTTTGCAGCGTGGCAATGAGATTGGGCGGGCCTTGCGACAGGCCCACGCCCGAAAGACCGATCGCCTCGTAACCACCGCGCAGCGCGTCGGGACGCGGGTGGCTCGCGTGCAGCGATTGCAGCGTGACGCCCGACGGCGCCATGCCATCGGCCGGATGCACATCGCCCCACTGGATCAGCGTGGGCAGCGCGCCGTAAAACAGCCGCTGGCCGTCTTCACGCACGGTGATCTTCCAGCTGAGCTGGCCTTGCGGTGTCATGCGCGAGACGTCCAGCACCTCACCGCGATCCAGCCCCAGGCGGGAAAGCGCGCGCACGGCCGCGACCACGCGGGGCGTCGAAGCCACGAAGTGCGCGAGCTGCGGGCCGGTCTTGCTCAGCCGCAGCTGCAGTTCGTGGTCATCCAGGTCATACCAGCGTCTAGCCGGCGCTACACGTGGACTGTTGGCTCCTGAATTGATAGCAATAATCTCGAAATAGGCACGCGGAAAAGCCGGCGAGGCGACGGTGAACAGCCGGTTGTGCGTGCCCATCAGCCCGTGCTCGCCGCCCGGCCCGGGCGTGATGCCCAGCACGCGTTCGCACCACTGCACGCCCTCGGCCAGGCTGGCCGCAACGACGACCAGATGATCGACCTGCGAAGCCAGTGGCGGAGATGCGGTGGTGGTTTCCATGATGAGTCTTTAGATCGTTGCGCTGCCGTCGATACAGGTGACCGACTCACCGCCCACCCAAACCTGGCCGGCCGCATCGCGCTCGATATGCACCTGGCCGGCGCGGCCCAGGCAGACGCCTTGCGAGGCGCTGTAGCGTTCGGGCGCGTGGCCTTCGGCGATCAGCCACTGGGCCAGGCTGGCATTGAGGCTGCCGGTGACGGGGTCTTCGTCGATGCCGACGGGAGAAGCGAAGGCGCGCACTTCGAAGTCAGGTGCCGCGTCAGGTGCGGAGGCGGCAAAAGCCTTGGCCTCCCGGTTGGCGCGTGCAATCAATGGCGCCGTCTCCTCATGCGGGTAGCGCGCCACTACGCCGACTTTGGTGCCCAGCTTGACCAGCGCCTTGTGGTCGGGCGCCAGTTGCAGCACGGTTTCGGGGCTGTCCAGCAGCAGGCCCAGCCACATGGGGCCGTTGTCCAGGCATTGGGCCGCGAGGATGCTGGTTGCTTTCAGTCCCAGCGCGCCGGCCACCTGCGCCAGCAACGCAGGGCTGGGTGCGGATCGCTTGAGGGCCGGTGCGGCAAATGCGAGGCGCTTGGTGCCGGGCTCGCGGCGAATTTTCACCAGGCCGACCTTGCACTCTTGCACGATGAAATCTTTGCTGTGCGGCTGCCCCCCGGCCTCCAGCCAGCTATGGCAGCTGCCCAGCGTGGGGTGGCCGGCAAAAGGCAGCTCGCCGCCGGGCGTGAAGATGCGCACGCTGTAATCCGCCGTGGGGTCGGTGGGTGGCAACAGGAAGGTGGTTTCCGAGAGGTTGGTCCACTTGGCAAAGCGCTGCATCGCGGCGTCGTCCAGGCCGCTGCCGTCCATCACCACGGCCAGGGCGTTGCCGAAGTATGGGGTGGGCGTGAACACGTCGACTTGCTTGAATGCGCGCTGCTTCATGGGGGCTTTCAGGTTTCCGGGTGAGTTTGAGGAGGAGGGTTGAACGATTTATGACAGCGGCAAATCCAGCACGCCGCGCGTGGCGGGCCGTGCCAGGATGCTTTGGTACCAGCGGTCCACGTGCGTGCGCGCGGCCCGGGGCTGCGGCAGGCCGAACCAGCGGTGCATCTCGCAGGCCAGTGGGATGTCGGCCATGCCAAAACGCTCACTGCCGACGTAGGCGTGGTCGGCCAGGTGTGCGTCCAGCAGGGCCAGCAGTGCCTCGGTGGCGGCCACCGACTGCGCAATCAGTGCCGGGTCGCGCTGCTCTGCGGGTGTGCGGATCCACTGGATGAAGGCGGTGCGGCCGGCCGGGTTGAAGGTGGTCTGCTGCCAGTCCATCCATTGCTCGGCGGCAAAGCGCTCAGGCAAGCCGGCGGGGTAAAAATCGCCTTGCGAATATTTGGCGCAGAGGTAACGCACGATGACGTTAGATTCCCAGATGCGCACTTCGCCGTCTTCGATCAGCGGCACCAGCGCATTCGGGTTCTTCTGCCGATAGCCCGGCTCCTTCACGATGCCGAAGGGGCCGCCTGCGTCGGTGCGCTGTAGCGTGAGGCCGAGCTCTTGCGCTGTCCACACGACTTTGCGTACGTTGATGGAGCTGATGCGCCCCCAGAGATGAAGCATGTTCAGATTCCTTTGGAGGGACGGTCAAGGAGCAACAAACGCAACGCAAGGCCGGCCATGACAAACGCCAGGAAGCCGCGCTGAAATTTTGCAGCGCCGGGCCGCGCCTGCAGGCGGCGCCCGATCTGGCCACTGAAAGCGCCCAGCACGGTGTTGAACACCAGTGCCATCGCCGACAAGACGACGCCGAGCACCAGCAACTGCAGCGTGACATGGCCGTGTGCCGGGTTCACAAACTGCGGCAGGAACACCATGAAAAACAGCAGCGCTTTCGGGTTGACCAGGTTGCTCAGCAAAGCCATGCGCACGATGCGCGCAAAGCCTGCGGGCTGGGTTTCGGCCGCGCTGCGTGCACGCGCAGGGCGCAAGGCCTGCCATGCCAGCCACAGCAAATACACCGCGCCGGCGTAACGCAGCACGTCAAACGAGGGCGGCCAGGCCGCGACCAGCGCGGTCACGCCGGTGGCGGCGCAGAGTGTGTGAACCAGGTCTGCCGCCGAGATGCCGATGGCCGCCGCAAAGCCGCCGCGCACACCGTGCGCCAGGCCGTGCGACAGCACAAAAGCCATGTTGGGGCCGGGCGACAGGAAAAGCGCCAGCACCGCCAACACGAACAGTGACAGTGTGCCGGTGTCTATCATGCGGCGCGCAGTTCTTCAGGAACGCCGGCAGGCAGTTGCTCACGGATGGCCGCGGCGAGCGCGGCGATGCCGATGTTGATCTGCTCGACGCTGGACGTGACGAACGAGAGGCGCAGCGTGCGCGCATCGGCATGGTCGGCGTAAAACGCCCAGCCCGGCACAAAGGCCACGTTGCGCTCTACCGCCTTGGGCAAGAGATCGATGGCGTTCATGCCTTCAGGCAGGCGCACCCACAAAAACATGCCGCCGGCCGGCGTGTTCCAGTTCACGCCTTCGGGCATGTCGCGCTGCATCGCGGCCAGCATGGCGTCGCGCTGCGACTTGTAGAGCGCACGAATAGTGGGCACGTGGCGGTCCAGGAAGTTGTTCTTCATGGTCTCGACCACCATGCGCTGGTTGAAGCCCGGCGTGTGCAGGTCGGCCGCCTGCTTGGCCTGCAGCAGCTTGGGGTACAGCGACTTGGGCGCGACCAGGAAACCCAGGCGCAAACCGGGCGCGAGGATCTTGGAGAAGGATCCCATGTAGACGCAGCCTTCGGGGTTGCGCGCGGTCAGCGGCAGCGGTGGCGGCGTGTCAAACCAGAGGTCGCCATAGGGGTTGTCTTCCACAATGGGCAGGCCCAGGCGTGCAGCCTCGGCGCTCAGTGCAGCGCGGCGCGCCTCGGTCATGGTGCGGCCGGTCGGGTTCTGGAAGTTGGGCAGTACATAAAAGAAACGCGCGCCGGCGGCTTTGCTGGCCAGGTCGGCGATGTCCACACCTTCGTCGTCGCTGGCCACACCCACGACTTCAGGCTCCATCGGCGTGAAGGCCTGCAGCGCGCCCAGGTAGGTCGGTGTTTCCACCAGCACACGGCTGCCTTCGTCGATCAGGATCTTGGCGATCAAATCCAGGCCCTGCTGCGAACCAGTGGTGATCAGCACCTGGCCGGGGTCAACCTCCCAAGGCAGCAGGGCGGCGACCATCTCGCGCAGCGGCGCATAGCCTTCGCTGGCGGCGTATTGCAGTGCCGCATGGCCGTCTTCGCGCAGCACCTTGTCGCAGGCTTCGCGAAAGGCGGCGACGGGAAAGGTCTTGGGCGAAGGCAGGCCGCCGGCAAAACTGATGATGCCGGGCTTTTCGGTGACCTTCAGGATCTCTCGGATCACTGAGGGGTTCATCTTGTGGGCGCGTTTGGCCTGGGTCCATTCCATCTTGCTCATCTCACTCTCCTCCTAAGGGGCCGTAAAAAGTGGCCCTGGTCAAAAATTTCTTCGAAACAACTTTCATTCTGCGCCGGAAGTTGCTGGCTCGGGCAAGTGCGCGCTGATATGCGACAGTGCGCGCGCCACGTACTCATCCTTTTCACCGACCGGGGCAAAGTAGTGCAGCACTTCGCGGGCATCCGCCGCGCCCTTCAGGCGCCCGACCAGCCAGGCTGTCACGTATTGGGCCGAGAGGCAACCGCCCGCCGTGGCGATGTTGCCCTGCGCAAAGAAGGCCTGATTCAGCACCTTGACGCCCGCCGCCTGCACCCACGGCTTGCTGGTGGTGTCTGTGCACGCGGGCACCTGGCCGATCAGGCCCAGCTTGGCCAACAAAAAAGTTCCGGAGCACTGCGCGGCGATGAGCTGGCGCTGCGGGTCGAGCTGTAGCTGGCCAAGGATGGACGCATCGCTGGCCACCTCGCGTGTCTTCATGCCGCTGCCGATCAGCACGGCGTCGGCCTGGTTGGCTTCTTTGAGTCCGATGTGCGCATCGATGGTCAGCCCGTTCATGGACGTCACACGCGGCGTCGGGCTGGCAATGCTGACTTTCCAGTTGGTGTCGCCCCGCAATGAAATGCGGCTGAGCATTCCATAGGCAATGAGCGAGTCCAGCTCGTTGAATCCGTCAAATGTGAGGATGGCTATGTGCATGGGGTCACCTTGGCTTTGTTCAAAAAATTGTCGCGTCAGTCCACCACAAACAGCGTGGCGCCCAGCGGCGACGTGGAGCGGTGCGCTTCGGCCTGGTCGGCCACCTGGTAGCTCATGCCGGGCTCCAGCGTGAAGGTGCGGCCATCTTCCAGCTCGGTGTGCAGTTGCCCTTGCAGGCACAGCAGGATGTGGCCCTTCTGGCACCAGTGGTCGGACACATAGCCCGGCGTGTATTCGACCATGCGCACCCGCACGTCACCAAATTTCTGTGTGCGCCAGAAGGCTTTGCCTTCCTGGGCTGAATGTTCGGTGCGGGCCACGGCGGACCAGTCGGTGGTGCCGAAGGGGATGTTGGCGATGTTCATGCGGGCGCTCCCTCGCGGCGGTCACGCTCGTTGGGCGTGATGTGTGCGATCGTGCCGTCACCGTAAGAGCGCAGCACCTGCGAAATGACGATGTGAAAGCCCTTGTACCACTGCGTGTACTGGCGCTTGGCTTCCAGGTGTTTGGGGTGGGCTGAAAACGCGCGCAGTGCTTCCTGGTTATCCCAGAAGTAGGTCGCGTTGTTGCGCGTGCCGTCGGGCGAGCGCCAGGTCTCCGCGCCCAGGTAGCCGGGCGTGGCGAGGGCGGCTTCTTCAATCAGTGCGTCCAGTGCGTGAAAGCGCTCGTCGTAAGTGCCGGGCTCAAAAATAAAGGCAGCGGAGTACATCAGGTCTTCCTCGGTTGCAGCAACGGGCTGGGTGTGGCGGTGGATGGATGCACCGGCATCTTCTTGCTGATGAAAACCGTGGCGATCACGGCCAGGCCAAAGCCCACGGTCACAGCGTCCAGCCGCTCGCCCAGCAGCGGCACGGCAAACAGCATGGACAAAAACGGCTGCACCAGTTGCACCTGGCTCACGCGCACCGTGCCGCCCAGCGCCAGGCCGCGGTACCAGGCAAAAAAGCCCAGCCACATTGAAAACACCCCCACATAACCGAAGCCCCACCAGGCGGACGCCTTGATCGGCCCGGCAGGCCAGCTGAAGGCGGCCAGCGGCAGCGTCAGCGGCAGCGAGATCAGCAGCGCCCAGCAGATCACGTGCTCGGCCTGCATGTGCTGGGAGAGTTTGGCGCCGTAGCCGTAACCCACGGCGGCGCACAGCACAGCGGCTAGCAGCAGCAAGTCGGCAGGGCTGATCGAGAGGCCGCCACTGCCGGATCGCAATATGGCAAAAGCCACCACCAGCGCGCTGCCCACCGCGGCGCACAACCAAAAGCCCACCGACGGGCGCTGGCGATGCAGCAGCGCGCCGACGGCTGCGGTGGCCAGCGGCAGGGTGCCGATGATCACAGCAGCATGCACGGCTTCCACATGGCGCATGGCAATCGAAGTGAAGAGTGGAAAGCCGAACACCACGCCGCCCGCGGTGATGGCCAGCGGCCACCAGTCTTCGCGGCGGGGAAAGGGCGCGCGCGTGGCCAGCAAAAACACCGCCGACAAACCCGCCGCCACCACGGCCCGGCCCAGCGCGATGAAAAGGCCCGACATCTGCGGCGTGTCGGGCGTGCCCACGGCCAGGCGCGTCATCGGCAACGTGACCGAGAAGATCACGATGCCCAGCAGGCCCAGCCACAGGCCTTTGGTGATTTGTTTCTTGTCCGGGTTCATATAAAGAGCATCCAGATGGCCGTGACCACCAGCACGCCGGCCATCACATAGTTGAACCAGCGCAGCCGCAGGCCGCTGCCGGCCGGGCCGGTGAGCCACTCGCGCAGCAGCGAGCCGGCCAACGCGTAGGTCATGTTGCTCACAAAGGCATAGACCAGCATGACGGGCAGCACGATGGCCAGGCGCATGGCCGGCCCCTCGCGCCCGGCGATCCAGCCGCTGACGATGGCCAGCGCCAGCATCCAGGCCTTGATGTTGACGAACTGCAGCGCCGCGCCCTGCCAGAAGGTGACGTTCAGCTTGTCTGAGTCCGCCTGGCTGAGCTGGCGTGATTGCGACACCTTGAAGGCCAGCCACAGCAGGTAGGCCACGCCGATGACCTTGACGGCCCAGCTGAGCAGCGGCACCGCCACCACCAGCGCGCCCAGGCCCAACGCGCACACCAGCAGCAGCGCGCCCCAGCCCACCGGCACGGCGCATACAAAAGGCAGCGCGCGCCTGAAACCGTGGTTGGCGCCGAGCGCGGTCGACAGCGTCGTGTTGGGCCCGGGCGAAAAGCTCATCGCCGTGGCCAGCACCAGTAAAGCCGTAAATTCTTGCCAATTCATGCTTCCCACTTTATAGTTGAAAGCAGTACACCATCAATACAGTTGTAGGCACAAATCCCCAAACTGTATTGGTCAAATTATCAGCACACATCCCGCCGCCCTCTGTTGTACGGCCCCCAGAAGGATCACACCATGTTGATGAAAGCCGCCTCCCAATCGCTGACTGAGCAGCTCTCGGCACGCTTTGCCGAACGCATCCGCAGCCGCCTGCTGGCGCCCGGTGCGCGCCTGCCTTCGGTGCGGCTGTGCGCCGAGCAGCAAGGCGTGAGTGTCTCCACTGTGGTGGCGGCGTACGACCAGTTGCTGGCACAAGGCCTGGTGGTGGCGCACAAGAATCGCGGTTTTTTTGTGCGCGACGCCTCACTCAACGCCACCTCCACCCACGCCAACAAGCTGCAGGCGGTGGTCAGCAAAAAGGGCGCGCCCGCCGGGGCCGACGCCGTGGTGGACCTGGCGCCGCTGGGCGCCTGGAGCACCGCCGGCTGGATGGCTACGCGCCAGGCGCCCGTCGACGCCACCGCGCTGATACGCGGCATGTTCCACAAAGTCAGCAACAAGCCGCAGCCCGGCATGGGCGTGTTCCCGTCCGACTGGCTGGAGACCAGCTTCATGCCGACGGCGGTGCGCAAGGTGACCAGCGTCAGCGCGCTGCGGGATTTTTCGCTGCAGTACGGCGAGCCCATGGGCGACAGCGGCCTGCGCCGCTCACTGTCACAGAAGCTGAGCTCGCTCAATGTGCACGCCGTGCCCGAGCAGATCATCACCACCGTCGGCGCCACGCATGCACTCGACATCGTGAGCCGCACCCTGCTGCGCGCCGGCGACTGCGTGATGGTGGAGGAACCCGGCTGGGCGGTGGAGTTTGCCCGGCTCGACGCTTTGGGCATGCGCATCCTGCCGGTGCCGCGCCGCGCAGACGGGCCTGACCTGGAGGTGATGGCGCAGTACTGCGAGATCCATCAGCCCAAGCTGTTCGTCAGCGTGAGCGTGTTTCACAACCCGACCGGGTATTGCCTCACGCCCGGCAGTGCCCACCGTGTGCTGCAGCTGGCGATGCAGCACAACTTTCATATCGTTGAAGACGACACCTACAGCCACCTGGCGCCCGAGCATGCCACGCGGCTGTGCTCACTCGACGGCCTGCAGCGCACGATTTATGTCAGCGGCTTTGCCAAGATTCTGGCGCCCGGCTGGCGCGTGGGCTTCATGGCGGCGCCGCCTGATCTGGTGGAGCGCCTGCTCGACACCAAGCTGCTGGCCACGTTGACCACACCGGCTTTGCTTGAAAAGGCATTGGCCTGGTGCATAGACCAGGGCCAACTGCGCCGCCACGCCGAGCGCATACGCACCCGGCTTGACGCGGCGCGTGCCCGCAGCGTCAAGCTGGCTATTGCCCACGGCTGCACGTTCGCGGCCGAGCCCGCGGGCCTCTTCGGCTGGGTCGATACCGGCGTGGACACCGACGCGTTGGCGCAGCGCATGTTGGACGAAGGCTATCTGATTGCGCCGGGCGCGCTCTTTCATGCGGTGCGTGCGCCCAGCACGCTGATGCGGATCAACTTCGCGACCACGCAGGAAGCGGCGTTCTGGAAAGTGTTCGCGCGCTTGCGGGATGCGGTGAAGTAGCCGTTCTCGTGCTTTTCGCGCTCTTTCAGGCAGGGTCTCCTGCCTGAATCTCCTGCCTGAGTCTTCGGGCTGAACCCGGTCTTGTTCAGGCCGGATTCATTCTTTTTCCCCTTTTTCTTTTCCCTTTCCGCTGCAAGCCTCTTTGCCGGTGGAACTGCGGGTGGCTCCGCTCCATTGAGGTCAAACGGGTTAGTGTCCGCAGCCACTAACAGACCCGCCCCTCAATAGCCGCCGCCGTGCGCCGCGGAACTGCCTGGGTCGAGTGGAATCCTGCACGCAAGGCGTGTAAAGGGCCTGACGCTATTAATTCAGGAGCAACTTGCCACCCAAACCCCTGCAATAAAGGGTTGTGTTCGGCACTGTGGTTACTACGCGTGTAAGGCGAAATGTGTAACCGCGTATGTGATCCGTAACCACCGCCGCGTAACACTCGCCTCAACATTTTTTACATGTGTTGCCCATACGTCAGGGGCTGGCTGCTGATGTACCACCTCTTTGCTTGATGCAAAAAAAGGATACAGATCATGAGATCGATTTTGACAATTGGTATTTTGGCCGCCGGCTTTGTCTTGAGTCAGGCGGCTCTGGCCCAGAAGGCCTCGCCCGTAACTTCCCAACTGCTTGCGCAGCGGGTGGACATGGTGGCCGGCAAGCCGGTGCTCAGCCCGGCGGGTGTGGGCAAGCCTGGCGACGTACTGCAGTACAGCGCCACTTACAAGAACACCGCCACTGCGCCGGCAGGCAAGCTTTTAGCCACCCTGCCAGTGCCGCCCGGCACAACATTGGTTCAGGCAAGCGCCGAACCCACCCAGGCCATGGCCTCCACAGACGGCAAAACATTTGCCCCCATGCCGCTGACCCGCATGGTCAAACAGGCTGACGGCAGCACACGCAAAGAACCCGTGCCACTGCCTGAATACCGCGCGCTGCGCTGGGACATCGGCGCCTTGCCCTCCGGCGCCAGCAGTGTTGTCAGCTTGCGTGTGCGTATTGATGCGCCCGCGGATACCCCTGTGGCGGCACTTGCTGTCAAGCCTTGACGAGGCTGAGGCACCCACAGCTGTCGCTGTCGTGGCGCCACCTTTTTTCATTTTTTAACTTTAGTTTTTAGCACGTAGTCAGGAGAAAACGCCATGTGTACCACCTCCCCGGGTTCGAGGCCTTTTGGGCTTGCGGGCCTCTTCACCCGCTGGATTGTGGGTTTGTTTATTGTTTTGTCGTTCGCGATGGCGGGCACGGCGGCGCATGCTGCCGCTCCGAACGCTGGCACGACGATCTCCAACGCGGCCTCTGCCACTTATTTGGATGCATCCAACACGCAGTACATGGTGACTTCCAATCAGGTGGACACCGTGGTGCAGCAGGTTGCCAGTTTGACGCTGGCCGCCAATGGTACGCAGAATGCGAACCCCGGCGCCGTGGTGTACTACCCGCACACCCTGACCAACACCGGTAACGGTTCAGACACCTTCACTCTGGCCGCCAGCAGTACCGCTGGTACTTTCACGATGACGAACGTGCAGATTTTTGCCGACAACGGCAGTGGTCAGCCTACGGGTTCGGCCATCACATCGACTGGTTTGCTGGGTGCGGCTGGTACCCCAACTGCTACGTTCAAGTTCATTGTGCAGGGCACCGTGCCAAACGCGGCAACCGCCAGTCAAAACAATACGATCACGGTGACGGCGACCAGCGGCTTTGGCGGAACCCTCCCGGTGACCAACACCGATGTCACGACGGTGTCGAACAATGCCGTCGTGACGCTGACCAAGGCGGCCAGCGTGTCCAGCGGACCGACTGGACAGACTATCACCTATACGTTGACCTATAAAAACAACGGTAACGTCGCCGCCACCAACGTGGCGATCACCGACGTCCTGCAGGCAGGCCTGACTTACACCTCGGGCACCTTACGCCGGGGCTCGACGACCCTGGCCGATACCGGTACTCCGACTGTCTCTGGCACACTGCCCGACACAACATCCAGCTACAACTCGAGCTCCAAGACGCTGCTGGTGACGCTCAATCCGGTCCCGGCAGGGCAGGGCGGCACGATCAGCTTCGACGTGACTGTCGCCGCGGTGACTCCCGGCACGGCGCCCACCACGGCCAACACGGCCACGATGTCCTACAACGATAGCGTCACCACCGTGAACGGAACCTCCAATGCGACTTCGTTCACTGTTACTCAGACAGCTTCGCTCACCCTGAGCACTCCCACGGCGGTTGCCTCAGCGGCGGCAGGCACAACGGTGACCTTCATCAATACGGTGAAAAACACCGGGAACGGCCCCGACACCTTCAACATCACTGTTGGTGCGAACAATTTCCCGTCGGTCACGCCAGGCACGATCTTTTATTTGTACAAGAGCGACGGTTTCACGCCGCTGGCCAATACCAACATCGGCGACGCCGTGGCTGACACGGGTTCCTTGTTACCAGGTGCTACCTACGACGTGGTCGTCAAGGCGGTGTTGCCGCCAGGCGCTACCACTACAGGTGCGCCGTTCCAGGTGGCGGTGACCGCCACCTCCGTGTATGACCCGACCAAGTCGGCCACCGCCAATGACGTGTTGACCGCAATATCCGCCGCGTCAGTGGATGTCACCAACGACTCAGTGGGTGGCTTAGGCGGGGGCGTTTTTCCCTCCGGTGAACCCGCGGCACAGGTCACCAAGTCGCTGAATCCCGGTACGTCGACGACTTTCACGATCGTGGCCAAAAACACCGGCGCGGCTCCAGACGCTTACGACCTGGCCGTCAGCACTACCGGCACCTTCCCCGGCGCCTTGCCGGCCGGCTGGATCGTTCGCTTTCTTAAAGACGGCGGCGCGAATAATTGCTCGACGACCGGCGCAGACATCACCAGCACCGGTACCGGTTCGGTGGCAGCGGGCCTAAACGCCGTTGTCTGCGCGGTGGTGAGCGTTCCTGCGAATTTTGCGGCTGGTACCACCAATTTGTACTTCCGTGCGCAATCGTCACTAAGCTCTGGCGCTTCGGACGTCTTGCACGACGCCGTCACCGTGAATGCGGTGCGTTCCATCACCCTGACGCAAACCGGCACGGGCCAGGTCTCCGCAAATGGTTCCATCGTTTACGAGCATACGCTGACCAACTCTGGCAACGTGACTGAAGGCAACGGCACGGCCAGCACGGTGACGCTGGCCGCAAGCAACAGCCAGGCGACTGGCTGGACGAGTTCGCTGTTCATCGACAGCAACGGCAATGGTACTTTCGACGCGGGGGTAGACCAGCAGATCGCGGGCAATTTTGCGACTCTCCTGCCTGGGGGCCTCGCGCCCGGCGCGTCCATCACCATTTTTAACAAAGTGTCCGTAACGGGCGGTGTAATTGGCGCGCTAAATGTCACGACCATCACGGCGTCAACCGCGAACGGCACCTACGGCACGACGGCTCCTGGCGACGCCACGGCCAAAGACAACACCACGGTGGTTGCCGGCAACTTGACACTGGTCAAGGCGCAGGCCGTGGACACTGGCTGCGTGGGTGCTAACGGCGGTACGGTCTACACCCAAAGCAACGTCAGCGCGAAGCCGAACGAGTGCGTGCTGTACAAGGTCACGGTGACCAATGCGGGCAACGTGGATGCGACATCTGTTTTCATCTATGACTCGGTGCCCGGCCTCACGACGCTGAGCGGCACCGGCACCCCTTCCGCCACGATAGGCGGCGTTGTAACGCCATCGGCGGTTGTGGTAACGGGGTCGTCGATCAAGGTAACGGTCGGCACCCTGACCCCTGCCACGGTCCCCGCCACCAATGCGGCTGTCCTGACCTTCGGCGTGCGCATCAACCCTTAACCCGATACGGGTTCTTCTGAGCGGGAAGCAAAAGCTTCCCGCTTTTCAAAGGGCATCTGCATGCCCTTTGGAAAGCGTCGTCCTGCCGCAGCCAGCCCCAAACCCTTCGCCATGCTCTCCACCTTGCGCCAACTGCTGATCTCTTGCATGTTGCTGCTGAGCCTGGCAGCAGCCTATGCAACGCCGCCCCCAGCGGGGACGGTGATCGGCAACATGGCGACCGGCACCTTTGTGGACTCCGTCACCGGTTTGGCGGTCAGCGTGAATTCCAATGTGGTCAATACCACGGTGACGGCACTCGAGGCCCTCACCCTGTCGGCGGACCAGAGCCTGCAGATCGGCGTGGGCGCCACGTTCACCGCCAGCCACAACCTGGCCAACACCGGCAACACACCCACCAACTACCTGGTCACGGCGAGCGTGGCCGGCGGCAGCGCGTTCACCCCCCTCAATCTTCAGGTGGTGCTGGACGTCAATGGCAATGGCCGGCCAGACCCCGGAGAGCCGGTAGTCCCTGCGGGCGGGGTGGTCAGCCTGGCCATCGGCGCCACGGCGAGGCTCGTGGTCACGGGGCAGATACCCGCCGGCGCCACCCCCGGGCAAACAGCCCAGGTCACACTGCGCGCTGTCAGCCAGCTCCAGGGGGCCGCCGCCACCAACACCGACACCCTCAACGTCGTCAGCCGCGCCGTTGTTGATGTGGCTTATTCGGCGTCCGCCGCCATTGCCGTGCAGGGTACGCCGTTGAGCTTCACAGCGCGCGCCACCAACAACGGCAACGCCGCGGCCAGCCCTGCGGCCATCACCGTCAATGGCGCGCCTGCCTCACGCTTTGTCTTGCGCGCGCCGGTTCCGGTCAACACCGTGTTCACCTCGGCACAGACCCCTTCCAACCCCGGCGCGCAGACGCTGTACCACCTGCAGGGCAGCGCGGCCAACAGCTACGTCACGGTGCTTCCTGCGGGTAGCGTGGTGGACTCCGTCGCCTGGGGCATCGCCAGCCTGCCCCAAGGCGGGGTCTTCCAGGGGCAGTTCGACGTCATGGTCAATCCAGACGCCACTGGCAATGTCACGGGCGCCGCGTATGCCGACTGGATGGATGCCGGCGCGCCGCAGACCACCCCCAGCAGTAACCTGGTGCTGGCTCTGCCCGCGCGAGCGGCCAGCCTTGCTTTCTATACAGACGCGTCCTACGCCAACCGGGCAGTGCAAAGCACCATTGGCCGCGCACTTTTTATGCAGGCCGATGCCGTCGTCTGCGATACAGACCCGGTGACGCCGGGAACTGTCCAGGTCACCATCGTCAGCCAGCTGACTGGCGACACGGAGACCTACACCGCCGTTGAAACCGGCCCCAACACCGGCTTGTTTCGCATCCAGCTCGGCGTGCCGACGGCCAACGCGAAGACGCGCACCGTCGCATCTGGCAACGGCATCCTGGAAGTGCTACGCAACGACGTGCTCACCGCTCAAATCTCAGGCTGCAGCGGCGTGACGGTATCGGCCACCACCACGCTGCTGGTCGATCCTTCCGGCACGGTCTACGACTCCGGCACCAACCAGCCCATCGCCGGCGCCACCGTGCAGCTCATTGACGTCACCGGCGCAGGCAACGGCGGCAACCCCGGCGGGCCGGCCGTGGTGTTTCTGATCGACGGCGTGACACCGGCGCCCAGCACCGTGGTCACGGCGGCCGACGGCTTCTACGAGTTTCCGCTGGTGGCCAACAGCACCTACAAGCTGCTGATCACGCCGCCGGCGGGTTACACCTTTGCCTCCCTGAAGCCTGCGGCGCAGCAGCCGGCCGGGCGCCTGATCGGCACGCCCGCCTCGTATGGCGGCAACTTCGTGGTGGCCGGCGTGCCCGTGCATTTCGACGTGCCCCTGGATCCGGGCAGCGCAGGTGGCAGCCTGTTTATCCAGAAGACGGCCAACAAGGCCACGGCGGAAGTCGGAGACTTTGTGGACTACGCCATCAAGCTCAACAACGTGGGGAAGGTGGCGCTGCCCGCCACTGTCGTCAATGACAATTTGCCGGCCGGATTTGCCTACGTGCGCGGCACGGCCAAACTCGGCGGCGCAACACTGGCCGACCCCTCAGGCGGCGCCGGCCCCACGCTGCAGTTCTCCCTGGGCGCTATCGCCGCCGGCGCGCAGCCCGTGCTGACCTACCGCGTGCGCATAGGCGCCGGCAGCCAGAGCGGCAACGGCATCAACACCGCCCAGGCCGCCAGCAGCGCGGTGCGCTCCAACAACTCCAGCGTGCGCGTGCAGGTGGTGGGCGGCGTGTTTTCCAACAAGGCTTATGTCATCGGCAAGGTGTTTGCCGACTGCAGCAAAAACGGCGTGCAGGACGCCGGTGAGCCGGGCATCCCGGGCGTGCGCATCTACATCGAAGACGGCACCTACGCCGTGACAGACGAAGAGGGCAAGTACAGCTTTTACGGCCTGGAGCCGCGCACCCACGTGGCCAAGCTGGACAACATCACGCTGCCCGCGGGCGCCACGCTGGCTGTGCTGGGCAACCGCAATGCCTTTGACGGCGGCAGCCGCTTTGTGGACCTCATCAACGGCGAGCTGCACAAGGCCGACTTCGCCATCAACGAATGCACGCCCGGCATTCGCGGGCAGATCGAAGCGCGCCGCAAGGCGCTGAGCAACCCGTCAGAAATCACGCAGGCAGCCGGCACGCTGCTGCAGGCTACCCGCGCCGCCGCCGTAACGGACAGCCGCACGCTGCCCGCCAGCGGCACGATGGGCCTGCCGGGTGCCGCGCAGCAAAATTCCGCCGGCGCCCCGGCAGCGCTGCCCGGCATTCCAGCCGGTGGTGCGGCTGGCACCTTGGGCGCCGTGGGCGACACGGGGGGGCCTTACGCCCCCAACGCCCAGGGTTTGCCCACACCCATTTACACGCCGCTGGAAGCGATACAGGGCGCCGCGCAGCCTGCGGCCCTAGCCGCGGGCGCCACTGAGGCGGTGCAGCCCCGGCCGCTTCAAGCTCTGGAAGATCTCTTGCCGGAGTTGACGGGCGAGATTGGCTTTGTAGGCCTGGCTGACGAGCAGCGGCTGCCCATTGCACAGACGCGGGTCAGGGTCAAAGGGCCGCTGGGTGTGAGCTTTGAACTTACCGTCAATGGCCAGGCCGTGCCGGCCACACAGGTCGGCAAAAAGAGCAGCCTTGAGAAAAACAAGGTCGTGGCCTGGGAATACATCGGTGTGGACCTGAAACCCGGCCGCAACACGCTGGTGGTGCGCTCGCTGGACGGTTTCGGCAACGCCCGCGGCACAGCGCAAGTCACCGTGCTGGCGCCCGGAGCGATCACCAAAATCGTCATCGCCGCGCCCCCACAGCCCGTGGCAGACGGCACAACGGCCGTGCCGGTCACCATTTCCCTGCGTGACGCCGAGGGCCTGGCGATAACCCCCCGCACCCAGGTCACCCTGGATGCCAGCCTGGGCCAGTGGCAAACCCCCGACCTCGATCTGCGCCAGCCCGGCACGCAGGTGTTTGTTGAAGGCGGCGAGGCCAGCTTCCTGTTTCTGCCGCCGGCGCAGCCCGGCAAGCTGGAGCTCAGCGCTGTCAGCGGCACTGTCAAGGCAACAGCCGCCATCGAGTTCGTGCCCAACCTGCGGCCCATGGTTGCCGCCGGCATTGTGGAAGGCACGATCAACCTGCGCAGCCTCAGCCCTTCGGCCATGCAGCCGGCACAAAGCGGCGACGTGTTCGAGCGGCAGATTCGCAGCACCTCGAGCCGTTTTTCCGGCGGCAAGGGCGAGGGCGCCGCCCGCACCGCGCTGTTCCTCAAAGGCAAGGTGCTTGGCTCCTCACTGCTCACACTGGCTTACGACTCCGACAAGCCGTCAGACACGGCGCTGTTTCGCGACATCCAGCCCAACCAGTTCTACCCGGTGTACGGCGACTCGTCGGCGCGCGGCTTTGACGCGCAGTCCACCGGCCCGCTCTATGTTTTGCTGCAAAACGGCAGCAGCTACGCACTGCTGGGCGACTACACCACCCAGACTGACAATGCGGCGCGCCAGCTCACGCAATACTCGCGCGCGCTTAACGGCGTGAAGGGCCGCTACCAGGAAGGCGCTGTCACGGCAGAGGGTTTTGCCAGCCGCACCTCGACCACGCAACTGGTACAGGAGTTCCGCGCCAACGGCACCTCCGGCCCGTTTTTGCTGAACATCAACGGCGTGGTCAATAGCCAGCAGGTCGACATCCTCACGCGCGGCCGTAACCAGGCCTCCGTCATCGTGAAGAGCACCCCGCTTACGCCCTTCACCGACTACGAGATCGAACCCTTCAGCGGCCGCTTGCTGCTCAAGTCGCCGGTGCCCAGCGTCGATGCCGACCTCAACCCCACCTTCGTGCGGGTGCGTTACTCGGTCGACTCGGGTGGCCCCAAGCACACGGTGGCTGGCGCCGACGCCCGCCTGCAGGTGACCCCCGAAATTACGCTGGGCGCCTCTACGCTGGAGGACACCGACCCCGCCAACCGGCAAAAGCTGTCCGGCCTCAACGCGACCGTCAAGCTCGGCGAAAAAACCGTGGCCACCGCCGAGGTCGCCCGCAGCGCCACAGACCTGCAGGGCAGCGGCGCCGGCCAGCGCGCCGAGATTCGCCACGAAGCCGGTGCGTTGCAGGCGCGCGTGTGGGGCGCGCACACCAGCGCGGGTTTTTACAACCCCAACAGCGTGCAGTCGGCGGGCCAGTCCGAATACGGCGCCAAGATCGGCTACACCCTGGACGAGAGCAATCGCTTGTCCGGCGAAGCGCTGCGCACCGCCAACAGCATCACGGGCGCGTCGCAAACCGGCGCCGAGCTGAAGCTGGAGCACAGCCTGCCCGGCAACGCGAAAGTGGAAGTGGGTGTGCGCTACAGCGCCACCAACACCGCCGCGGCATTGTCAGGCCCGGCGCCACCGGGTTCCACCGCGCCCATCGTGCCTTCACCCACCGCCCTGGCGGCCGGTTCTGCCCAGGAAGTCGGCACCACCACCGCGCGCGTCAAGGTCACGGTGCCGGTGCCCGAGTTGCCGCAGGCCGACGTCTACGGCCTGGCCGAGTACGCCATCGACGGCAGCGGCGGCCGTGAAGTGGGCATAGGCGCCAACTACGCGATCAACGCCACGACGCGCGCCTACGCACGCCACGACTTCATCAACAGCCTCAAAGGCATTTACACGCTCAACCCTTCGACCTCGCAGTACACAACGGTCGCCGGCATCAAAACCGAGCTGGCCGACAGCACACAGGTCTTTAACGAATACCGCATGGGCGACAGCATCAATGGCCGCAGCAGCGAAGCCGCCCTGGGCTTGCGCCGGCTCTGGCGCCTGGACAACGGCATCGGCCTCACGGGCAGCCTGCAGCGCATCAAGCCGCTGTCGGGCGTCACACAGGAAGACTCCAGTGCCGTGACGCTGGGCGCCGACTACACCGCATCTACAGACTGGAAAGCGTCGGCCCAATTGCAGTGGCAGACCTCCAAAACCTCCAGCAGCTGGTTGCTGACAGGCGCGCTGGCCAACAAACTCGACGAGAGCTGGACGCTGCTCAACCGCGGCCTGTATAGCCAGCAGGTCAACTCGGGCGCTTCGGGCGGGCAGCGCGAGTTGATCACGGCGCAATCCGGCCTGGCCTACCGCCCCGTTGAGACGGATGTGTGGAACGCGCTCGGACGCATCGAATACAAGAAGGATGCTGACAGCACGCTGGGCCCGGGCCTGAACCGCGACGAGTCCGGCCTCATCTTTTCAACCCACCTCAATGTGCAGCCCATCCGCCACTGGACGGCCAGCGCGCGCTACGCCGCCAAGTGGGGCAGCGATAAATCCAATGGCATCAGCAGCCGCTCCTTCACGCAGCTGATCGGCGGGCGATCCACCTGGGACCTCACACAGCGCTGGGACGTGAGCCTGCAGGCCTACCGGCTGTGGGGCGACGGCGCGGCCGAGACCGCAGTCGGCGTGGAAGTCGGCTACCTCGCCTGGAAAAACATGTGGGTGTCGGTGGGCTACAACTTCAAGGGTTTCAAGGCCGCCGACATGACCGGCGAGGCCTACACCCAGCGCGGCCTCTACCTGCGCGTGCGCTTCAAGTTTGATGAAAACCTCTTGAACTCCACCGCCGTGGATTCTTCTTCAGCCACCAGCACGGCGGCTCCCAAATCATGATGTTTCTTTTGCGCTCACTCCTGGCCCAGGCCGCGCTGCGCAAGCCTTTGCTTTTGCGTGTGATGGCTGCTGTCGGCCAGGCAACCCGGGCGCGCCGGGCCCTATGCGCCGCCGCATTGCTGCTGCTGGCTGCGCCCTGGGTGATCGCGCAGCAGTCGGTCATCTACAACTACACCGGCGCCGTGCAAACTTTCACCATGCCTCCGGGGGTTCAAATCGTCCATATTGAGGCCTTTGGTGGTGGCGGCGGTGGCGGGGGTAGCGACAACCCGGGTAATGGCGGAGCCGGTGGCCGTGGTGCGGGTGCCAGCACCAACTATGCGTTCTATCCTGGGACCGTGTTTAACGTGATTGTCGGTGGCGGCGGCAGCGGAGCAGCCGGCCCCGGGGACTGCAACACATCTGGGGGAGCGGGGGGACTTGCCGGTGGTGCGGGCGGTCTGCCTGGCGGCAAAGGCGGTAATCGCGGTTGCTATGGCTATTCAGGCGCCGGCGGCGGCGGTGGCGCTGCCAGCATGGTCACCCGCCCGAATGGTGTGGTGGTGGCCGGCAGCGGCGGTGGCGGCGGGCAGGGCGGTTCATTGAATCTGCCGGGCCGCGACGGTTTGACCGACTACACAGGCAGCGCGTACAGCAATCTCGGGCCCGTCACCCAATTTTCAGGCCCCTTGCCCGGTGGCTCCACTTTCACTTATTGCGCTCCGCAGGGCGGCACCTGCAATTTTTCAGGGGTCAAAGAGGTCTGGTATGGCGCTGATGGCCCTCCGTCGGGCTGGAAGGTGGTACCTGCTTCCAACAGTGCTCCGTGCGACCACAACGTATTGGGCGATCCAGACGTTGGTGTTGTAAAGGCCTGCTATTACAGGGACTACACCGGAAGCTGGACGCAGCCGCTCGCAGACGGTACGGGAGCCTCGCCGGGCAGTGGCGATGGCGGCGGCGGTGGTGGTGGCGGTGGTGGTTGCACGGTCGGCCCGGGCGGCGCCTTCAATCAGGAGGGCGCAAGCTCCAACACCACAACCCAGGCCAGCGGAGGCAGTTTGTGTCCTCCTCTCCCCGGCAATTCCGTGATCTCGTTAGGCGCCACAGGCGGCCTTGGTGGCGCCGGCGGTGGCCCCGCCAATGGTGAGCCCGGCCAGCCTGGCGCGCCGGGCTATGTCGTCTTTACCTACCCTACGCTGACCCTGACCCAATCCCCGCCCAGCCCGGCGTTGGTAGTCGGCGCCAACAGCGTCTACACCCTCACCGTCACCAACACCAGCACGACGGCAGGCCTGCCAGCCTGGGCTGCGCGCGTCGTCGACCAGCTGCCTCCCAACATGACGTATGTCGGCAGCAGCGGCACGGGGTGGTCGTGTTCGCCGGCCGCCAACGCCAGCGGCACATTGGTGACCTGCGACTTCAGCGGCACCATCACTGCGAACGGCGGCACGGCGCCGGTACAGATCACCGCCACGCCCACCAACCACTTCACCGTCATCAATTACGCTGCCGTGGACCCGATCACCGGCATCAGCCCGCCTGTTCCGACCACCTGCACGGCCGCCAACACGCCGGAAGGCTGCGCCGCGCCCGTGACCAGCGCTGTGCCGGTGACGGTCAACGGCTATGCGTATGGAGACCTCAACCACAACGGTGCGCGGGATGCGGGCGAAATCGCCGCAGGGGCTATTACACGGGTCAAACTCACGACCCGACATGGCAGCGTATGCGACTTGCCTTCTCCTGCCAGTCCGGCCCTGGACGTAGCGACAATTGGCGCCAGTCCCGGCTCCGGCGCTTTCAGTTTTACCAACGTGGCCCAAGGTGACTACTGCTTGCTGATGCAAAAGAGCGGCTCTTCGACCATTAACGACCCGGGATATCCGACAAGTCACGTCGGAACGGAAAACGGGACGGGGGTGATCCAGTTCAGTGTGGGCAGCGGGGAAGTGCCGTTGCAGAACTTTGGCATGTACTGGGGCGCCCGGCTGGCCGGCACTGTGTTTGCCGACAACGGCGCGGGTAGCGGCACCGCCAACAACGGTGTGAAAGACGGTACTGAAGCAGGCCTGGCCGGCGTCACCGTTATCCTCCTCGCGCAGAACGGCACTGAGTTGGCCCGTGCCGTCAGCTCCAGCACTGGCATGTTTGTCCTTTGGCAGCCGGCGCTAGTCGTTGCACCGGCCACCATCACCCCTGTGTTGCCGGCTGGCTATACCGCGACCGGCGGATCGGCCGGTTCACTCTTTGCAGGCAGCTACACACGGCCAACCGTTAATTTCAGCCTCGCCGCTGGCCGAGACGTCAGCGACATCGCCTTCGGCATGGTGGCGTCCAACACGCTGGCCCCCAACGGCGCACAGGCGGCGCAGCCCGGCAACGCCGTGTTCTACGCCCACACCTACACCGCCGCCACCGGTGGGCAGCTTACCTTCACGCTGGCCAATACCGCCAGCCCGGCGAACTCAGGCTGGAGCCAGGTGATCTACCAGGACAGCAATTGCGACGCCGTTTTGCAGACCAGCGAGCCCGTGATCACGGCCTCCATGACGGTCACCGCAGGGCAGAAGGTTTGCCTGATCGTCAAGCAGTATGTGCCCGCGGGCGCCAGCCCGAATGCGCAGAATACCGTCACGCTCAGCGCGGCTTTCAGCTACACCGGCGCCGCGCCGGCACTGGGCATTAGCACCGTAGTCGCCACCGACGTCACTACAGTGAACCAGGGCGGCGACCTGACACTGGGCAAGCTGGTGGCCAACCTCACCCAGGTCACTCAATACCTGACCAGTGTGCCCGCCAGGCCGGGCGACAGTCTGCAATACAGGCTGACCGCCACCAACGTGGGCGCAAAGCCGCTGTCTTCGCTGGTCGTGAACGACTTTACGCCGGCGTTCACGAACTTTTTCTCTGCCATTTGTCCCTTCACCTTGCCGGTGGGCATCACCGGCTGCTCGGTGACGAAGCCGGCGGTGGGGGCGAAGGGGGCGGTGCAGTGGACTTTCACCGGATCGCTGGAGCCGGGTAAGTCGATGCTGTTTTTCTTCCGCGTCGATGTTGAGCAGTAGCAGGCCTTAGTGGGCCGCGTCTTGTGTGCCGGCCGGCTCAGGCCAGCACAGCCTGCGCCGCACGCACACCTTCAAAATACGCCGCCTGCAAGGTGCCATAGCAATCCGGATCGGTGGCTTCGCCCGCGAAGTGCAGCTTGTCCAGCGGCGCGGCCAGGTCATTGCGGGCTTTGAGGGTGTCGGGGTTGTCCGGCCCGCCGCCGATGAAAGCAGTGTACGAGTAAGCACCGCCCGCACTCGGGTCGTCGCTCCAGTTGGTGATGGCCTTGCTGGTGGTGAAGTACACGCCATTGCTGTAGGCCTCTTCGATATTCGCCTTGAATAGCGCGAACACGTCTTTGTCTTCCATGCCGTCCAGCGCGGCGGCAAAATCGCCCGCGGCGTGAGCCACCAGCACCATGGGGGCGTGGGGCAGCCGGTAGTACTGCCAGACGCCTTCGGGCTCTGTCTCGATCAGGTAATAGTTGGTGCCGGGCACAATGCCGGCGGGCGCCGTGCGCAGGTTCAGCGCCAGCTTTTTGTACGAGCCCAGGCGCAGCGCCTTCAGCGCGTTTTTATAGGCGGCGGGCAGGGCCGGCTCAAAGGTAATGGCGCCGCTGCCCAGCACGCCCACCGGCACGGTGACGATGCAGGCGTCTACCGTCACGCTGCCGTTTGCGTAGCTCAAGGTCACGCCGCTGTCGCTGTGGGCGATGGAGGTGACGCGGGTGTCGAAATGCGCTTTGTAGCGCGCCTTGTACAGGCCCGGCAGCAACTGGCCATAAGCCGCAACCAGCGTGCCCACGCCCCGCTTGACGAAAAGGTTCTCCGCGCCGTCGCCCGGCACCTCCCGGGCACGGTCCGCCGCCAGGTACTGCCACGTCTCCGCCGATTCGGTGAACGGCCCGTAAGGCGATGTGGCATGGCCGAACATCTCTACCTGCGTATCAAAACTGGGCTTGGCCGCCACGACGACATTGGGTTTGGTCTTGGCGACTTTGTAGGACGCCTTGATGCCTTTCACCACCGCCTGCACTTCGTCGTCGGTCGGGGCGACGTCCGCCCATTTGCCGTCTCGTTCGACCCGCAGCATCGCCGAGTCGACCTCCTTGATGGTTTCGAAGCCCATGGCTTTCGCGATCTGGGTCAGCGGGTTGGTGGTCGGGTCCTGGATGTACTGCGCCCCCATGTCAAACGCGAAATTCGGGATGGAGGTGGTGTCGGTCGACGCGCGGCCGCCATAGCCGCTTTCGGCCTCCAGCAGGTGCACCTCGGTGACGCTGGGGTCCGCCAGCAAGGTGTGTGCAGCGGCAATGCCGGCCAGGCCGCCGCCGACGATGGCTACTTTCATGGTGCTGTCCCTTTGTGTGCTTGCCCGGGCGCGGGTGCGCTGCGTGGCTTGATGTTGACTGTAGGGAGGTGGGGTGGTGGCGGCGATTACAGGGGATTACAGCTGCTGTGGGCTGGGGCTAAGCCGTCTGGGGTGGGGAGTTCGTTCGGGTAGTGGAAACTGGTTTGCTATGAATTCAGGAGCTGCTTGTCTATGTGGTGATTGGGCTGGAGGCTGATTTGGTTCATGAGTTTTGCTGAAGAAGTGTTCTGTGTGTTTTCGGGTTTGGTGATGGTTCTGGTGTTGTGCTCTTTGCTGAGGGTTGCTGGCCGGGGGTTGCCCGGCGGCAAGTAACTTTCTTTTGCTTCGCCAAAAGAAAGTCACCAAAGAAAAGGCGACCCTGGCTCCTGCGTCCCTCCGCTTCGCTACGGGCAGCCTGCGGTGCTCGGTCCAGCCGGGGTCTCATGCAAACTCGCTTCGCTCAGACAAGCATGAGCCCTGATCCGTCTGGCCCTGTGCTCCTCGGCGCATCCACAAGGGGCAATCGGGAGCGGGGACCAAAGACAAAAAAACCAATACAAATATCAACAAGGACTCGCCACGGCGAGTCCTTGTTTCTTCCGGTATTCGGTATTGGTATTCCTCTCTCACCCCCTTCTGGATGCGCCGAGGAGCGCAGGTTCAGGCGGATCAGGGCCGGCACTTGTTTGAGCCGAAGGCGAGTTTGTGCCGGACCCCGCCTGGACCGAGCACCGCAGGTTGCCCGTAGCGCAGCGAAGGGACGCAGCAAGTAGGGTCGCCTTTCTTTTGCTTACTTTTCTTTGGCGAAGCAAAGAAAAGTGAGTCGCATGCCGGGCGACCCCGGCCAGGAGCCTCAGCAAAAATCACAACAACAAAAACCCAAATTCGCTATCAATTCAGGAGCTACAACCTAAGACAGTACCTGGGCTAGAGGCCAAAATCACTTAAGAAATCCCCTTAAAGCATCTCATCCGGCGCAAACGGCCCAATCAATTTGAGCATCAACTTCAAGCCCCAACTCGCATCCGGCTCCACCCGCGAATCCTTCAGCTGCGACCCCTGCGGCGCCCGCCAGACCAGCTGCCCGTCTTCTAATTCGACCCGGTAGGCCCCGCTGGCCAGCGTCGGTTCAATCAGCCGCGTGGCTTCGGCGGAGATCGCGCGGTTGCGGATCACGATGGCGACTTCGCTGTTTTGCAGCTGTGAGCGCAAATCCAGGTTCATCGAGCCGACCACCAGCAGGCGGTCGTCCATCACCACCACCTTGGAATGCAGGCTGGCGCGCGAGCCGCCGGTGGAACCTCCGGTCGATCCGCCGGCCAGCGCGGCGGAACCGAAGCTACTGAACGAGCCCTCTTGCTCGGCGCGCATTTCATAGATCTCGATGCCCATCTCCAGCAAGGCCTTGCGGTAGCGGGCATAGCCGACATGCGCGGCCGGCGCGTCATTGGAGGCTAGCGAGTTGGTGAGTACCCGCACACGAACGCCGCGTTGCCGCAGTTCGGCAAAGCCTTTCATCATGCGTTCGCCGGGCACGAAGTAGGGCGAGACGATGAGCAGATTGCCTTTGGCCTGCGACATCAGCTGCAGCAGGCCGTCGACGGTGGTGTCCTGTGATTCTTCGGTGGTGTCGGCGTCGGCGGCGATCTTGGAGGGCTTGTCGACCAGCAGCACCGAGGGCGCCCAGGTCCAGGTCAACAGCCGCAAGTCAGCCGAGTCGGGCAGCGGGGCGATGGTCGTGGTCACGCCGCTGGGCGAGGTGGTGGTGCGTGTGGTGGTCGTGCTGTTGACGCCGGCCGCGTCAGCGTTGGACTTGGCAATGGCTGCCTGCGTGGCGGCGGCCAGTTTGGCGGGGTCCTCTTCCAGCTTGCCGGGCGCGGGTCCGGCGCCGGGAGGCGGCCGCTTGAGCGCCTCGATCTGTTCGGCCGTCATCAGCGACTGCACCGGGTAGGCCAGCGGGTTGTTCCAGTACTGGTCAAAGCTGGCCGACAGGTCGCGTGCGATGCGGCCGGCCGCCAGCACGTCGATATCGACGAAGTTGGTGCCTTCGCTCTGGCCGAAGTAGGTCTCGCCCAGGTTGCGTCCGCCGGTGATGGCCACCGCGTTGTCGGCCACAAAAATCTTGTTGTGCATGCGCCGCTGCAGACGCGCGGCGTCTTTCAGGTTGCCCAGGATGCGCATGACCATGGAGCCGCGCCCGCCCGGAAGGGGATTGAAAAGGCGCAGCTCGAAGTTTTTCTCAAATGCCAGCTTGAGCACCTGGGCGTTTTTGCCCGAGGTGTTGAAGTCGTCCAGCAGGATGCGGATGCGTACGCCGCGGCCGGCGGCCTCACGCAGGGCGTCGAACATGCGCTCGGTGGAATCGTCGGCAAAGATGGCGTAGTACTGGATGTCCAGCGTCTTCTGCGCTGCCTTGATCAGCGTCATGCGGCTGGTGAAGGCCAGTTCGGCATCGCCCACCAGCGCAAAACCCGAGTCGTTGCGGGTGCCGGCTTTGGCGGCGCGGGCGGCGACCAGCGCGCCCAGCCGGGTTTCGGCCGGGTTGGCCAGGGCGGTGGATACAGGCCGGTCAACCTCGCTGGGCAGCGAAGCACAGCCGCTCAGCCATAAGGCGGTGAATGCAATGGCCAGCGCCGGCAGCACGCGACGAAACACCAGAGAAAAGAAACGGGTGTTGAAGCGGCTGTCGGGAAGGGCGCTGAAGGTGGTCGGCATGGTGCAGACCACTTTAGCGTAAGGAGATGTATTTGATGCCGTGGTCGCCTGCGCTGGTGCCGACTGTTTATGTAGGAGCCCGGCTTGACTGCGCAAGCCGGGCGTAAGCGCGCCTAAAAGAGAGAGTGGGCGCTCACAACAACAGCCTCAAGCCGACAGCGTTTCCCAACGCTGCAGCGCCTCCATCAGCTCTTCCTCGATCTTGGTGTTGCGCGCGTTGAGCTCCGCCGCCCGTTTGGCATTGGTGGTGTAAAGCGTGCCGTCATAGAGCTCCTGCTCAATCGCTTTTTGCTGCGACTCGAGCTGCTGGATCAGCGCCGGCAGGCCGTCCAGTTCACGCTGCTCTTTGTAGCTCAGCTTCTTTTTTGATAGCGGCTCACCCGTGTCCTTATTGGGCTTCGGCGTGTTTTTGCTTGAAGATTTGGCGCTGGAGGCGGAAGGCGCCGGCTTGGCGCTGCCGGTGATCTGCGCGGCCCGCTTGGACTGGGTGATCCAGTCCGTCACGCCGCCTTCGTACTCGCGCCAGAAGCCCGGGTTCTCGGGCGTGCCTTCATAGGCGATGGTGCTGGTGACCACGTTGTCGAGGAAGCGCCTGTCGTGGCTGACCAGGAAAACCGTGCCTTCGTAGTTTTGCAGCAGGTCTTCCAGCAGTTCCAGCGTGTCGATGTCCAGGTCGTTGGTGGGTTCGTCCAGCACCAGCACGTTGGCCGGGCGCGCAAAAAGGCGCGCCAGCAGCAGGCGGTTGCGCTCGCCGCCGCTCAAACTGCGCACGGGGGAGCGGGCACGCTCGGGGCTGAACAAGAAGTCGGTCAGGTAACTCTTGACGTGTTTTTTGGCGCCGTTGATCTCGACCCACTCGCTGCCCGGGCTAATGAAGTCTTCCAGTGTCGCGTCCAGGTCCAGCGCGTCGCGCATCTGGTCGAAATAGGCGATCTGCAGATTCGCGCCCTGGCGGATCTTGCCGGGCGGCGTGGTCACGTCGGGCTGCAATTCGCCCAGGATGAGTTTGAGCAGCGTGCTTTTGCCGGCGCCGTTGGGGCCGAGCAGGCCAATCTTGTCGCCGCGCAGCAAGGTGGCGCTGAACTTGTTGACAATGATTTTTTCGGCACCCGGGTGGCCAAAGCTTTTGCTGACATCGGTCAGTTCTGCCACGATCTTGCCGCTCTTGTCGCCGCTGGAGACGTCCAGGTTGACGCGGCCCACGGCATCGCGCCGCGCCGCGCGGCCTTCACGCAGGACTTCGAGCCGGCCGATGCGGGCCACGCTGCGGGTGCGGCGCGCTTCCACGCCCTTGCGAATCCAGATTTCTTCCTGCGCCAGCAGCTTGTCGGCCTTGGCAAAGATGACGGCTTCCTGCGCCATCTGCTCTTCTTTTTGCAGCAGGTACTGGGCAAAGTTGCCGGGGTAGCTGTTGAGCTTGCCGCGGTCCAGCTCGACAATGACGGTGGCGACCTGGTCGAGGAAGGCCCGGTCATGGGTGATGGTGATGATGCTGCCGTTGAAATTGACCAGCAGTTCTTCAAGCCAGGCGATGGAGTCCAGGTCCAGGTGATTGGTGGGCTCGTCGAGCAGCAACACATCGGGCTTGGCGACCAGCGCCTGGGCCAGCGCCACGCGCTTTTTGGTGCCGCCTGAGAGCGAGCCGACGATGGCGTCTTTGTCCAGGTGCAGGCGGTGCAGGGTTTCTTCGACGCGCTGCTCCCAGGTCCAGCCGTCCAGGGCTTCGATTTCCGATTGCAGGGCGTCCAGGTCGGTGTTTTCGTCGGCCGCCAGATATTGCTCAACTACGTGCCTGGTCCTTGCCAGTCCTGCACTTGCCGCTATAAAAACAGTAGCGTGCGGGTCCAGGCTGGGCTCTTGCGGCACATAGGCGATACGCAGATTTTGCTGCAGCTGCAGCGTGCCGTCGTCGGGTTTTTCGAGGCCGGCGAGGATTTTCAGCAGGGACGACTTGCCCGTGCCGTTGCGGCCGATCAGGCCGATGCGCTGGTTGGATTCAAGGGAAAAATCTGCGTGGTCCAGCAGCGCGACGTGCCCAAATGCGAGTTGGGCGTCCAGTAAGGTAATAAGTGCCATAAGGGGGCAGATTATCCGCCCCTGTCGTGACGCGGCCTCTTTGTGGGCCCTTCATGGCCCGGGGCGCTCTTCAGCGCGAGCCCTTGAATACAAGTTATTACGTTAGCGGCTGGTGTGGCATCTGCGCCCTATCGCCTGGCAGGCCTCGTCGATATAGTCTTCCATTCCGGCGAGCCGATCGCTGAAGGAGGGACCTTGGAACTGCAAATCAATGGCCGGACCGTTCAGGCCGACGCCGACCCGGGCATGCCCTTGCTGTGGCTGCTGCGCGACGTGCTGAACATGACGGGCACCAAGTACGGCTGCGGTGTGGCCGCCTGTGGTGCCTGCACCGTGCGGGTGGACGGGGAGGCCGTGCGGTCCTGCAGCATTCCGGTGTCTGCCGTGATCGGCAAGCGCATCCAGACCATTGAAGCGCTGGGTGCGCCGGGCAAGCCGCATGCGCTGCAGGCCGCCTGGATTTCGGAACAGGTGCCTCAGTGCGGCTATTGCCAGTCGGGCATGTTGATGGCCGCCGCCGCCCTGCTCGACAAAACCCCCAAGCCGACAGACGCCGACATCGACGCCGCCATGACCAATATCTGCCGCTGCGGCACTTACCAGCGGATCCGGGTGGCCATCAAGCGTGCGGCGGGTGTGGTGCCTGGTGGGGCAATGAAGAAAGCCAAGGCATGAAGAGAAGGGCCTGGTTGTTGAGCGCCGCGGGCGCCGCCGGGGCCCTGGTGGTCGGCTGGTGCCTGTTGCCGGCCCGTTCTCGCCTGGGCATCGCGGCGCGGCCCTGGCCGGCCAGCGGCGAGCCCGACCTGACGGGCGTGGTGTTCAACGGCTGGATCAAGATCAAGGCCGATGGTGGTGTGGTGCTGGCCATGCCGCGTAGCGAAATGGGGCAGGGCGTGCATACCGCGCTGGCCATGCTGGTAGCCGAAGAGCTGGATGTGCCTCTGCAGCGGGTGAGCCTGGAGCAGGCCGGCGCCGACACCATTTACGGCAATGTCGCCATGCTGGTCGGCAGTTTGCCGTTTCATCCCCTCGAAGTAGACGACTACGCGGCAGAGGGTGCGCCTAAGGTTCGCCCCGCCAAAGTCAGGGTGGGCGAGTGGATGATGGGCAAACTGGCGCGCGAACTGGGCATCAATGCCACCGGTGGGTCGTCCAGCGTGGCCGATGCGTGGGAAGTGCTGCGAACGGCCGCGGCGACGGCGCGCGCGTCTTTGCTGGGGGCGGCGTCGCTGGACTGGAAACTGCCGGTGGATGAGCTCAGCGTCAAGAACGGCGTGATTTCGCATCCCTCCGGCCCATCTGCCCACTATGGGGAACTGGCGAAGTTCGCTGCCGTGACGCCGCCAGGGGAGGTCATCCTCAAGAGCCGCAAGGACTGGAAGCTGATAGGGCGCAGTGCCCCGCGCCTGGATACGCCGGCCAAGGTCGATGGCACGGCTGTTTTTGGGCTGGATGTGCGTTTGCCGGGCATGCTGTATGCGGCGATTCGCCTCTGCCCCATGCTGGGCGGCTCGGCCGGCGCTATTCAGGCCAATGCGGTGCTGTCGCAGCCGGGAGTGGAGCGCCTGGTGCGGCTGCCGGCCTATGCGGGCTCCACCGCCGGCCTGGCCGTGGTGGGAAAAACCTGGTGGCAGGCCCAGCGGGCGGCCTTGGCGGTGCCGGTGGAGTGGCAACAGCGCCCCGCCGGCGGGCTGGACAGCCGGAAAATCGAAAAAACCCTGGAAACCGCCCTGGAGCGCGAGGAGGGTTATGCCTTCTATATAAAGGGGGATGCCGGCAAGGTGGAGGCCGGTGCTGTGCGCAAGGTCGAAGCGCTGTACCGCGCCCCTTATCTGGCGCATGCCGCGCTGGAGCCCATGAACTGCACGGCGCAAGTCAAAGAGGGCAAGGTGTGGTTGTGGGCGCCCACACAGGTGCCGCAGATGGCGGTGGCCGTTGCCGCACGGGTGGCCGGGGTGGCGCCGGAGGACGTGCATCTCACCGTCACGCTGCTGGGCGGCGGGTTTGGCCGCCGGCTGGAGGTGGACTGTGTGGCCCAGGCCGTGCGGGTCGCTTTGGAGTGCGGCGGAAGGCCGGTTCAGTTGATTTGGTCTCGCGAAGAAGACACCACGCATGACTTTTACCGCCCCATGCAGGTCGCCAGGCTCAGTGCGGCCGTGGGTCCGGAGGGGCAAATCAACCTGACCATCAAGTCGGCGGGCGATGCCATCACGCCGCGATGGCTGGAGCGCAACCTGCCGGCGTTGGCTGGGCCTGTGGATACACCTGACAAAAGCGCAGCGGAGGGGCTGTTTGACCTGCCTTATGGGTTTGCCAGCCAGAAGATGTCGCATGTGGCCACCCGATCGGGGGTGCCCGTGGGGTACTGGCGCTCGGTGGGGCATTCGCAGAATGCTTTTTTCTCGGAAAGCTTCATGGATGAGCTGGCCTGGGACGCCAAACAGGACCCGTTGGCTTTCAGGCGCTCTTTATTGGCGGATGCGCCCCGGCATCTGGCGGTGCTGGATCTTGCGGCAAGCAAAGCGGGGTGGGGTAGCGCCTTGCCTGCCGGCAGGGCGCGCGGCATCGCCTTGCATGAAGCGTTTGGGTCCATCGTGGCGCAGGTGGTGGAGGTGTCGCTGCTCAATGGCACGCCGCGAGTTCATCGCGTGGTGTGCGCTGTGGACTGCGGTACGGTCATCAACCCGGGCATGGTGGCGCAGCAGATGGAGGGCTCCGTGATCTTTGCCTTGAGCGCGGCGTTGCATGGCCAGATAGATATAGAAGACGGCGTGGTCCGGCAGAAGAACTTCCCGCAGTACAAGATGGTGGGCTTGGCGCAGTCGCCGCTGGTAGAGACCCATCTTGTTCCCAGTGAAAGAGCGCCGGGTGGAGCAGGTGAGCCGGGCGTGCCGCCATTGGCGCCCGCACTGGCAAACGCGCTGTTTTCACTCACAGGGAAGCGTCTGCGTGCGCTGCCATTAGTGCTGGACAGCGCATAGGTTGAAAAGTTTTTTCAAGAGTGTTTGGAAACGCCAAAACAACCGTGCTATAGTCGATGGCTCTGCTGAACACAGCGAACAAATTCTTCGGAATTTGCAGCTACCGCGAAAGCGATAAGTCAGCAGAAAAAAAGATCTTGAAAAGTTGACCGGGACTCAAAAATCGGTATAGAATTCAAGGCTCTGCTGAAAACGAAAGTGCTGATTGCTTAGCAGTCAGGCAGCAGAAAAAAGAGTCAAAAAAGTTTGACTGGTGATCAAAAACCGGTATATAATTTGAGGCTCTGCTGATCGCAGCAAAGCAAGCAAAATTCTTCGGAATCAGCCTGCTAAGCGAGAAAAGCAAATAACCTTCGGGTTGACTGGGAATTAAAAACCAGTATATAATTGAAGGCTCAGCTGATTACAGCTAGCGACGAAAACGAAGCAGCAAACGCTGCCAAGAAAGTAGTCAGGATCATTAAAAATTTACAGCCGATAAGTATGGGCGTTTGAAGGCGATTGCCAGGTTATTCGTAACCAGGTCTTCTGACCTTAAACGCTCATAGAGATAGAAAATGTGAAATCGTCAAGATTTCTCATCAATTCCGTTTTTATGAGTTTCTTCTCGCAGTCAAATGCGAGGAGTTGAAAATTATTGCAGTGATTAAACTATAGAGTTTGATCCTGGCTCAGATTGAACGCTGGCGGCATGCCTTACACATGCAAGTCGAACGGTAGAGTAGCAATACTCGAGAGTGGCGAACGGGTGAGTAATATATCGGAACGTGCCCAATCGTGGGGGATAACGTAGAGAAATTTACGCTAATACCGCATACGATCTAAGGATGAAAGCGGGGGATCGCAAGACCTCGCGCGATTGGAGCGGCTGATATCAGATTAGGTTGTTGGTGAGGTAAAAGCTCACCAAGCCGACGATCTGTAGCTGGTTTGAGAGAACGACCAGCCACACTGGGAC
>Ga0307513_10001646_pt1 | contig 31967 bp, 47 predicted proteins | sample 15_EM_MG_FD_202174 | JGI IMG/M metagenome (GOLD analysis project Ga0307513, IMG submission 202174) | Populus trichocarpa ectomycorrhiza microbial communities from riparian zone in the Pacific Northwest, United States - 15_EM | ecosystem: Host-associated > Plants > Roots > Unclassified | place... | reverse complement strand
ACTTTATGTTGTGGTTTCGACGCGCTGAACCGGAGGTTAGGACGTGCGACCAATTGGATGCTCTCGATCGCAACCTCCGCGGACGCCTTAGGGGACTTTTGGCCGTCAGCAGAGATTATAATAATTATGCCCGCCGTCTTCATAAAGTCCTGTCGCTGGACGACTCGATGTTTGAAATCCTTGGAGACGACAAGCTTCGCGCCATCATGGGCGACCAAACACAGATCTGGAACCGTGCGCGACGCTTGCGAAACCTCGACGCTCCTCAGTGGCTAGAGCGACTTGAGAGGCAGCAAGTCGCGGTGGATGTTTATAACGATTTGCAGAAGGGACGATATTTAATTTCACTTAATGCGGAGATTTGGACGCAACGGGAGGACTTGGAGGATGATTTAAGAAGGGCGAAGGGTGTGCTTGACAAGGCCAGGTTTACCAGGGAGGCGGCAAATAGACAACTCGAAAAAGAGCAGGAGATGAAGAACACTTGGGCGAGGCTCTTCTCTGAACCTAATGGGCGAGTGACTAAACTTGCTTTGGAGGCGAAGAAGGTCGGGGACATGGTGCGATATCCTGCTCCCGGTCCCTATTTGTGTATTGACTTACGGCGGCGATGCAGATCGCGGATGGCAACAGGCAAATTGCACTTAGTACTGAAGGGGCACCTCGTGTGCGACTGTACGACATCCGTACTGCTCTACTCCGCTCGCTCTTTTTCATTCTCGGCATGATCAACTGGCTCTTCTTTCTTTTCGACCTCGTCCGGGATCCCTTTGGCAAGCGTGCTCAGGCAACAGACGAACCACCTCGTTCTCGGCGCAAGTACTTTGACACAGAAGACATGAAAGTGGGCGGGTACGAACCTCAGGCGTTACCCCCTGGGTTCTTTCGAGGAAAATTCCGCGCATGGACCGGTCAATGGTTCTCCATCCAAGGGATCGTTTATGCTGCACACATCATTCCTGTACTCCTTCGGGCCATCGGCTGGTGGACGACGAGTTTTGGCAATTTTGTGGGGATGCTGGTGGCCGTTTGCCTCGGGTGGTATATCTTCAAGAGTGATACGCTGAGGTATGGGTTCCAGACTCTGAAGGACGCTGTAAGATGGCTGTCTATGCCCAGCGGGACTCCACGGGCCCGTTGAAAGCGGTGAGTAGGACTAGCGCTGGGTGCTTGACGGCTTTCTTGCGTTGCGTTGCATAATTTATTGCGCTATATCGTTGTCTGGTTAGTTTCACTTATGATATATTATTGCGTATGAGTGCAGCATGCACAGCCGGCCTATCTCGTTCCATGTGCTCACGTCAATCGCCTACATGAGGCGGTTCTGTGGTGAGTGGTTAGAACCCTTGATATTTGGATATGGTTGGATATGGTTGGATACAATCCAAATCTCATCTGGGCGCCGTGCTTCCGGTTCTTTGACGCAGGCCGAAATGGAGACCCGGGCGGGACTCGCAACTTGGACTCTTCCACGACCGCAAAATGAAGGCCATCTTTGCACTCGTCTCACTGCTGCTGCCCTTCGCTCTCGCCCAGGTCGACACCGGCGGCTGCACCAACTTTGCGTGCAACGCAGTCCAAGAGCGTGCCGCTACGTGCGACTCGCAGCAGAGCACGGAAAATAGTTATACTAGTTGCCTGTGCACCGATGTACTGGTCTTGGCTCTTTGGATATTCTGCAAACTCACGCATTGTTGGTTTTCAGGTCGTCCGGGTAAACTGGAATCGCTGCGTCATTGGGTTTGTCTGTGCTTGGAATGGTACTGGGAATCCTGATGAAGAGTTCTGCACTCTGGAGTTCTGCGTCGGAAAGTTTCCAGACAGCTTCCAGCCACAAACCATTTGCGGGTTCAATTGTCAGAGCCCCTTATCTGCGATGGGAATTTTCGCTGATCTTCGGATCGTTAGTGACCAGTAGTGGAATACCTGGACCCACCCCGTCATCTGTCTCTGGCTCTACGGTTTCCACGACCTCTACAACGGGCGCCACGACTACGACAGCTGACCCCACTCGTACGGATACAACAAGTAAGTTTATCTCCACAAGTTCGACAGGATCATTGACTACCATGGCCTCAGCCCGCGCAGGACCGTCGACCACGGCCGCGAGTGGTGTTGCCTCGGCGACTCTCACTACAGGTGGGGCTTCCACTCTAGATATATCGATCGGAGTCGTCGCAGGGGCTCTCTTCTTTGTTGCAATAGCGATGTAAAATGTCCAAGTTTCCCCTGTAAAACATAAACAACGTCACGTGCATTCTACCTCTTGGAACCCCCTTCCTCTTCTCGTCGGTCGAGGACGCGCGCCTTTCGTGCAGCATAAAATGCCAATAACCACGCTTAACCTCGAGACTGCCTCTTCGGACCCTATGTCGCGTCGGGCGTTGAGCCAATTGTCACTCGCTGTTGCCAAGAGTAAACGGATCGTCGTGGTCACAGGCGCGGGTATATCCTGCTCTTCTGGTATCCCAGTAAGTATTGATTTATTTGAGACCACCATACATGGATTTCTGGTGCCGTCGTCAGGCCCGTGCTCGGCTCGTTCGATCTCTGCTCCTCCGTCGAAGTCGTGCATTTCACGCGTCCGGCGCACTATCCCCATGCTTCTCGCTTCCTAAGGTCACCAGGACCTGTTTAAGATAGCTTCTTTCGGATTCGGGGTCTCCATCCACAAGCCAGCATGCTTGGCCTACCCACCAGTCCTGTTTCGGGAGGCGGAAAGGCTCCACCTTCGCATCGTTGATCCGTCCTCCTGGGTTCGGTGTTCATCCGGACTCATCTGAGTTGCCGCATGAGGTGAAACGTGGTGTTTCGGAACCAAGTACAGCGTTGCATTCTGAATACAGGATGTGATACACGCTTTTGGAGTGTGGTCTGAAACGCACCTCACATGCCTCTTCGCTGACTGTTCGTCGAGGACTAACAATGGCTCACCAGGACTTTCGATCTTCGGATGGCCTCTACAACCTTGTCAAGGCCAAGTATCCGGACGTAGTACTCAAGGGCCGAGAGTTGTTTGATGCTGGACTATTCCGCGACGCCACCTCAACCGCCGTATTTTACACATTCATCTCGGGACTCAAGACTGCCATCGATAAGGCAGAACCCTCGGCGACTCATCACTTTATCAAGACTCTCGACAAGAAAGGTCGTCTACTACGATCTTATACCCAGAATATTGATGGTTTAGAAGAGCGCGTGGGGCTCTCCTGCGCAAACATTCCTCCTATTAAGGAGGCTGATGCCATCAAGGGCAAAATGAAAGCCAAGCTTTCGAGGGATGTGAAGAACATTCAACTACACGGCGATATTCATCGGGTACGGTGCACGATCTGCAGTGCGAACTACCTGTGCGAGGGCCAGCATATCGCCATCTTCCAGCGAGGGGAGGCCCCTGAATGTCCCGAATGCTCTTCACGGTGTGAGTAATATACCGGCCTTCTGTTAGAAGGATCTCACCTGACAAGTGGCTCCATTTCAAATATAGGCAACGAGCGTGTCGCACGGTCTGCACGAGCTGTTCGCGTTGGAACTCTTCGACCGGCAATTGTACTCTATGACGAGCCACATCCACTCGGTGACGACATCGCCACTGCCCAAACCGCAGATTTGAGCAAGAAACCAGACCTCCTGATCGTCATGGGCACCTCCCTCAAAGTCCATGGGCTTAAGAAGCTAGTGAAAGAATTCGCTAAAGCTGTTCATCAACGCTCGGCTCCCACAGCCGTTAATTCCACCCAGTCAGGCCGCGTAAACGGTGAATCAAGCTTGTCTAGCCTGGTCGATGGCAGTGTCGGCAAAGTTATTTTTGTGAACAAGACCCCTCCTTCTGGGGAATGGGGTGGAGTAATCGATTACCATATCGAGGGAACGACGGATGAGTGGGCTGAGAGGGTACTTGCGGATTGGAAGAAGATGCGCCCTAATGATTGGGAAGTCCAAACGACGTTGGCGGATGCCAATGGTCGTGACAGGCACGCGAAAGTCAAGAAAGCCTTCAGGGTAGTCAAACCTGTTGTCACATCGGTTGCTAAACCCAGAGGTGAGCTAACGACATCTATTCGCTTGCTTCTTTACTGAAGCCTTGGCTAGTGGGACCCTTGAGGCGGAATATGGAAGCTGAGAATATCCCCCCCGCGAAGGCTGATAAGGAGACGCCCGCATCATCACCAAAGAGCAAACGACCGCTCGGTGAGCGGAACATGGAGACGACCGTCGACACAAATGCCGCGAACGGCTCTCCTGTCAACCCGCAAAAATTCCCTCCATCTCCGGGCAAGCGCCAGTCTCCCACCTCCCATTACGACGATGAAGACGACGTCGAGTGCAGTCCGCGTAAGAAGACGAAAGTCATACCGGACTTGGCAAAGGGCAAAGCGGTCATGAAGGACAATGAGAGGGGGTTATTGTTCGGACCTAAGGCGACGATTCGTAAGGAGGCCGCAGACTCTGATGAAGGAGAGGCTCAAGATAAGCTAGAGCCTCCAAGGCTTATGGCGAAACCAAAGAGTCAAAAGCCTGTCACCTTACCATCGTCCGGCCGCGCCAAGGTGGTCCTTGAGCTGCCTCAGCGCTCCATTACAGTTCTACGGACCAAAACGCAGTTTCAGCAAGATGATCTCTGCTCGGATGATGGTGGTCCCCCTCGCAGTCAGAGTCCCGCGTCTCTGTATGGAGGATGGAGCGAGGGGTCGTCAGAGCGTGAAGTCGATGATCTATTGGCGAACTCCTCAACGCGTTCTGCTCTGTCCAATATCAAAGAAGACTCTGCTTGAAACCTCATTTGCGTTGATCTGTAGTTTATCTTGGTGTGTAGGGGACCTTGCTCGCGGACTACTCGATGTAGATTTGTATCGATTATTTGTGTACAGTAACACGCCCGTTTGAGGTTTGGTTGTCGAATCCAATCGAGTGTTTACGCTCTATTAGAATCTTCGCGTGACCGAGCGTACGATGAAGATAATCGTGTTTAAGGGGTCGAGACCTTATAAACCCGAGAAGTGGTTATGTGGTGTTCCGGGCTTATGATCCTGCAACAATCGGAGCGCTGAGGCTCGTACGCTGCATCCCAAATTTTGACATTCGAGTGCATGTGGTCCCTGGTCCCTGGCACCTGTTTGACTCTTGTTTGACTCTGTACCATGTCTTCTACTCAACCTTTGGACGAAACCCCGCAGAAGATACTGGTACTCGGATCAGGAAACTTTGGGTCGTGTCTGGCGGATCATTTAGCGGATTCCGGCAATCCAGTCTTTCTTTGGAGCAGATCGAAGGATGTGATAGAGTCCCTCAACGAGCACCACCGGAACCCAAAGTATCTCACAGATCACGTCTTTTCAGCGCATATTACAGCCATCGGGCCTGAGTTGCCTGGCATTGACGTTCTTCAGACCGTTGGGGTTGTGCTGTTTGCGATTCCTACACAAAATCTGCGGTATGGTCGTCCGATCTTTCCCATTTCGAATCCTCATATATATGTACTGATATCTCTATGCGTTGAAAGGGAAATTTTGGGCAAGATCCACAATGCATTCGATCCCCAGAGTCTCCCCCTTCTGATATTTGTGAATAAGGGAATCGAAGAGGGCACTCAAGCCCTCACACTGGAGATTATCGTGGATACTTGTGGGCCCGAATTGGCCAAGCTTTCAACATTCTTGGTAGGCAACGTTCCGTTTTCACCGTGTATTACTAGCACTAAAGCTTATTCTATGTACCGTCAGTCCGGCCCATCGTTCGCAAAAGAAAGTGAGGTACTTCTTGGCGGTCAACCCAGAATCTGATCAAGAACGGGTCCTACAGTTGTAAAGCGCCAGCCTACTCAGGTCTCGGTATCTTCTTTGAGTATGGCCCATGCAGAAAAGGCCGCGCTCCTATTCCATCAACCATGGTTTCGATGGTAGGGTTGAATCGAGGCCATGAGAAAGTTCTGATTCGAGAGTAATTGCAGTTATACAAACAAAGACCCGATAGGTGGTGTGTACTAGCTCCAGTCCGCAGACCTCGCTCACGACGAAACTATTTGGGCAGTCGAACTGGCGGGAGCGGGGAAGAACGTGTACGCCATTGCGGCCGGAGTTTCCGATGGACTAGGATTCGAAAACAATTCGCGAGCAGGTATGTGGGGAACACTGACCTTTATGGACTCCCATCATCACGCCTCGATTGCTCCGTCCTTACCAATTACAGGGCTGATAACCAGATCTCTCGCTGAAATGACACGAGTTGGCCAGGCTTTCGGCGCTTCACCAATCACATTTCTTTCCCTCGCCGGAGTCGGAGATCTCTTTCTCACCTGCACATCCACCAACTCGCGTAACTACACCGTTGGGTACCGGCTTGGGAAAGGAGAGACTCTAGACCATATTCTAAAGACCCTTGGAAGTGTCGCAGAAGGAGTTTCTACCGCCAAAGGATATAAGAAAATCATTGATCGGGTCGGAGTGGAGGCACCTATCGCACAAGCCGTATACTCTGTCCTATACGAGGTAATGGTCCATGCACCTCCTATGGGTCACTGTTGATTCCAACTGTTACCTGACAGGGAGCAGACCTGAAGGCTACTGTCGAAAGTTTGCTGAACTGGCCGCGACTGGTGGAGCATGACCTCCCCCCTCGTGGTACCACTCCAGTCGCCGACTTGCTTGCTAAGCTTCACTTGCACGATGCGGAGATGCAGTAATAAAGCATTGTAACTGACAGCCTGCGGGTTTCAAACCCAGGTTTCCTTCATGGCTTACTGTACATTGTCTTTTAGCTTCTATCGTGATTCGCTTATATTATTGTTCGATGCTTCTCTCTTGGAATCGTTGCAAGTGGTGAATTGTTTGTTCTGTTATTGACGCGTCAGCCTTGGAACTGAACCACTTACGCGTTCACAAGTCTTGCCTTTCTGCAATGGAGACCGTCGATATTCACCATCTGAAAGCGGGGGAAGTCAATCTCGGCGTGCGTGTTCTGTTCTGCATCGAAACCGACTTGGGGTGCAGGTGTGGCTCACGGTACCGACGCGAATAGACATCGATCATGGCCGTACAGTTTAAAGATGGCGTAGTGATTGGCGCAGACAGTCGTACTACCTCAGGGAGTTATATCGTGGGTCGCCTCGAACGAAATTACGCGCAAGCCACTCAGACAAAATTCTTGGACACGCCAGGTCAATCGCGTAACAGACAAGCTAACAAGTGTCCATGACCGTATATACTGCTGTCGATCAGGTTCCGCTGCCGATACCCAAGTAAGTAACCAATCGCTCGAAAAGGAGCTAGATAACCTAACTTCATTTCACTACCTCAGGCTATCGCAGATGCTGTACACTACCATCTACAACACCACACCCAGGTTATGGGTGGTCCTCCTCCTGTTCACGTTGCTGCAGCGACGTTCGAAAAGCTTTGCTATGAGAACAAGGACGCGCTCAGCGCGGGTATCATCGTAGCAGGCTGGGACGAGGAAGTTGGCCCGAGTGTGTATAACATCCCGGTTGGTGGTGGATTGTTCAGACAACCATGGGCAATTGGGGGTACGCTTGACTTCACTCTGTGCAATGTGGGTTAAATACCTGACTGGTGTTTGCACCTTGACGTATAGGGTCTGGCTCTACATACGTTTATGGCTACTGTGACGCGACATACAAGGAAGGATGGGGAAAGGAGGAGACGATCGAGTTCGTACGAAATAGTGAGTAGTCTCCTGGTCAAGGTGGTTACTTCCTAACGTTTACTAGCACTCGCACTTGCTATGTCGCGAGACGGTTCTTCCGGAGGTACTATCCGGATGTGCGTAATTACCGAGGAAGGCCCAGAACGTATTTTCATCCCTGGAGATAAGCTGCCACGGTTCTGGGAAGGTAAGGAGGTACTGCCTATGGAGACCGGCGCACCTCGAGTGCTGCAGGCTCCACAAGGCGCTGTGCCCATTGAGGTGGAATAGTGCCATCATGTAGAATATAAACCATTCCTTGACACACGACGCTAGAAGCTCGGGTCTAGACTCATATTACCGAAATCCTTGGCACTCTGATTGATGAGCATGCCTTCGACTTTGCCTTTCAGAATGACATAAGGAAACCGCGGCCAAGTGCTGTGACTGTACGTAATTCAATACTTGCTGAGCGCTAGTGAATGACATTCGAGTTTTTCATAACGGGCCACGGTTTGAGCGTGAAGAGGCTATCAACATGGATAACCACCACAGCGACTCCCAGCACGCTGGCACCCGAGTGGCACGCACACAAGTAAGAACATAAGTAAAGTAAATGTGCCGGGATGTGACATGGTAACGTCACATCAACACTCGAACCACGTTGCTCGGAGTGCGGTACCGGTACTTTCTCCGTACTTTCGGTAACTCAATTAGGGTTTCTCTGGGCAACTGCCAGTAATGATCAGTAGTACAAGATCGGCTCATGGGCTCTTCGCAAGAAGGTGGCCCTGGAGTCTTGTCTGTGTCCACCCTGGACACCGACTGGGAGCCTAAATTCAGGTACTTAATGTAGTCTGCGCACTGTAACCACCCGTCAAAGGCCCTACTGCAATGGATTTCATTTCGTGAATTATGCCCCAGCGTGCCTTTCTGAAAACTGATTGCTCAATCCTCAGGGTCCTGAGGTGTGTGCGTAAATATAATTACTGCGCTTGGCCGGAGTGTCCGCGCTTTGACAGGATACATGGAAATGTGTCTTGCCCTTAGTCCGTTTGGCTAGTTGGCAACCTGTCGGAGAGAGGAGTACGTAGAAATTTATGCTCATTAGGCGTGATTGGCAAAACGTAACCTCTATGAATGCCTCTTGGCCGCGTTCAACTATCCTCCAATTTAGAAGCAAACGTTCAGCAGGCTTGAGGTTCTGAACGGGAGTAGTCATCCTCATGACCTATAATGGTCTTCGTTGTGTAGCAAGTAATTATGGTTTCTAACCAATTGATATGTTCGACCTTGAGTCAAAGGCTTCTCCGTGTTCCGTGTGCCACGATCTATAGTGGCCCCGCCTTATTTCAGGAGACTATAGTACAACATTGTGATATTCCACGTTGTAATGGTGCTTTACAATCAGGAATCGGGAGTATGATTGGCCAAGATTAATTCGAAGCACACCACATCCGAAGACCGAACGACCACAAGAACTCAAAGATTTATATCAGGGTACCACCAACCATACCATTGATATTACACAGCTCCGGACCTTGTCTCATATTTGTGGAAAAGGAGACTAAAATTGGAAAGCGTCGATCTGATCTAGTTCCTTGCGATGACGAACTAAATTGCTCAATTAGTATTCGATCTCAGAACGATAAGGCGAGCCCACGCACCACAAACAGGAAGGACGAAATGGTGGTTATACCGAACGAGAGGCCGAGTATGATGATTGCAACTTTCTTCGACACGTTGGCACGGTCAAGTGGATTGTCAGGAGCTTCACCACCAGGGGTCTTGTCAGTGTCGCTCTCATCATCGCCATGCAGGAGACGAATGGGCTGTTTCTTGTGGGCAAGCCAGATGCGGAAGACAGCCGCAACAATGGCACCATTTTGTCTGTCAAAGTTGGATCATGAGTTAGGTCATGACAGAGAGCTAGAAAGAAGGAAGCCGAGCGTACATCCAAGTGCTCCAGAATGTGACGAAGCTCCACCAGAAGAGGCCAAAGTCCTTGATGACGATGATGAAGACGGCGACCACTTGGATGCTATGTGCCAATGCGGCAGTGGCAAAGAACCACTGGCGACCATAAAGCAGAAAGAGTGGCATCGCAAAATCGGTTGCGCCCGATACCACAGTCAACATGTATACAAGAGAGACTAAGGACACAGTAAGTATAGTCCATTTGTGTATTTGAAGGAATTTGGACTCACAGTCGCGAACGAAGAGGGGGATTCCGAAGAGTACCGTCCCTACCACATAAGCAACCGCAAGTGCTTCAAGCCCGGAGCGCTTCAAAAATAGCGCCAGGATCATGTACTCGATTTGGCTGAATGTACAGTCAACTGTGTACAAGTCACCTTTTGTGCAGACGAAACTTACAGATGAATAATAGCGAAGATAAAGAGCAGACGAGCTGAATATCCGACGTCAGAAATCAGGCCGGATAGGGTGCATTAATGTGACCTACTGGTTGCGCCGGCTTGGAAGTAGACGACTGCGCCAAATATCTGGATGCTAACCAACCATAAGACCACTGAAAGGACGTTCAGCCTATAGCGCGCAGACGGGATAAAGGTATTCCTTACCCATGCGATTCATGGTCCAGTAGCTACCAGCCGTCGGGTGAGTATGACGAGACAATGCAAACTGATCAACTCACAACTTCCTTCGCCACCATCCCTTACGCGAAAAAATCAACAGAATGGACGCAACCGTTGGGACGATTTGGGACAACTGGCGATGATACCGTGAGTGAGATGTCTGGGGAGCCTGGGTTGGACACTTACGACGAAGAGAGCTAGGCGAACGTGAAGATCGAAGGGTGTATACGGCTCTTGATCCTTGGGGTACAACACATCATCCTGACGGCGGCTGGTGAAAAGTGGGCTCTTCAGAAGCTGTTTGAAGGCTTACGATGATAAGGAGGTTTCCGAAGTTCTGTTGCGGAGTGCTTGTGGGAACGTGTACGACACTGGTCGGGGAGGTTAAGGCCATCCCGAAGAAATGGGACAGCGCCAGAGTATCAGGGTTGGAGTATTATCGGGTTGAGTGTATTTATACTGGTTCAGCGCCTATTATCCCCTTCAGGGGAAGACCCTATGACCGGGAGACTGATTCATTCCTCGGATTGCCTATCAGCTGAATTGCTCAGAGCGAGTGTGGCACAGGAACTGGAGAATGGTGGGTGGATTCCCTATAGAACGCCTGCGGTGCGCGCTTGACTACCGGGTCTTCACCCGGGGGTGGAGCGGTGTTTCGGCGCCAGACTCGCCCCCAAAAGAGCGAATAGAAGGTCCGCGATACATGGTGGGAAGGTCTGCGATGACGTTCGCAATGGCGCTGTGCGCCTGCACGAGAGCTTTTGATCCTGCTTTGGACCATTGGGTCTTAGGTCCACAAAAGCGCTCAACGAACACTCATATTACCGATCATACATCTTTCGCGCTGATCACGCTTGTCACGCCGCGCAGTACAGGAGAGACTGTTAGAGTTGCATGGAAAAAGTTCTCACCACTCAAACAACCTCGGGTGCTGCCACCGGCGGATGCGTCACGAAAAAATACAAGTGGTAATTACATAATATCAGCCTCAACATCGTCCACCGATATATACAACGTACGTCCTGGTACAAGTTGCCCCCTTACCCGGTATATGTCCCTGTATTAACAATACGAGGCCTTACGGGAACATGGACGCCAAAAGGCGGGCAAAGGCGTGTGAATAGGCCACAACGCCCCATATGCAATGAACAGGGCGACACGGACGGCTGCAGAACCTGGGAGACGTTGGTAGCATCTTAGTCACCCATCACCTGATCTACTTTGAAAGGGTCCTGAGTGTCAGGTTCACCGCGCGCCATCGGTGTCGGTCCATGGGACACGCCGTAGTTGGCCCCGGACGCCGCATCGAAGCAGAGAACTATAGGCGAGGCAGGCAGCGCGCTCGCTCCACAGGCACCGATTTTTGGCTGTGTCTAAATGCATGACTCACTGGACGGCTGTTCTCGCTGAATTATATTTATTCTTAGTGTAATTGTTACATTACCCCTGAGCTTGAGTCGCCCGCCAAATACTTCTATCGCTCGTTACTGCTTGTAGTCTTGCAAATACAATACATTAGTAGTTTCTGTTGTATTACCGCCGAGCTCTAATATTCTGAATCGCATCATTCCTTATTATTACCTTGCAGATTGCCTACTCAGTGTCAGAATATGACCTGCATATAACAGAGCTCAGCGGTATTACAGTAGGAACCACAGAGTCAGTGAGTTCCCCAGACAGTGAGAATAAGTACTATTCAGCGGGGACAACCGTCCAGTAGAGTCGCGCATTAAACACGGCCAAAAGTCGATGTCCTGAGAGCGAGGGCCTGCTGACCTCCGGTACTACACGACTACCGGGTGATAGTCGTCTGCTTGGATGCGACGATGATGATAATTCCGGGTCCGGGGCTAACTACAGCTTAACACCGATGACGCGCGGTGCCTATTGCTTCAGCTTGCCATTCTGCACAGTGCGATGAAAGGCTGGAGGAAGCTGCACTTGAAATTCCTTCTGTGCGATTCCTTCCACAATCATCGTCTCGTACTCGATCTCAGAGTCGTCGGCGCTGTTCCGCCGGCGGACCACCTCTCACATTGGAATGAGCCAGGTTAGGTTACGACAAAGACATGGCGGTTCCGTGTCTCAGTGGGCTCAGCCGACCAAATTCAGAAGCGACCGACGATTCGAACTGTGGATGAACGAGGAACACAACGCAGACCAATGTCTAGACCAAGTGGGGTCAGCCGCTTGCGCTTAACATAAAGTCAACAGCTGCAACGAATTCTAATACAAGCAGCTTACACTCTTACGAAGGCCAATTTCCGTGTTCAGGTGGCATCAACACCATTAGCCATAAGGACGACGCCACCACACGCCCTTCGACCAATGACAGCTAACAGAAGTGACTTCCAGTTAAAGACAGATTTATACAACCAGCCCGCCGGTCTTAAACTGACAAATGGCTGGCCAAAGAAGTTGTTCCGGCTACAGAAAGTGACACAATTGTGAATAATGAATGAATGCAGGGAGGGGTGAAAATAGCCGCGTTGTATACAACATCGAATTGCATGACGAAAGGTATACATGTCCAGTTCGAGTGTCCGATTCGTTCACATCTTGACAACTAATGAAGACGTGCGAGCCTGCAATTCGGGTCCCTTGAGCCTCCTGCTGCTCCTTGGCTTCCCACAACTTGGTCTTGGAGCGCCACCGGGCGCGATACGGGAAAACCTGAGGACGCGGCCGCACGACCATCGGTCTGCCTAAGGGTAAGGTCAGTCGTTGCCCTTTTCACGGAAAGGAGGCACGCACTGGGAGAAGCGACTTGATGTTTTCGACTTCAGGTGGAATGATGTATCCAGGATCGCTACATCGGAGAGGATGTCACTTTCTGTTGAGTTGATGATTCCTCACCCAAATACGGTCAAGTAGTTCAGTGGTTAGAGCGCTGCTGCTAGATTCGCAGAGACCTAGGTTCGGTTCCCTGCTTGGTCATTCTTTTCTCTCTAACACGAAGGTCCGTCTTCCCTTCTTCGCTTCTTGGGTGACCCATTACCGGCATCACTGTCATCTCCCGTCTTGCGCTTTCGGTTGGAGACGGCCGTCAACGATGGGAACGTCCAGCATGGCGAGTTTGTCAAAGGGTTTGTGCAGAGTAATGTTGTCTTCGTTGGCCAGCGAGGCAAAGTTGTAAAGCTGAAACACGAAATCGAATGTCCTCTCGGCATCTTTAAGATCAAAGTGTTTCACCAACGTATCTAACCTGCCAAGACGTAAGTAGTGAACAGCCTCTTGCAAGATCAACCCTACAGCAGCATCCGACACATGAGGCTGGTACACGAGGTGCCATTTCGCATGCTGGGCGTCGTTGGTGTATATCGCCGAAACGATAAACGGACGCGCTGAGCGTTGCCGAGCCTCGCGAGACAGGCTGCCTGCAAAAGCATACGAATACGATCCGATTGACCTTGATCAGAAATGAGATCGAGAGAAATATATTGATGCGCAGAGAAACATCGCTTTTTGGCTTTCTCTCCACGGACGTCCGCAATGAGATGAAAGTCCCATAAAAAGTTGCTGGTAATGTCAAGGTTAGGACCATACACTGGCATCAAGCACACTCACAACTTCAGACATGCGCTTTCGGCGTTATCAATCCGGTGTACCTGAACAGCCAGTTCGTGGAGTAGAGTGTGTACGGTCGACGTCTTATTGCACTTGAAATGGTATTGGTCTTGCAGCATGGGTTGGTGATGAATGAGATCGTAGTGTGATACCTCACTGTTGGTCACTTCCCGGAGGGCGTTTGAGGCATTAATTTCCCTACGAATCGTGCTTTCGAAATACTTGTTGAATCCACTTGTTAGACGGCGCTTCAACCTGTTCAACTGGGAGATTCATTAGAGAGGGGCGCGCAAAAGCTATGGGCACCTACTGCCTCAGACTCGATACTCGTGACAAGGCGCGTCCGAGAAAGTTTCTCATTTAATGTCTTTATGTAGTCGGGTTCGCTTTCGGTCACCGAAAGCCTTGAGATCTCATTGTTCGCTAAGTCGCTGTCACACCAATTCCCCGAAGAATGAACCTTGAACGTGACGCGCGGTCGAAGATTGTCGTCAACCGTAATGGAGGAGGGGGACGGATCATCTGCTTGCTTCTCTGTGGGAGATCAGTGTGGTCTCAGCAACGGCGCCACATCCTTGGATCTCTTGGCTCACCTCCGGGAACCAACACGAGGGTGTGGATCCTCTCACCAGGGCGGGCGGATGACCCAAAGACGCCTTCCAACGTTTCGACCAAGTTGAGCCTCTGGAGATCGCTCAAATTCTGGACTAAGCGTTCCACTTCCTCGATATACACATCTCTGTCGTCGGAGGATGCACCGACATTGATATGGTACAACGTGAGCGCATGCGCGTCAACAGTGGCGAGCGCGTGGGTTATCTCGGCCTTGATCGCGTCCTTGAAGTGGCACACTGTCCGAGTCTTTTCAATGCCGACTGGGAAGGCAGGGCTGCCGCCAGGTAGGATGCAGAATATCGTGTACGACATTCTCTCGGTGGTGGATGGGTTCAAGTGAGCTTTATCACCTGCCACTCGCCACCACATAGCACCGCCCTATGCCAAAAGGAGTGAGGGGAATATAAACAGGGAGACGCATAGTACTCGACAGTGGTACCGTCACCGCCTCGCCGCCTCGCTCATCCTCTCAGCTCGCTATGAAGAGAAGAGGCGGGCCGGTTGCGGCAACCGCCACGCTGCCCACAAGTACTCCGACTCGCCCTTTGCAAACGATTGGATTTACTCACCGCAAACGGTACGTACGCTATTCCCAAAGCTCATTGCATACAGCAATAATGTTAACTATCCGGCTTGCTGGACCCGCGGTGGCATCCAGTAGCTTCCGCTGCGACCAGGTGGACCGCTCGCCCTAACACACATTCAGACGTCGCGCGAATCCTTGCAGGTGTGGTGCTGGAGGCCAAGGGCGTCGGGGCGACCTGGATGGACCCCTGACACGCGTAGCAGAATACGGTACCGCTTGTGGAACCTGAGCAGGACCTTAGGCGAATCGCGAATCAGAAGGACGACAAAGTCGCCGTCGACTCCGCCGACTATGGGCGCCGTTCCTCACAATCGACCCAAAGGCCTAGCCAGGTCTGGGGCACGAAACCCAGCAGAACGCGCAGAATGCGACGATGGACAACAAGCGATCCCTGCAGTCCAGTCAACACATAGCAACTAGACACAACGGCCTCGCTGTCTATCGACTCACAGATAGCCAACGGTACGTATACGATCTCCAAAGTGATGGGCGGGTGCCTTACTCTCGTCCGTACTCGTGAATAGCCCCCGGGCCAGTGGGAATCGCTTCACTCTGCAGGATGGACAAGGATTGGGTACAGGCCATACGTTGACCTAACCGTAACGGACCCGCCTGAGCTTGTAGTGAGGGCCTTTGTGCCCTAAGTATTTTGAACGGCGCCGCTAACGTGCTGGACGGCCGTAGGCAACGGCAACATGGGCACGCAAGGGAACTAGGGGGGAACATTAGACGGGAGACAGGCTATTCACAGAGCGGGCCGGACACCGATGGATAGCGGTTTTCCATAGACAGCGGTGACCAAGAGCCATACACCTTGGTGAAATCTCGCAATACCGTCCTGAGCCAGTCAGATGGTGTTAGGTCAGTGTTGGTATCCGTGCCCAAATTAAACCTTTCGCCATAGTCTTCTTTCGTCTTCTCCACGAATGTTCCGGTCCGCTAGTCCTGTCTTGATCTTCCCGATAGTAGATTAGACCAGGGATGACTCACCAGGAATGGTAAATTTTGCAAAGAATATTTATCGTTATTAAAGTAAGCTCCTATAGACTCTTCAAGCTCGTAGCGATGATTCGTGGTCAGCAGACATCCTATCAACCCCGAAGCGACTTTCTGTGCTTTTTGAACGAGTATCCGTTCCTCCTTATTGAGGTTCATCCGCAAGTCGACGAAGGTAATCGCTATAGGGTGCTAACACAAGCGGGGTCTTGGTCCGCGTTATGAAATCCAGCAACGAGTCGTTCGTAGCTGGCCCGGTGCTGCATCGGGATCCTTGGTCGCACCACCACCGTCCTGTACATCCGTCGCTACCCCTCCGTTCCCGTATCCGTACATCTTTTCATACAGTGTACCCCCCGCCGGCGGTGAGGTTGTGGGATGCCACGGATAGACAGACAGGTCGTATGGGTAGTACGACCTGCGCGCTCGTCAGCACAATGTTCTGGTCCGTGCTGGTCCGGGAATAGATGAACTGGTACTTTGTATGACCTGCTCTTTGAGTAGCGCCATAACCTACCCCGCAAGACAGGTCGCCCCGAAGCCCTTGGCTTCCAGCGTCACACCTCAAGGATTCGCGCGACGACGTACGCCTTATATCGTCTGACGCGATCCTGTATGTGCATTGGGGCGAGTGGTCCATCTGGTCGCGGGAGAGGGCTACGGGATGCCACCGCGGCTGCCGCGAGCTGGATAGTTAGCATTATTGCTGCACACAATGAGCTTTTGGGGATAGCGTACATACCGTTTGCGGTGAGTAAACCCGATTGTTGGCAAAGGACGGTTGCTGCAACCGGGGCACCTCTTGTCGACTGTCGCTCAAGACCGTCCAACCAGTCGAAGAGGTCCACCAGCATTTCCAAGGCATTCTCCTCGCCAGCCTTCATCGTTTTACGCATTTCCGCCCTCCTACTCTTCGTTTCTATATCGTCCTTGAGCTTGTGTTACTTCCTTTGGAGCGCAATGGGGTTGTCCAAGACGAACTGGGGAGCGTGTTTAAGTATCTGGGAGAGTATCCCTGGAGAAGTTCTGGTAGAGAGGGCCTGAGACGTTGGCGAGAATGAAGGCACAGTTGCTGGCTGGGGTCTTGAGGAAGATGGCGGAAAGAGTGATGGCAGGGACGGTGCCATTGGCGAGCATTGGCGAGGACGAGAACGGCAGTGACCGGGTAGATGTGCTTCTTGTTCTGAGCTGCAACACTTTTCTGGTAGAGCTCGTCTTGCCGAATACCGCGGGTGTCAGCCAACCCAGCGTGCCAAGGATACGGACTTCGGAAGAGGTTACGCATACTCACTACGTTCAGCAACGCCGGAATGTACCACTATGCTGTTGTTGCTCGTAAGTTCGTAAAGGCGAGCCGAATTGGCCTGACGCTGATTATCGGAGCTACCTTGCTCATTGGTGCGGTCAAGGATTTCAAAGTCGTAGTGATTAATTTCTTTGCCGGTACGGACATTGGCAAGGAGCTCCAAGACTGAGGACTTTCCGATACCTGTCTCTCCAATAAGAAGAGTGGTGTATGCGCTTTCGCCTTGACTTGATGATCCCCTGTTTGAGAGCCTCGACGTTGCTGAAAATACGATCAATTACTAATGCACCAAAGACGACGTTTTGACCTACTTGATAGTTGGATTGTTACCCTCGTTATCGTTTTACGAGATTTGGACAATAGTCGACATGGCCACAGCTAGATGGTGGTTGAGGGGACACCACAGACAGTCTGGGGATGGGGAAGGGGAAGGGGAAGGGGAAACGATGAGTATACTCGGGCCAACGCCATTACAAGAACCCTCTGACATGGATAATCGCATCCCAGGCGCTTTTTGAACCAGTACTTACACCTTAATCACGTCGATGTCGGTTGACATCGGTTTCTGCATTCAATGGTACTGGAGACTACGCACACCGTCAGTCCATACGTTCGGGCTGCGAGCTCATACCAAGAAGAGCTAGACGATCGAGATAGGGCCTCGAATTTATAGATATCCTCAGTTCCAGAATTTGCCAATTCAACAACTCAGTAGAATGTTGGCACAAACCCGCCGATGGCTGTTGGGGCTTCACCTTGACGGGTCATATTGCGCGACCACTCTCAGGTCTTGTTCCCACATGAGGCAGGAATGTTTGAGGTTGGCACAAGAAGCTGGCTGGACGTGAGGATGTGAATGTTCGATTATTCTGGGTTCGCCTGACCGACTGGCTTGCGCAGTGTTGTTCCCAGTTTACAAGAAGCGAGTTGCCTTGTTATGAAGGGGAGCAGGACTGAACCCAAACTGTGTCGTCAATTTTCGAGGTCAACACGGGAGAGAACTGGCGAAGCCTGCATCCACAGGACACACGGCCCTTCGATCTCACATCGCTTGTTCACAGGCCACCCCTTGAGTGCCGAAATGAGCACCTCCCCCAAAGGTGGGCTTCGCGCGCTACCGCCATTGCATCCATCGCGGATCCCTCGTTTTCATTGGAGGTTCAACCGCCATCGCGGCCTCGTATTCGGCTCTCTGAGCGCCGAGAGTAAGTAACTTCGAATACCACGGAGGCGACTGGCCGCGCGGGATCGTCTTGCGGAAACTGTCTTGAACCTGACATACTCGTCGTCCTAGCCTCGGGAATAAGGTACAAGGAGTTGGTGCCGAAGGTGTGAAGGGACAATTCGAGTAGCCTCATAAACCAGACTCCCTGCAGGCGACCGCTAAATTTGGAGAAGAGTTGAGTAGACGCCCAGCCTCCTTTGCTCGGCGGCTTGGGCCAAGGTTTCGGCGTCATGCACCACGCTTTGGGAATGGAGAGGGTAAGTAATACGACGGGGAGGAAATATCAGGGAACGTGTTCGTGGGCGTACTCTTCTCTGGAGGTATGCCACTTCATTGAAGTAAATCTCATCCAACTGACAAGGTTGACTGGAGAGTAGCGACCGTATAACTCACCAAAGGCCCAATAAGCATACTTTGCAGTCCTCTTCGACGCGTTCACTATGGAGTGACGACCCTCGCGCCGTTCCGCTGGCCGCTGGCTCAAGCGGGTAGAAGCACGTGAACGGAGCATTTACAAGTTGGTAGAGACACTCAACGAATACACGAAAGAGACACGAACCAGAACCAAACGCCTGTGATAGGCGATATGAGACCCTGACCCATCCATGCTCAAACATTTTTATCAAAACCTTGCTGTATACCGCTTCTTCAGCTTGCGAGGCGGGGAATCCTGAAACCCCCCAGGGGCAAGCCCGTCACCGTTACCACTGCTGGGCCCGTACGTCTCAAGGGCGCTGGGTCTTGGTTCGCAAAGGCTGCCTCCAGGTGCTCCGGGCCCCCTATTGCGTTTCTTCAGCTTGCCATTCGACACAGTGCGATGAAAGGCTGGAGGAAGCTTCACTTGAAATTCGTCCTGTGCGATTCCTTCTTCCATAATCATCGTCTCGGTCTCGTACTCGTGTTCAGAGGACTCACGATCCTCGCCCCGCTGGCCGCTCGGGCGGGTAGAGTGCGTTCTATGGGGTGGAACAGAAGCGAACCCGTTGGGAGAGCCACTGGAAGAATAGTAAGGTGAATTGGACGAGGAGGACCTATGGTATGCGTACCGGTCTCGCCGACCATACACGTCTTGGCCACCTCGCAAGTACTGTGAGGTGTGGTTATCGCGGGGTATGTAATCGCTATGTGGACGAATGCGCTGTGATCCGTGTCGGCACTCGTGGGGCGGGAGTGGGGGTAGGTCCCGTTTGAGAGTGTGCCGAGGACGCGAGCGATGCGAATGTTGTCCAGCCGTGTAAGACCCTGGAATGCCCGTGTAGTCCCCTCGTGAAGTTTCAGTGTAAACATTAGGCGGGTCTTGGCCATCAGCCTTCCTCTTCTTTATGAGTCCCTTCGTCGCCTTCGCAGCCTCCTTCGCAGCCTCCTTCGCAGCTTCCTTTGCGGCTTCTCGCAGCTTCTCTTCCTCTGCGGCTTTTAGTGCAGCTTCTTTTGCAGCAAAGGTCTGTTAAATGGATTGATGGAAACTTCATCTTAGGATAGATTATCTTACTTCACGGTAGAGGGGGAACATGAGCGCAGCGCGATGGCAACTTAGAGTGTCGGTATCCTGTACTGATGGGCTTAATCCTCGCGAGAGAAGAAATATCGTCCTTACCATCGCTGCCCTAATACCACTGTACCTGCTCTTGTCATGATATAGTAGACCAAATGGATCGACAAATTGGGTGAACACTCCAGCGTCACTTTTGGGTCTTTCTCGTGGCCGACTCTTGTCGTCGTATTGCGGGAGGTGCGGGAGGGGCGATCCCGAATTTCGCTGACGGGCACCCTGATATTGGTGAGAGTAATCTACGTGTTGGAATCGCGACTGCGACTGAGGCCCTGGTGCTTGCTGGTCCGCCCAATGGAGAGCGCGGCTCGACATCGTCGACGATCTCGACGAAACAAGCGGGAATTGAAATGCTGGTCGAGGGTTTTATATCTCGAGGGTTTTATATCGCGAAGACCCCCTTTGGACCGTTTCCGAAGAGCGCTGACATCAGGTGAGGTGCTGTGAAACTGCCCGTAATTGAGTATTGGATACTGGAGTCATCCTCAAACCTCAAGGCCCATTTCTAGTGGACATCTGCGACACTCTACCCCTCGCCCTGAGGTTGACAGGAAGACGCCGCGATTTGTCCACTTTCGCGCAACCGTTGGTATTCAAATTTGCGATCAAAAACCATCACTTTGCTTTTGTGGTCAAATATGCACGTTTCCAACGGCCGTTTCAATCATAAACTCGGTTACACGCAGTTCACGTCATGCACCAACCTTGGCACCCTTCTCTACGACGCTCCTTGCGGCAACTTCCGCGTTCATCGCCATCCAGGCCTTCTCTACAAGACCAAGCATGCGGTTCATGTCGCTGCTCCAATCGTTCATCACGTCCTCCGCACTCCTCTTCTGCCTAAAGTTGACAATCCCTGCAGGCTGATCGATGCGTGCCCACACCATACCCGAAACGACGAGTCGGGAGAGGAGTTCTTCTGTTTCTGACGTTGGGAGGGAGAGTAGGGAGGTGAGTCCAGGGATTGTGATGCGGGAGTAGTACTTGGAAACGACGCGAATGTTCTGCCAGGAACGTGTCAGAGGGTAATAGTAAGGAGGGCGAAGGATACTCGCATGTTCATTGACCCTAGTGTGCAAGTCATTCCATCGTTTGTCACCACCTGGGCCAGTGAAGATCACACTTCCCCGCAATGTAAGGCCGAAATGGTCCTGGATTCCGTTCCATCGTAACAATTCTGGTGTAATGAACCGTTTGATCAATGCACTGCAATAAATACGGTTAGGAAGAGAGTTAAAGAGATTATATCATGCATACTGGTAGACTTCTCGTCCAGGCTTGCTCAGCGCAGGATCGATGAACAAGCGGTTGATCATGTCCGACTGCTCATTGTCGTATGGTGCAAGAATTAAGAAACAAACAATGTTTTCAATGGCCTGTAGGGTTATCCGTCAGCCTCAATTGCCACAACGCACAATAAGAACTAACCTTGATTGCCAAGCCCTCCTGGTCTTCTTGAACCTTTGGTACTTCCCAGATCTTGTAATAGTGCTTCGCTACATCTAAATAGTCTGCATAACGCAACGATCGTTGAATTCCTAGTTCATGAAACTTGAGTTTCATATCCTAGATCGCCATACAAATTAGCCATGAACCCAAAATGCGGTTCCATGCTGACGTACCTGATTTTCAGGCTTATTTAAGAAGGTCTCATTCACCTTCCTTCCGCCTACTCGCATCTTGACCCAGTCGGCCTCGCCATCCGCGAGTCCACCTTTGGCAGCAGCCTGCTCGTCTTTCAGCCTGGCCACTAGCATCAGAAGGCGCATCTGCTCGAGGAGAATTTCTATCTTCTCGCGCAACTCCATGGAGGAATAGGTCTCGACTTGGAGTTCACCGAGTAGATCCGAGGCAGTTTGCAGGCTTTCAAGAGGCGGTGGAGAGGTTTTGGTAGATGAGTTCGATAGCGCTTCGTGGTATAGGGCATATAAAAGAGTTACGCGTGCGCGGGGGGTTTCAAGGAAGATCTGTGGCCAGCTTCAGTGCATCCATGATCCCCTACGGGAGACTCTGAGTATCGTACCTTCCCCTCCGTTACGGTGCGCAGTGCAGAGATCCACTTCAGCCAAACTTCATCTCCTTGACTAGCTTTGATCGCTCCTAGCCAGTCGATGACGAGATCGACCATTGCGGTGATAGATGTTTTAAATTGGCCATGTTTCTTTGCGAGCAGTTGGAGGTTTTCGAGGACGTATGGGTAGTCGCCACTCTCATACGAGATATTAATGATTGCTTGAACAAGAAGAATTGTAGAAGCGACGTCAGAAGCCTAGAATAGACATCGTGAGTAATGGTGATTTATATTGTTACTATAAGGCTCGCTCAAGCTTTCTAGACGCGCAAGCGTGCTTGAAGCAGCAGTTGAGTTAGCATAGGGTCATATGAACACGTACATTGCGAGCCTGCTTCTCTAGTAGTAGCAATGATTCAACGGCACCTTTCCATTTGCCTTCCTTCTGCAAACAATCAGGTTCAGTGCTCAGCATAGAAAGTTCGGCTCGGCGGTGCACTGTACGCACTCGACCCAAGTCCCAAGCGGTTGATATAGCAGTTTGAGCTTCTGCAGAGAGATCCTTCTGCTTCTTTGCTGGGTCTGCCATTTGAAAGGCGCGTTTAGTTCGTCACAAATCCGGATGGGACGCGCGTCGTATTAGTGTGATTTCGCTAGGCCCCGCGTGACTACACGTATGATGTACAGAGTCGATTGGTCGTACAGAAGACGCGCTGATCAGGGTTGTACGCGTCTCGGGGTCTAGTACAAAGGCAAGGCTTAGGACAAAGGTGAGTGCAAAATTACGGAATTGGTTGCCATGTTATCAAGATCTGAAAGCAGATTTTATGGCGAAAATCTAGGTTAGGGCGGTTGTAACGGACCATCAAAACCGATCTGGCGACACTAAGATGTGAACCCTTCAGCGTAGTAAGTGACGCGCTTTATTTAGTAAATTAGAAAGCACCTCTGCAAGTAGTTAAAGCCACCACTTGACCCAGCCTCATAGCTAGCGTTGCTTGTCGAATCGAATGTCCAATTCTGCGTTTCATCTTGATGAGTCTGGACTCGATAAGGAGGTATATAATGGTAAATAAAAATGTAGATAATGAAAACCGGTGTTGGGGAGTAATGTTGGTGACATTAGGGTTTGATGCGCGCGTCTGATACTCCTAGAGGCTGGGTGGCAGGATCGGTCGAAAACGTCGTCTAGCCATGCCGCGCTGTAATTCCCTTGTTTGTGGTTCGTACGGCGCATTTCCTAAATTTATATCACCTCAGAAAGCCTGCCATGCAACAATTCAGTGGGATAAAATAAATTCAATTATATATTTTGCTCTTCTCAGGTCCTCTACAGCACCTAAATTCGTCGGGCTATGCAGGGACAGGTGTGCTGCCGATTTGTAACCAGTGGGTAGGTGTTGACATGAGGAATATGTCTTATCGGTTGGGAGGAGAGTGCCCACAGGGACAAGCCGGAATGGCAGTTATCAATTCATTGGGCCACCATTTCTCTACCTTGATCGGGCTTTGGTAATTTCAGAATAAAATTTATTATGCAGACATCAATTTAGAAAGTATTTCATTAGCATTAATTTCAGTTCATTGCAATATTAGAGGCCGAGGGCAATTTTAGACAAAATGGGAGCTCTATGTGGAATGTATCTCCTGGCTCAGCATTCCCAATTCAATCGACATAAATAATTAATGTACCCGAGGTAGTATATGTAGCTTGAAGCGTTAGGGTTGCCTCAGCCTTCTGCCAGTGGGTGAGCGGGCCACCTCAAAGGAAGTATTTTTGGACGCACTTTGGTAATGTACAGGTCTTACTATGTTCCGGCATTGTCCGCAGCTTGTCGAATCCCAAGGTGCGTGGCTCTGTAAAACAAATACCGCATTCTGCGTTGGGATCCCCAGTACCATTTCACCAGAATGGGAACCGTTTCAGCTAGTTCTAGTTCGAAAATATCTCCCACGGGCCCTCCAGGACAATTCCGACACCTGCTCATCCCGCACCACCTCGCTAGGACTGAGGGATTCCCATGCGTCAGTGGGGGGTCTCAGGGTCACTGTGACGATCCATTGGACGGCGGTCGCCTTCGGTCCCGCATTCGTTCCCGGCCCAATTTTTGACCCTGTTTTTCCTTGTTTCCGCTTTCGTGAAACACCCTAATGTGGCTATCTGATGTGGAGAAAATCTATATCAGTTGAGTTCCATCCCGAGGATTTGGAGAACGGGAGGGATGAGGGATGGGACTTCCAAGACAGGAAAGGGTTGGAATGTTTTGTCCCAACACGTCCCCTTGATGTCCTCAATTACCCTCGGCAATCCTCGGCAACCTTGGGTATTGATGGGTCACAATGCGACATTCAGAAATTCGAACAGAATAGAGAATCATAATAACGTATGTGTTCAGTACCTCCATGCATAAAAAACACAAGGGAGCACGTTCCGACTGGGTTAGGCTTCATTCTGTGAAGCTATAGGCCTCATTCAGGCTCAGTCTGACATAGCTGCACTGCGAAAGCCCTTGGTCTCTGGTATGAACTGATCACTGTGTCATAGATTCTAGTTTGCATTAGTTTTATCTTTGACTAATAACAGTCATAGCCTATCGATGATTTGTGCATAAAAAGGAACTCCCCTATCCATGTGTGCTTGTTCCCCCCAACTTACTCATTAATTGTCCTCTACATCCTCTAAGCTGTTCTAGTCATCCCTCTTCCTGACTATGCATTAGTAGCCTTTCCACTGTATTACCCCTAGTTTCTCAGTCTTGGTAACTCGGCTCATTATTATGCATTCACACTCTGATACTCCTCTCTTTCCTTCCTTCAAGTTGATTCCATAGGCAATTCAAACTTCTCATACTTCTTATCAGCACCTTCAACCTCTCCATTGGAATTTAAAGTCTGGATTTCCTGGTTCAGATATCATTACTTTTGGGTATACTCTCTGATCCAACTTTCCAACTCTCCTCAATCTCATGGACCTCGAGTTCTCACATCACTGGATTGCTAGGGATTGGATACTCTCTATTCCTACAGCTATTTATTGTACTCAACAAAATTACTCCGGGGTTTATGCAACACACATCCAACCTGCACTACTTGATTGAAATGACATAGTAGGCAGTGTTTGTCACGTCTCACTGCCTGAGCTCAAACCCACAAAGCATACTTATCTGTTAGGATAGGGTACAAGGGTCGGTCCCGAGAGTTTCGCTTTCGGGCCGCTAAACCCGGATCCTCCGAACGAGGATAGAGGTGAATCGGAGGAGACAGGAGGTTCTGCTTAGGGAGACGAGGAACGGAGGGGAGACCAAGTCAAGATCCTGACTAGGGAACAATTACCAGCGCATATATGACTTATATATGCACATGGTAAGAAAATGCATGGTTCATGGTCCAACTAGCGAGATTGCGAGTTCTGGATTCATTAAGCTCCCAAAACCGAAGGGGGAGGAGAGGTGAATGGGCGTATAGAATCAGGTAGGGATAAGCCGTACATGCAGTGAGAGCAGAGCATGGAAAGGCGGTGAGATGGGAGAGGTAAGTTCATGGCAGGAGGTTTAGACGTAATTGGGCAGCGGAGATGCGTCTCTAAGACTTTTAATAGACCGGCTAATGACCTGGTGATGGGATCCTGAATCTCTAAGGGCCGTGCCGGTGAGATAGGACCGGAAGCAAATGATTGCGAAGAAACTGGAGCGGTAACCCGATTGCTGAAGGTGAATCCTATGGGTAAAGCATGTCGCCCGGGGTGCTTGCGATTGGTTGGTAACGTACTTTTCTCACGAGCGAGCCGTTCGCGGGGGTTCGATGAAGTTGTGGACCATCCGCTTCCGATTCACATCATTACATTGCCCTAGCACCTCTGTGCTCCGCATCTCCCATACTTACACCTGCAGAAACACCTGTATTTCAACCCCTCATCTGGAGTTCCCGGACTTTGTCAATGAGTGCTGGATCCCAACAATATATGCCAACATATGCTGGCACAGCCATCGACAAAGTGCTTGGATATCATATGCGGAATGGCAGGGAAACTCAAGTGCGAAATGCATTCATAACTTGATTTATCTCATGCCTACACCAAAAACCATCTCCGGCTTTGCCATACCTGTATTTCCACCACGTTTCACACACGCAAAAAACTTCACTCCCTGGAGTACTTGTGCAGTAGTGCTATGTGGGCACCCACTTATGTTGCTGTCAAAATTTCGCGGACGGTTTTCCTAATATGAGCAAAACCAGTGATTGTTGGGAGAAGGCTAACAAACACTTGGAGTACATGACGAGTCAGTATATACCCAAATCCTTGCTTCCGTTCACAGGGGCAAGCGCTGAGAGTTCGCGCTCCATTCCAATTTCCAACAAATTAGGTCTTGGATCGGGCCTTGATGGAACAAGGGAAAGGCAAGGGTCGTCTGCAGCAAGGGACTGTCAGTGACTATTTATACCATACCAATTCCTCAACTCACGTGGTGATGTTAGTAATTCCTCGCAGGGCGTATCGTACATCAATCGGCTTTCCGCTGTCGTCCAACGCTGGGGAGACGTCAAAGGTGTCAAGGACAGATGCTACAAAGAGCCAAGTGGACAATTCGGCGAGGTATTGTCCTGGACACACACTGAGATCTTAGTAAGCCTCGCTCTCGACCTACTTCTGTTTTGACGCACCGCCTCCCAAATCCAAATACACCGACTTCGCTGGGGTCCATCTCTGGGACATGATCTTTGGTTGCCAGAAAGCGGTCTGGATTGAAATGGTCCGGGTCCACGTAAATCCTTGGGTCGCGAAGCATTGCCCTGAGAGTACATGTAACGAAGCAATACACAAGACATTAGTATGAAAACCTACCAAATATTAGGAACGATGAGCGAGCCGTTCGGCATGGTATACCCTTTGTAATGATCCGTTTCGGTAAGATGATGCGGTATACCTGGAAATTGGATTAGCCCAATTTTCTGTACAAGTACTCCCGGGGTACCAACCGAGCGGCACAGGAGCAGAATACCGCATGACCTCCTGAAACTTAATTGAGTTATGCGGGCGATAAGCAGTATAGGAGAACCGTACCATGCAAAATGCTGTCACGTATGGTACGTCTGGCCGGTCACCGAGCATTGGCAAACGTTTCTTTCCAATCACTGCGTCGAGTTCCCCTTGTGCTTTCTTCGCGGCTTCAGGAAACAGTACCATATGCAGGATTGCGGCTTCTACAGTGGCTGATGTTGTCTCGGCACCAGCTACATGGTAAATTGGGTGTTCAGGTCCAGGTTTGAGTTCGAGCAATGTGTAACATACCAGCATAGAATACAGCAGCAGTACCCTTGATGGCATTCTCGGTCTGCTTGTATGATGGATCGGATTTATCCATCTGTGTAATGAGATTGCTGACGAAGCTCCTTCGAGCGGTCCCTGCCGCCTACACAACCATGTAGGAGCGTGGTTTTATACGACTATATACTTACAACCTGCTTCTCAATTTCCTCAAACGGTTCGTCTATGAACTTTTTGCAGACAGCTCTTGCCTCTTTTGCGATTTGTTTGAAATGGGCTCCGGGTATCCAGTTGGGGACATATTTGACTATGAGGACGTAGTTAGATGTGGTTACTACGATATGGCTAGGAGCTGGAATTGCGCACGAAAGGGGAAACTATCGACGGGCCAGCGGAACGGTTCCACGCCGAGTGCAAAGTATTCACTGACTCGTTGAGCAAGGGTGACGTAGGAGTCATCACTGCCGATGTCGATCCCATAACCAATATCTACGACCGTTCGAATCGCCCACCTAGACGAGAAGTTGTCCTCAGAGCGGCGGCAGCGAGGTTGACGAAGGAAGACTTACCATCGCACATTCGTAATAAAGTCACCAGGTGCACCTAATAAGTCCTGTAACATGACTTGAGTGCTCGCCTCAAGTTGGGCTGCGTAGTGTTTAACTTCATGTCGGTTAAATTGCCCATGGAGGAGTTTACGGCAGAGACGCCATTCTGGGCCATATGGCATCGGTGTAAGTCCCCAATCAAACCCCATGCTATTTCAAAACAAGATCAGCGACATGGATAAAAATCTACTAAACCGTACAGGTCATTGAGCATGACAGTTTGTAGTCTGCTGGAATACTTTGCTTCAGACATGAGTTTGTTCGCGTCTTCGTAGTTGTTCAGGATGATCATGGGTTGACTGAATGCACGGACATGCATAATATCGCCTAGTAGAAATGTTTAGTGAATCTCTAACTCGCCACCAAATAAGTCACACCGTATTGTTTCGCCCACTCCGCATATTTGAGCCAAGGCTGCTCCTTCGGCATGTGGAAGGCATTTCCCACAATGGGCAACGGTGGCGGGCCTGGTGGGAGAGCTGCCGAATGGCGGGTCTTGCGATAGACATATAATATGCCAAGAAGTGAAAAACCACCGATTACTGTTGCTGTGAGCTTGTTACCTGTGATGAGCGAGGACACCATCCTTTCAGAATCAAGCCTACGATGGAGATCGATGGGAAGGAGAGCGTGTAATAAAGACAGCAGCTTGGCAGTGGGTATGAAGGTGGAACTTTCCGCTCTCGGCCGTTATGCCGTTATACGAAGTCTTCCCAGGTTGCCGCGGTCTCGGTTGATAGGACCATTTATAGGATGGAAGGGTTATAATTAGAAGCGAAGGGACACCTGCGCCTGATTACACGGGATGAGGGCCTCGGCCAGAAGGTGAGGAGGAAATGGACTGTGATTGTTGAGATTTGGGATTTCATATGCGAGCGCTCAGTGCGGGAAACCGTGTCTATAAGAGCTCGTATTCTCGTTTGTAGCGGGCCCCAACAAACACGGTGTTTTCGTCCGAGTCAGCGACCTAAATTCTAACAGTGATAGTCGAGTTGGAGGACAAGGTGATAGTTGACGACAAGCTGCACACAATAAGACCTCTAGGCTTCGCTCACTTGATCCCCTAGATTGTGAGGGTACGAAAGAAGATTAAACAGCCATTTTTCCCATGGTTGTAAATATAACTGACTGTCGGACCGTCTCAGTAACCAAAACAGTAAGCGACGCACCTTGATTTGGAAATGTTATATCTCTGCGGCGAGCTACGGAACGTGCAATTTCTGCTGACCCAGCCTCAGACTTCATCCTACCACCTTGTCGGAATGGAGCGAAAGTTCTCTTACCCACGGCTGAAATTAGGAACCGAGGCTCGGATTGCTGCGCAAGGCTGTGAATATAGGGACTCGCTTCCTTCGTCATGTACTCCTTACGTTTGTAGCGTTCTGTCGTATTATCGGCTGCGCGGAAATTCTGACACATCAAGCATGACATCAGGCGTCTCATAACAATTCAATGTCGCATCATGTTGGAAAGGTGTGTGCCCTGACAACCGAGCTTAGATTGCCTAGCTGATATGATCCCTTCTTCGTTCGCGCGCAGCCCGATAGTACCCTATATATAAACATTCTATTGTAGAACGTCTCAGACTCAGTTCGCTATTCTGTACTGAGTCTGTGAGTTCAACGCTCGCTGTTAGGGGCCTGGTGTCTAATGTCTGATTCATTCTATTAGCGCTTTACTTAGGTACTGTTGAAGGTCGATATTCTCTACTGAGTCTCGCTTTACTTAGTTTCAACACATCATATTCTTAGCGCTGTGACGGGCGTTTTCTTCTCTCACACGAGCTTGTTATTGTTAGACGACGACGACTGCAGAAATGGTCAAGATTAGAAAAATGCTATTCCCCTACCTTCTACCAACCTACTGTCCTTCCCTCCTCCCCATCTCCATCGATAGCTTGATTCTAAAGGAATGATGTCCTCGTTCATTCCAGATAACAAAGCCGCAGCAGTCGCTATCGGCAGTTTTCCCTTTCTCTGTATATTCTATTTCTATCGCAAGGCCCGCCCTCAGGCAGCTCTCCCACCAGGACCGTTACCGTTACCCATTGTGGGAAACGCCTTGCATATGCCGAAGGAGCAACCTTGGCTCAAATATACAGAGTGGGCAAAACAATATGGTGAGAGTTATTTGGCGGTCAGTCAGAGATTCATTCACAATCCCCACTAGGCGATATTATGCATGTTCGTGCATTCAGTCAACCCATGATCATTTTGAGCAACTACGGCGATGCGAGCAAACTCATGTCTGAAGCAAAGTACTCCAGCAGACTGCAAAACGCCATGCTTAACGAACTGTACGTTTTAGCACAACGCCGTACATGTCGCTGATGTTGTTCTATATAGCATGGGGTTTGATTGGGGTCTCACACCTATGCCATATGGTCCAGAATGGCGTAGCTGCCGAAAACTCCTGCATGGGCAATTTAACCGACATGAAGTTAAACACTACGCAGCCCAACTTGAGGCGAGCACTCAAGTTATGTTACGGAAACTATTGGATGCACCTGGTGACTTCCCTTCACATGTGCGATGGTAGGTTCTCCACCAGCAACTTCGCTGCCAACGCACTGATGATACTAGGTGGGCGAGCCGAATTGTCGTAGATATTGGTTATGGGATTGACATCGGCAATGATGACTCCTACGTTACCCTCGCTAAGCGAGTCAGCGAATACTTTGCACTCGGCGTGGAACCGCTCCGTTGGCTCGTTGATATTTTCCCGTTTCGTACGCAACTCTGACCACCTATTGCGTCACAATGGCCACCCTAACTACTCCTTATAGTCAAGTATGTCCCCGACTGGATGCCCGGGGCCCACTTCAAACAAGTCGCAAAGAACTCAAGAGCTGTCTGCAAAAAGTTCATCGATGAACCGTTTGAGGAAATTGAGAAGCAGGTTGTAAGTATATAGTCGTATAAAATCATGCTCCTACATTGTTGTGTAGGCGGCAGGGACCGCTCGAAGGAGCTTCGTCAGCAATCTCATTACACAGATGGATAAATCCGATCCAACATACAAGCAGACCGAGAATGCCATCAAGGGTACTGCTGCTGTATTCTATGCTGGTATGTTACACATTGCTTGAACTCAAACCTGGACCTGAACACCCAATTTACCATGTAGCTGGTGCCGAGACAACATCAGCCACTGTAGAAGCCGCAATCCTGCATATGGTACTGTTTCCTGAAGCCGCGAAGAAAGCACAAGCGGAACTCGACGCAGTGATTGGAAAGAAACGTTTGCCAATGCTTGGTGACCGGCCAGACGTACCATACGTGACAGCATTTTGCATGGTACGGTTCTCCTATACTGCTTATCGCCCGCATAACTCAATTGGGTTTCAGGAGGTTATGCGGTATGCTGCTGTTGTGCCACTTGGTAGGTGACTCGGTGGTGCAAACAAATTTGTCTGATGAGCCCAACGCTCTAGGTATGCCGCATCTTCTTACTGAAATGGATCATTACAAGGGGTACATCTTCCCGAAAGGCTCGCTAATCATGGCTAACGCTTGGTACGTTTTCACCATACTGGCCTCATCTACTACCTCGTTACGCGTACTCTCAGGGCAATGCTCCGCGACCCAAGGATTTACGTGGATCCAGACCATTTCAACCCAGAGCGCTTCCTGACAACTAAGGACCATGTTCCGGAGATGGACCCCAGCGAGGTTGGTGTATTCGGATTTGGGAGGCGGTGCGTCAAAATCAGAAGCAAGTCGAGAAGAAGCTACTAAGACTTCATTTTATTTCAGTCAGTGCCCGGGCCAATACCTCGCTGAATTGAGCACTTGGATTGTTGTGGCCTCTATCCTTGCCGCCTTTGATGTGTCCCCAGCGTTGGACAACAACGGAAGACCTATTGATGTGCGATATGCCTTGAATGGAGTCACCGAGATTATCACGTGAGTTGAAAGATTCGTGTGGATTTGTGACATCGACCCTACTTGTTGCAGTCGACCTTTTCCCTTCCCTTGCTCCATCAAGGCCCGGTCCGAGC
>Ga0307513_10001645_pt1 | contig 32008 bp, 28 predicted proteins | sample 15_EM_MG_FD_202174 | JGI IMG/M metagenome (GOLD analysis project Ga0307513, IMG submission 202174) | Populus trichocarpa ectomycorrhiza microbial communities from riparian zone in the Pacific Northwest, United States - 15_EM | ecosystem: Host-associated > Plants > Roots > Unclassified | place... | reverse complement strand
CGTCCTGGAAGGACTCGGCGGAGCGGTGCTCTTCGCTCTGGTGCTGGGCGGCATCGGCCTGCTGATCGCCTCGATCACACCGAAGCGCGGCTTCGGAGTGGCCGCGGTGATCACCGTGCTGCTGCTCCTGTCCGTGATCGCCGGGGTGCTGCAGGCCTTCGCGAACGAACAAAACCACGAGAAGTTGGCCGGATACCTCGGCGCCATCGATCCGAGTCTCCTGGTGGACGGCGTTCAGGTCTGGCTGTTCAACGCCGAGTCGTCCGCCCAGGCCGCCCCGCCGGGCACGCTCGGTGGCGTGGTCTTCCTCCTGCTCACCATCACCGAGGTCGCCCTTTGTTATGGGCTCCTCCTGCTGCGCTACCGGAAGGTGTCTGCCTCATGACCGCCGATTCACCGGTCTCGCTCCGGCTGGACGGCGTCAGCCGCTGGTACGGCAACGTGGTCGCGGTCAACGACGTGACGATGGAGATCAAGGCCGGCGTCACCGGCCTGCTCGGCCCCAACGGCGCGGGCAAGTCGACGCTGATCCACCTGATGAGCGGCTTCCTCGCGCCCTCGTCCGGCACCGTCACCCTGCACGGCGAGCCGACCTGGCACAACGAGCCGATCTACCACCGAATCGGGCTGGTTCCCGAGCGTGAGGCGATGTACGACGGCGTCACCGGCTGGGACTTCGTCCTCTACAACGCCCAGCTGCACAACCTGAAGAAGCCCAAGGAAGCGGCCCGCCGGGCGATCGACACGGTGGAGATGGGTGACGCCGAAAAGCGCGACATCTCGACCTACTCCAAGGGCATGAAGCAGCGAATCAAGATGGCGACCGCATTGGTCCATGACCCGGATGTGCTGCTGCTGGACGAGCCGTTCAACGGGATGGACCCCCGACAGCGGATGCAACTGATGGACCTGCTGCACGAGCTCGGCCGGCAGGGCCGGGTGGTGCTGTTCAGCTCGCACATCCTGGAAGAGGTTGAGCAGATCGCCGGCAGCATCGAGGTGATGGTGGCCGGCCGGCACGCCGCCTCCGGGGACTTCCGGGAGATCCGCCGGCTGATGACCGAGCGCCCGCATCAGTACACGATCCGCTCCAGCAACGACCGGATCCTGGCCGCCGCGCTGATCGCGGACGGCTCCACGTCCGGGGTCGAGCTTCAGTCCGGACTGCTGAATGTGCAGGCCACTGACTACGCGCGATTCGCCCACCAGCTCCCGGCGTTCGCCCGGGCGCACGGCGTCCGGTTGTTCGAGGTCTCCCCCGCCGACGAATCCCTTGAGAAAGTCTTCTCCTACCTGGTGGCCCGATGAACGCGACCATCGCCAGGCTCACCTGGCGCAGCCTGCTCGGACGCCGTCGCGCCATCCTGCTGATGGCGCTGCCCGCGATCCTGCTCACCCTTGGGGTCGTGTTCCGGCTGGTTCAGGGCCCCAACGCCGACCACGCCGCATTCCTGCTCGACACGTTCGGGGTGGCCTTCCTGATCCCGTTGCTCGGGCTGATCGCCGGCACCGGAGCGATCGGACCGGAGATCGACGACGGGTCGATCATCTACGTCCTGGCCAAGCCGCTGAGCCGGTACAAGATCGTGTTCACCAAGCTGGTGGTCGCGATCGGCGTGATGATCGCCTTCGGCGTCCTGCCGATCCTGGTGACCGGGTTCGTCATGGCCAATGGCGAGTCGAAGGTGGCGATCGGCTACGCGGCCGGATCCCTCGCCGCCGGGTTCGCGTACTGCGCGCTCTTTCTGCTGCTCGCGGTCATCACCCGGAATGCGGTGGTGGTTGGACTGCTCTATGCCCTGGTCTGGGAGTCGGCGGTGGGCAGCTTCGTACCGGGCGCGCAGGCGATCAGCATCCAGCAGTGGGGGATGGCGATCACCGAGAAGATCATCGGTTCGCCGGCCGAGGAGCTGAACGCGACCTCCCCGGTCGGCCTGGTCACGGCCATCATCCTGCTGGCCGTGCTCACCGTCGGGGCCACCGTGTACGCCGGTTACCGGCTCCGTAGCATCCGCCTCACCGGCGACGAGTAATCCGCAGAGGCTCGGATCAGGCGGGGAGTTGACCCAGCGAGTGGGTCAACTCCCCGTCTGAATTCACCGGAGCAGGGGCTAGGGGAGGAAGTAGGTCGGGTTGGGGAGCTTGAACGTCTTGTCGGCGTAGCCGCCCTTGAGGTCGCTGAACTGGTCACCGAAATTGGCGACGATGTCATAGCCCAAGGACTCGATGTGCTTACGGGTCGCCGTCTTGTAATGCACCGTCGTGCAGGATCCGTTCGGGTCGCCGGCGCAGGCCGCCTTCAGATAGTCCGGGTAATCCGCCACCGCCGGCTTGGTGAACAGCCCGTCCTCGCCGTTGCTCAGGGTGGTCGGCTTGGGGTATCCGGCGTCCACCCCGACCCCGTCCGCCGTCAGGTTGCCCAGCGTGGCTGCTTCCTGGGCGGCACCCCGGCCGGTCAGGAAGAAGATCGCGTAGCCCTCGCGCTCGGCTGCGGTGGCCATCTCGACCATGCCGAACACGGCCGGGAACCTCTGCCCGAGGACGAACTCGGCGTTGGATGCCGGGGTGAAGGCGAAGTTGACGGCAATCTCGTAGTTCCAGGTGTTCAGCGTGGTGTCGTCGACGTCCATCAGGATCGCCTTGGTCTTCTGGGTCCGGTGCGGCCGAGCCAGATACCGCGCGCCCGAGGCGGCGACCTTGGCCGCTTCCTTGCCGTAGTTGCTGTTGGCCGGCGTGACCCCGGTGCTCAGCGGGTCACCGTAGTAGTTCTTGATCTGCTGCCGGAGGATGTCGATGTTGGTCACCTGGCGTTCGGTCCGCGGGGTGATCGTTTGGATCGCGGGCTGTGGGGTCGTCGCCCGAGTGGCCGCGACGGCGGCGCCACCGCCGATCACTCCCACCGCGAGCAGGCTGGCACCGGCCAGCACTCCGGGACGCGATGTCCGGCGCAGACTCGACAGCAAATTCATCAGAGGCTCCTCGGCTCGACCAGCGGTTCAGATAGGGAGCAAATTAGACCTTTGTTTCCTCGTCCGCTCGCCGTACCCCGCGCAATCGCGCTGGAAAAGCCCCGACCCGATTACGCCGTGGTGCCGAACCCACCCGATTTCGGCAGCTGCAGCTCGTTCGGGCTGAGCTCCTCGACGTTCACGTCCTTGAAGGTGACGACCTTGACGGCCTTGACGAACCGCGCCGGGCGGTAGACGTCCCACACCCAGGCGTCGCTCATCACCACCTCGAAGTACACCTCCCCGTCGGCGGACCTGACCTGCAGGTCGACCTGGTTCGCGAGGTAGAACCGCCGTTCGGTCTCCACGACGTAACTGAAGAGACCGACGACATCGCGGTACTCGCGATAGAGCTGCAGCTCCATCTCGGTCTCGTAGTTCTCGAGATCTTCGGCGCTCATGCCTTCCAGGGACTCCTGTTGGTCTGTGAGGGCGGGATCGCCCTCCCCCATGATGGCGCAGAGTATGGCTCTGTCTCGACGGCTAGGCCGATATCGACGCCGCGAGCCTTACTGCATTGATCTCCGCATTTGATCGCCGCGTTGATCATCCGCTCAGTCCCCGGCCGACAACGACCCCCAGCGCGGCGAGCCCCAGACCACCGGCGACCGAGATGCCGACATTGCCGACCGCCCGAAGCAGCAACCCGTCCCGGGCCAGCATCACGGTCTCGTACCCGAACGTGCTGTACGTGGTGAACGCACCACACCAGCCGGTGCCGGCCGCGGCCAGCACCGCCGGGGGCAGCCCGGCAGCTCCGGTCGACCGCCCAGAGGCCAACCCGAGCAGGACGCCCAGCACGGCCGACCCGAGCAGATTGATCAGCAACGTGCCGTACGGGAACCGCTGGTCGTGGCGGGCCTGGACGGCACCGTCCAGCAGATACCGACAGGGCGCGCCGATCGCGGCCCCGCCCGCCACCGCCAGCGCGATCAGCATCGGCCCGGCTCCGACGTCGATCCCGCCGCAGGCTCCTCGACCGGTTCTTCCGCAGACCTCACGGATTCCTGGGCAGACCCCGGCAGCGCGGAGCCGACCACCATTCCGGCGACGGTGGCGGCCAGCGCGGCGAAGAGCGTCAGGGCCGCATAGCCCAACGCCAGTACCGGGCGGCCGACGTCGATCAGCCGGAAGGTGTCGGTGCTGTAGGTGGAGAAGGTGGTGAAGCCACCGAGGATGCCGACCCCGAGAAAGGGCCGCAGCAACGGGTGCGGCCGGGCGGACCGGCCAAGAACGGTCATCAGGACGCCGATCCCGAACCCACCGGTCACGTTGACCAGGACGGTGGCCCAAGGGAAAGATCGCGAGCCGGACGGCAGCAGGACGCCGACCCCGTAGCGCAGTTCCGCACCGACCACCCCACCGGCGGCGATCACCAGCAGCACCGACCGGCCATATTCGGCGAGGTCACGGCGTCGGCGCGGGTCCGGCAGATCGACATCGTCGTCGAATCCGTCGGCCATTGTCACCGGACCCGGATGCGGCCGTCGGTCAGATCGAGAGTCTCAGCGAATTCCCCGGCAGCCTCGAACTCGCCGGCCGCCTCGAACGCGACGGCAGCCTCGAATTCGCCGGAGCTCTCCGGGTCGTCATCCACGGTGTCATCAAGGTCGGCCGCGTCCAGGTCGTCGGCATCCAGGTCGTCGGCATCCAACGTGTCGGCACCCAGCTCGGCCTCGTCATCAGCCTCGCCGAATTCGCCGTCGTCCAACTGCGCGTCGTCCAACTCAGCGCTGTCGAACTCAGCGGCCAGCAGGTCGTCAACACCAAACGCGCCCGTCGTGTCGACCTCGAGATCGAGAGCCATCGCCCCCGGGAAGTACGCCGGGTCCGGCTCACCGCCCACCCCCGGCAGGTTCCAGGAGATCCGGTGCAGGTCGCTGGGCCCGAGCCGGCGCAGTGCCGAGATGTGCTCCGGCGCCGAATATCCCTTGTTCAGTTCCCAGCCGTACCCCGGGTGCCGCTTCGCCAGCTCCACCATGATCGCGTCGCGCTCGACCTTGGCCAGCACACTCGCCGCCGCCACCGCGGCACACCGCATGTCGGCCTTGACCTGGGTCACCACGGTCCCTGGGACGATCTCCGCGCGGACCTCGGCCAGCCCGGGTCCGGCCCCCGGCCCGAACGCGAACGGCTCCACCAGGACGTCCAGCTCGAACAGCGCCGGCTCATCCCCGACCGGCAGCGCGACCGGGATGCTCAGCCAATTGTGCGACCCGTCCAGCAACGCGCAGTCCGGCTGAACCGGCAGCGAACCCAGCGCCCGACATGCGGCCAGCCGGAGCGCCGCGATGATCCCGATCCGGTCGATCTCCTGCGCACTGGCGTGGCCGACCGCGTACATCGGTGCCCACCGCCGAAGCCGCGGCGCGATCTTGGTCCGCGCCTCCGGGGTCAGCAGCTTGGAATCCCGGACGCCGGCCGGCGCGGACGGCGTATCGGCGTCCACCACCACGATCCCGACCGTCACCGGGCCGGCCAGCGCACCCCGACCGACCTCGTCGATCGCGGCGACCATCCGGTGCCCGGCCCGCAACAACCGCCGCTCCTCCCGCAGAGAAGGCGCCTTGCTTCTCATTCGCGAAAGCGGGGGCGCTTTGGGCGGTGTCACGGAACGGTCTTTGAATAGGGCGGGTTGGGCAGGGTTCCGATCCGGTCCAGGGGCCAGACCTTGACGAAGGCCTTACCGACGACATCGGAGAGCGGGATCGTGCCGCCGAAGGAATCGGGGTGCGCCCGGGAGTCCGCGGAGTCGGACCGGTGGTCACCCATCACCCAGAGCCGACCCGCCGGGACCGTGATCGAGAACGCCTCATCGCTGGGGGCGTCGCCAGGGTAGAGGTAGGGCTCGTCGATGCCCTTCCCGTTGACCGTCACCCGGTGCTTGGCGTCGCAGCACGCCACCTTGTCCCCGGGCAGCCCGATCACGCGCTTGATCAAGTGCTCGTCCGAGTCGGCCGGCAGCAGTCCGACGAACATCAGCCCGGAGCGGATCCCGTCCCGGATCGATCCCTGGGACGCATGGTCGCTCGGTGGCAGCCACTTGCCCGAGTCGGCGAACACCACGATGTCGCCGCGCTTGAGCTCGAACGGACCCGGAGTCAGCTTGCTCACCAGCACCCGGTCACCGACCAGCAGAGTGTCCTCCATCGATACCGAGGGGATGAAGAACGCCTGCACCAGAAACGTCTTGATCAGCAATGACAGGCCGAGCGCGATCACCAGGACCAGGGCGATCTCACGGACGGCGGCAAACAGAGCAGCCCCCGGGGGCCGCTCCGGCGACGGCTGCCCAGAGCCGTCCCCAGGATTGCGCCCCGGTGGCGGTGGCTCAGCTCCGTCCCCCGGCCCATCGCCGTGGTCGTGCGTGTGGTCTTGCGCCGGAGCCTCGGTCATGGGCTGGGAACCTCCGCGAAGGTTGAAGTCGGGTTGCGCAGCAGGGTGCGCCGATCCAGCGGCCAGACGGTGGCGAAGGCCCGGCCGACGACGTCCGACATCTCCACCATCCCGCCGTCCAATTCGGGATGGTAGCGGGAGTCTTCGGACACGGATCGGTGGTCCCCCATCATCCAGAGTTTGCCCGCCGGGACCGTCACCGAGAAAGCATCCTTACTCGGCACGTCCCCGGCGTACACGTACGGCTCGACAATCGGCGTCCCATTGACCGTAACCCGAGACCGGGCATCACAGCACACCACCTTGTCACCCGGCAGGCCGATCAAGCGCTTGATCAGGTGCTCGTCCGAGTCGGCCGGCAGCAGCCCGACGAAGACCAGGGCGGAATGGATGCCGTCCCGGACTCGACCTTCCGGCGCTCGGGTGGTCGTGGGCAACCAGCCGCCCGGGTCGGAGAACACCACGATGTCCCCGCGCTTCAGGTCGAACGGGCCAGGCGTCAATTTGCTGACGACAACCCGGTCACCGCGGATCAGGGTGCTCTCCATCGACGGCGAGGGGATGAAGAACGCCTGCACCAGAAACGTCTTGATCAGCAGCGACAGGCCGAGGGCGACCACGACGACGAGCAGGATCTCGCGGAGCAAACGCACCGCCGTCCCGACCGGACCGCGCTTCTCCCGCTCGGCGGCTCGAACCTCGCGACGGCTCAGCTGGGGCAGTTCCCCGGTCGGCAACAGTCGCGCCTCGGTCACCGCGCTCCTTCGGTACTGCTCGCACCGGTCACGGGGCCGACACCTTGGCGAAGGTGGAGGACGGATTGCGTAGTAGCCCGCCGCGATCCAGGGGCCACACCTTGATGAACGCCCGGCCGACGACATCGTCGATCGGCACGCTGCCGCCGCCCTCGCCCTCCTGATGGAAGCGCGAGTCCTGGGACACCGACCGGTGGTCGCCCATCACCCAGATCCGGCCCGCGGGAACGGTGACCGAGAACTTCATCTCGCTCGGCAGGTCCTCGCCGTAGATGTACGGCTCGTCGATCGCCGTCCCGTTGACGGTCAGCCGGTCATTGTCGTCGCAGCAGACCACCTGGTCACCGGGCAGCCCGATCAGGCGCTTGATCAGGTGCTCGTCCGAGTCGGCCGGCAGCAATCCGACGAAGGTGAGGCTGGAGCGGATGGCGCCCCGGACAGGCCCTTCGGGGGCTCGTTCGGTCGGCGACAGCCAGTTGTCGGGGTCGGCGAACACCACAACGTCCCCACGCTTCAGGTCGAACGGACCCGGCGTCAATTTGCTCACCAGCACCCGGTCACCACGGATCAGGGTGCTCTCCATCGACGGCGAAGGAATGAAGAACGCCTGCACCAGAAACGTTTTGATCAGCAATGACAGGCCGAGCGCGATCACCAGGACCAGGACGACCTCGCGGACCAGGCTGAACAGCGCAGCACCGGCGCCTCGTCCCGGCTCCCGGGACGGGGAACCCGTGCTCGGTTCCGTTTGCTCCGTCGCACCTGGCTGCTCCGTCGGACCTGGCTGCTCCGCCGGTTCCGTCGGCCCAGCCTGCGTCGGCTCCGTCGGCGATCCTGGCTCCGTGGGCTCTGCCGGCTCCGTCCGACCTGTCGGCTCGGTCGGACCTGCCGGCTCCGCCTTCCGGGTGGGCTCGGCGGGTGTCTGCTCTGCCGGAGCCTGCTCCGGAGCAGAGTCTTCCGCAGCAGGTTCTGCCGAAGCAGGGTCTGCCGGAGCCGTGGCCTCGGACGACTCGGTCGGCTCGTTGATGATCGGCTTCTGGGACGCCGGCACCGACGTCGGCAGCGGAGACGTCACTGGCGCGGAGATCGGCAACGGGGACGTCGGCGGGGACACCGAGAACGCCGACCCCGAGGACGTCGACGAGGACGCCGGGGGCGTCTGCGCCGCGGACTTCGGCGGGGACACCGAGAACGGGGACGTCAGTGCCGCAGGCAGCGCCATCGGGGACGTCGGCGGGGACGCCGTATCCCGGGAGCTGTTCCCCCGAGAGTTGGTCTCACGAGAGTTGGAATCCCCGGAGTTGGAATCCCGGGAGTTCGACTCCGGGGACGCATCGGTTCCCTCGGTGTCCGGGGCGTCCTCGGACTCCTTGGTGTCGCTCACCGCTGATCCTTCCCGATCGAGAGATGCGCGCCACCGGCCGCACCGGTCACGTCCTTTGCAGCGGTTCCCGGGAGCCCACCCGCATGTGACAACGGCCAGTACACCCCCACGACACGACCCACAACCCGACCAACCGGAACCGTACCGCCGCCGGGGTCACCCAGATGTGAACGGGAATCGGCGGAATCGCCGCGGTGGTCACCCATCACCCAGAGCCGACCCGGCGGGACGACGATGTCGAACCGGATGGTGCTGGGTTCGTCGCCAGGCTTGAGATACGCCTCGTCCAGCGGCACGTCGTTCACGCTGATCCGGCCCTGCGCATCACAGCAGACCACGCGGTCACCGGGCAGCCCGATAACGCGTTTCAGGTAGTCCTGCGAGCCGATCGGCAGACTCAGCGCGGCGGCCAGGGCCCGGCCAACCGAAGCCAACCCGGATCGAGCGGGCGCAACGTCGGGTTCAAACACCCCGGCGCCGTTGAAGACGATGACGTCGCCGCGCTTGATGTCGCCGATCCGGTAGGCCAGTCGGGACACCAGCACGCGGTCCCCGGGCTGAACCGTGGGTTGCATCGAGGCGGTCGGGACGACAAACGACTGGACGAGCAGGGAGCGGATCAGCGCCAGCATGAGCCCGGTGACCAGGATGATGATCGCGATCCGGCGGGCCGGGCTGCGACGGCTCTGCTCCGGCGGCCGGCGAGCCAACGGCCGGGAAGATCGGGGACCGGTATCCGTCATCGGGTCACCGGTCAGCACCACTTGCCACCCTCCGTCGGACCGTCACCGGATCGATCAACCTCATTCTGGGCCGATCCTCGCACGGACCCACACCCGAAGGAGTGAGTCCGCGCGTGTTGTGAAACGACCCAGCCCACAATCGGGCTGATACAGATCGGATCGGTAAGGATCGGATCGGGCCGAGATCGGATCAGGTCAGGATCAGATCAGCGAGTCGGGAGGGCGTCCCGCTTCTCCTTGATCTTGGCGGCCTTGCCGCGCAGCGAGCGCAGGTAGTAGAGCTTCGCCCGGCGGACGTCACCGCGGGTCGCGACCTCGATCTTCTCGATGATCGGCGAGTGCACCGGGAAGGTGCGCTCGACGCCGACGCCGAAGCTGACCTTACGAACGGTGAAGGTCTCGCGGACGCCACCGCCGGAGCGACGGATCACCACGCCCTGGAAGAGCTGGATCCGGGAGCGAGTGCCCTCGACGACCCGGACGTGAACCTTGAGGGTGTCACCGGCCCGGAACTTCGGGACGTCGGTCCGCAGCGAGGCGGAGTCAAGGCTGTCCAGCGTGTGCATGTCAGGTCACTCTCTCGCGAATGCCACAGGTCACCCGCGCAGGTTGAAGAAATCTGCGGGTCAGGGCAGTTACCTAAGCTGGTAGCTGCCCTGTTTGTGCCGACTCAGTTGAGACGGTTGGTCCGATCCGCGCATCCCCCCTGTGGCAGGGGCGCAGCCGACCAGCGGCACAAGAGCTTCAGTCTGCCACAGGGGCGGCCACCCGCCGAAATCGCGACCCGTCCGGCCGCCACCCCTCGAGGGCCAGAACAGCCAGGTCGGCCGGGTCGCAGTCGGCCGGATCGAGCGCCGCCAGCAGGTCCGGACGCCGCCGCGCGGTCCGCCGCAGTCGCTCGTCCCGGCGCCAGCGGCCGACCTGGGCGTGGTGCCCGGACAGCAGCACGGGCGGCACGTCGCGATCACGCCAGCTCGCCGGCTTGGTGTACACCGGGTACTCCAGCAGCCCGTCTTCGTGGCTCTCCTCGACCAGGCTCTCGGCATTGCCGAGCACGCCCGGGATCAGCCGGGCCACCGCCTCAACGATCGCCAGCACGGCCACCTCGCCGCCGTTCAGCACGTAGTCACCCAGGCTGACCGGAAGCACCGGCATCACCGTCGCGGCGTCGTCGTAGACCCGCTCGTCGATGCCCTCGTAGCGGCCGCAGGCGAAGGCCAGCCAGGGCCGGGTGGCCAGGTCGCGAGCCATCGCCTGGCTGAACGGCACTCCGGACGGGCTCGGGACCAGGAGGGTGGGGACGGCGTCCGCGCAGTCCTGGCTCTTGCGCCCGGCGGCCAGCACGCCGTCCAGCGCCTCGCTCCACGGCTCCGGGCGCATCACCATCCCGGCCCCGCCGCCGGCCGGCGCGTCGTCCACCGTGCGATGCCGATCGTGGGTGAAGTCCCGAAGGTCATGCACGGAGAGGTCGAGTTTGCCGGTCCGCCGGGCCTTTCCGATCAGGGACAGGTCGAGCGGGACGAGGTACTCGGGGAAGATCGTGACGACGTCGATCCGCAACACCGGATCAGTCACCGATCTCCGACAGGTCCTCGAGCAGGCCCGGGGGCGCGGTCATCACGATCCGGCCGCCCTTGACGTCGACCTCGGGGACGATCGCCGCGACGAACGGCACCAGCCGGTCACCGGATCCGCTGGCGGTGCGGACCACCAGCAGGTCCTGAGCACCGGGATGGTGGACGGCGACCACCTCGCCGAGCCGGACGCCGTCCGGATCGACCACGGTCAGGCCCACGAGTTCGTGGTCGTACCAGGCATCGGGTTCGTTCGACGCCTCGGCGACCTCCGCCTCGAGGACGACGTCGCGCAGGTTCTCGGCGGCGCCGCGATCGGATACTTCGGCGAAGGAGAGCAACAGGATGCCGTTGTTGTCCCGGACCCGAGTCAGGGTCAGCGACGTCGGCCCGCCGGTGGCCAGCAGGGCACGACGACGGGGGCCGTCCTCAACGTGGAGGACGGCCCCGTCGACAAAGCGCTCCTCGGGCGCGTCGGTACGCACCTCCACGCTCACCTCACCGCGCAAACCGTGAGCGCGGCCGATTCGAGCCACGATCAGGCGCACGCGTGCCCTCTCAGCGACCGCGTTTTGGTCAACGAGAGCATCTTGGTCAGCGACCGCGGTCGACGTCGACCACGTCGACGCGTACCGGCTCGCCATCAGAGATCGCCTTGACCACCGTGCGAAGCGCGGTGGCGGTCCGACCAGAACGGCCGATGACCCGGCCGAGATCCTCCGGATGCACCCGAACCTCTAACAACGCCCCGCGACGCAGCGACTTGCTGCGCACGCTGACGTCATCCGGGTGCGCCACGATGCCGCGAACCAAGTGCTCCAGTGCGTCGACCAACACGTCAGGCCTCTGCACCCTCGGTGACGGCGGCCTCGACCGGCGCCTCGGCGGGCTTGGCGGGCTTCGCGTCGGCCTTGGCCTCGGCGGGCTTCGCCTCGGTCTTGGCGTCAGCCTTGGCCTCGGTCTTGGCGTCAGCCTTTGCCGCGGCCGGCTTTGCGTCGGCCTTGGTCTCAGCCTTGGGCTCGGCCTCGGTCTTGGCGTCGGACTTGGCCGCGGCCTTGGCCTTCGGCTCAGCCTTGGCCTCGGCGGCCGGCTTGTCGGCGGCCTTCTCGGCGGCCGGCTTGTCGTCGCTCTTGCCACGGCGGGCCTTGAGCGTCTTGGCTTCGTTCTCGTTCAGGCTCTTGGCCTCGTCGAAGCCGGACCGGTCGTCGACCTTCTGGCCGGCGACGCGCAGGGTGCCCTCGGCACCCGGCAGGCCCTTGAACTTCTGCCAGTCACCGGTGACCTTGAGGATCGCGAGCACCTGCTCGGTCGGCTGGGCGCCGACGGAGAGCCAGTACTGAACGCGTTCGCTCTTGACCTCCATCACCGACGGCTCGTGCGTCGGGTGGTACTTGCCGATCTCCTCGATCGCACGACCGTCCCGCTTGGTGCGGGCGTCGGCGACAACGATGCGGTAGTACGGCGCGCGGATCTTGCCCATGCGCTTGAGACGGATCTTGACTGCCACGTGTGTGGGCTCCTACTTCTGGCTGGATATGGTCGTTCGGCGCCGTCCGGGTGGGGTCCGAACGTCATCGATCAACCGAGGACTCGGCAACGCCTGCGGTGAGAGGGTCCGCATCGGCCGGGTACGACAGTCCATTGTGCCAGATCGCACACCCCTGGCCGACCGCCGCGCCCGCCGATCCAGGTCAGCACCGGTTTGGACCGCGATCCAGGCCAGAAACCAGCCCTCCAGCGGTCCGAACCGGTGCAGACCCGCCGGGGAGCCGCCGGGGACCCGCAGGGCGCTATGGCAAGAGGGTGTAGATCACTGCGGTGCCCTGGTAGCGGACCTGGACGCCGGAGTCCGCGGCTCGGGCGTCGACCGGTCCCTCCGGGGTTGCCGCCAGCGATGCCCAGCGGGTGCCGGCCGCCAGCGAGCGGTCCAGCACCACCGTCCGCACCCCTTCGGCCCGCAGCAACCGCACCGAATCAGCCTGCGGGAACGCCTGAGCGGTCCGGCGCAGCAGCGACTGGATCGGAGGCTCGAACCCGCTGCCGCCGTTCACCAACTCCGGCCAGCCGTCGGTGGACCAGGTCATCACGGTGAAATCGCCCTGCTGGGAGGTGGGTAGCACGAGCACCGGGCCGGGCAGCGTCTGCAACGCCACCGGCGCCCGCGGGACCACCGGCTGAGCAACCCTGCCCACCCCCTCGACCAGCACAAGCACCGCCGGCACCAGCAGCAGGATGGGCAGCAGCCGCCACCGGCCGAACCGAACCGGCGACGCGGCGAACCGTTCGGCGGCCCGAGTCACCGCGCCGGCCGCCAGCAGGCCAAGCGCCAGCGTGCACCACAGCACCAGCCGCCCGGGAGTGCGCATCGCCTCCCAGCCGGGCAGGTGCCGGAAGATGATCAGGTAGGTCCAGCGACCCTCGCCCGGCGCCGAGGTCCCGGTCGCCAACAGGGCCACGATCAGCACCACGGCGGCCAGAGCCAGTCGATGCCGCAGCGCCCAGGCCGAGTACCAGAGACCGATCACGGCCAGCACAAACAGCACCAGCCCAGGCATCAGAGCCTGCTCGGGGATGGCCCGCATGCCTGCTCGCAGCCCGGAGTCCAGCGATCCCCAGACCCAGCTCTCCGGCGGCGCGGTGAACAGCCCGCGCACCGGTGGCGAGTACAGGTGGACCATGTCCTCGGTCCGCTTGGCCACCGGGAAGTCGCTGACCACCTGCCGGTAGGGCAGCGCCAGCAGCAGTCCGGTGATCAGGAACGCCAGCACCCCGGCGGCGTCCGCGGCCCGGAGTCCGGGTGGCACCGGGGGCCGCCCCCGCCGGTACCAGGAGACAACGGCGACCAGCACGATCAGGAGCAGCGCCCAGGCGAACGGGACGCCGAGCGCGAACCCCAGGGTGAGCTGCCAGCAGGCCACCAGCCAGCCGGCCACGATCCAGCCCGGCCGCACCAATCGGCCCACCCGGTCAGCGCGGTCGGTCTCGGCCGGGTCGACAGTGGCGTAGGCGATCCGATCGGCGCGCAGGGACCAGCCGTGGCCGTACGCGAGCAGTGCCAGCGCCAGCACGATGCCGCCCGAGGAGAGCACATTGAGGTGCCGGGCGTGGGCCAGATGCCAGGGCGCATAGGCGTAGGCCCCGGCCGCCACCAGAGCACCGGGAATCCGCGCCCCGAGCACCCGGGCCAGCAGGTACGCGCCGGCGAAGGCGAACGCCGCGGCCAGCACAAAGAGCAGGTTGTAGGCGAGCAGCGCACCGCTGGTCCCCGGCACCACCGCGTTCACGACGGCGGCGAACGGCGCATAGCCGAGCACGATGTCGGTGTACGCGAGGTTGCCGGAGGCGTGCTGGAACGCATTGGTGGTGTACATCCCGGCCGGGTCGGTGCCGAGTGCGTGTCCGGTCCAGGCGACCTGCCAGACGAAGTAGAGCGGGTCGACCAGATCCTGCGGCACCGTCCGGGTCGGGTCCCGCAGCACCGGCCAGGTCATCGCCGAGGCCAGGCCGAGCGAGCCGACACCGACCAGGAGCACCTCGCGGCCACGCTGGGTGGTCCGCAGCAGCCCGGTCACGGTCGGCACTCGTGGCGCCCAGCGAGCGGCCGGTCCGGGGACACTGCCGAGCCGGAGGGTCACCGGCCCGGTCACGAGGATCCGCCGCGCAACCCACCGACGGATCGGCCCCGCAGCACGATCGCGGTCGGCGCCGCGAGCACGGCGACATCGGTTCGCGGGTCGGCCGGATAGACGACGAGGTCGGCCGACTCCCCCTCGGTCAGGCCGGGCCGACCGAGCCAGCTGCGGGCACCCCAGCAGGCGGCGTTCAGCGCGTCCCGGTCCGAGAGGCCCGCCACTCGCAGTTCGGCGACCTCCTGCGCCACCAGCCCGTGCGGCAACGATCCACCCGCGTCGGTACCGCAGAACACCGGTACCCCCGCGTCGTGCGCGTAGCGGACGTTCGCATAGCGACTGCTGTGCAGCTCACGCATGTGCGCCGCGTAGCTCGGGAACTTCTCCTCCGCGCGGGCAGCGAGCGAGGGAAAGGTGTTGATATTGACCAGGGTCGGCACGATCGCGACCCCGCGTCGGGCGGCCTCCGCCCGGGTCGCGTCGGTCAGCCCGGTGGCGTGCTCAATGCAGTCGATCCCGGCGGCGAGCAGGTCCGGCAGGCAGTCCTCGCCGAAGCAGTGCGCGGTCACCCTTGCTCCCTCGCGGTGCGCCGCCGCGATCCCGGCGACCAGCGCCTCGGCCGGCCAGCAGGGTGCCAGATCACCGACGGAGCGGTCGATCCAGTCACCGACCAGCTTCACCCAGCCGTCGCCGCGCCGGGCCTGCACGGCCATCGTCGCCGGCAGTTCGTCCGGCTCGATCTCGTCCGCGTAGTTCCGCAGATACCGCTTGGTCCGAGCGATGTGCCGACCCGCGCGGACGATCCGCGGCAGGTCCGGGCGGTCGTCGATCCACCGGGTGTCGGCCGGCGAACCGGCGTCACGCAGCAGCAGCGCGCCGTTGTCCCGGTCGGTTTCGGCCTGCCTTTGCTGGGTGGCTGCATCCACCGGACCGTGCGCGTCCAGCCCGACATGGCAGTGCGCATCGACCAGTCCGGGCAGCACCCAGCCCTCCAGCAGCGACACCTGCGTGCCGGCCGCGGTCGGCGGCTCGAAGGTCAGCCGCCCATCGATCACCCAGGCCCGGCCACGCTCGTCGTCCGGACCGACCAGCACCCGTCCACGTAGTTCGAGCACCGGCCTCCCGGAATTGCTCACTTGCCGAGGAACTTCTCGAACCCGGGGGGAAGGTCCAGCGAGGCGGGGTCGGTCGGCGGCTTCGCCGCAGCAGCACCCAGGCCGAAGGCGCCACCGGGCACGGAGGAAGCCGTCCCGCGCTGGCCGCCATCGCGCTCCTGCTGCGCCCGTTTGGCCGGGTTACCGGACTTCCCCTTGCTCTTGCGTGGCGGCGCCGTCTTGCCGCGGCCCTTCTTGCCACCGCCCGAGCCCGGCAGCCCCGGCATCCCGCCCATCCCGGGCATGCCACCGCCACGGCGCATCTGCCGCATCATCTTCTGGGCCTCGCCGAACCGATCGATCAACTGATTGACGTCGCTGACCTGGACGCCGGAACCCTTCGCCACCCGGAGCCGACGCGAGCCGTTGAGGATGCGCGGCTGCCGGCGCTCCTGCGGCGTCATCGACTTGATGATCGCTTCGATCCGGTCCATCTCGCGGTCGTCGAAGTTCTCCAGTTGCTCGCGGATCTCGCCCATCCCGGGCAGCATGCCGATCATCTTCTTCAGCGAGCCCATGTTCTTCAGGGCGGCCATCTGGGCGAGGAAGTCTTCCAGCGTAAAGTCTTCGTCGGCGGCCATTTTCGCGGCCATCGCCTGCGCCTGGTCGGCGTCGAAGGCCCGCTCGGCCTGCTCGATCAGGGTCATCACGTCGCCCAGATCGAGGATCCGGGACGCCATCCGGTCGGGGTGGAAGAGTTCGAACTCCTCCAGCTTCTCCCCGGTCGAGGCGAACATCACCGGGACGCCCGTGACGCCGACGACGGACAGCGCGGCACCACCGCGAGCGTCGCCGTCCAGCTTGGACAGCACCACACCGGTGAACCCGACGCCCTCCATGAAGGCCATCGCGGTGTTCACCGCGTCCTGGCCGATCATCGCGTCGACGACGAAGAGGATCTCGTCCGGGCTGGTCGCGTCCCGGATGTCGGCGGCCTGCTTCATCAGCTCGCCGTCGACGCCGAGCCGGCCGGCGGTGTCGATGATGACGATGTCGTGGTGCTTGTCCCGAGCGAAGGCGACGCCGTCGCGGGCCACCTTGACCGGGTCGCCGGCGCTCACCCCGGACGTGCCGGACCCGTCGGAAACCCCCGGGTGCGGTGCGAACACGGTGACGCCGGCCCGCTCACCGACCACCTGCAACTGATTGACGGCGTTCGGCCGCTGCAGGTCGGATGCCACCAGCAGCGGGGTGTGCCCCTGCTCGCGCAGCCAGCGACCGAGCTTGCCGGCCAGCGTCGTCTTACCGGCACCCTGCAGGCCCGCGAGCATGATCACGGTCGGCGGGTTCTTGGCCAGCCGCAAGCGCCGGGTCTCACCGCCAAGGATGCCGACGAGTTCCTCGTTGACAATCTTGACGACCTGCTGGGCAGGGTTCAGCGCCTGAGAGACCTCGGCACCGAGCGCCCGCTCCCTAATAGCACCCGTGAACTGGCGGACAACAGGAACCGCGACGTCGGCATCGAGCAGGGCGCGCCGGATCTCGCGGATCGTCGCATCGACGTCCGCTTCGGAGAGCCGACCCTTCCCACGCAGTGACTTGAAGGTGGCGGTGAGGCGATCTGACAGCGTGGCGAACACGGTTCCAGCCTAATGCAGCAGCGCCCACTTCCCGCCGACCACGCAAAACTCCCCGCGTTCCTCTCCACCCAGATGGACCGGAGGCATCGGACCGGAGGCACTTCGCACCCCCTGAGCCGGTGAAACCAAGATCAAGTAGGCCGAATCACCGGTCGAAAGGGTGCGAAGTGGCTGGGGCACCGGCTGAGCCATCCGCTCAGGCGAGCTGTGCGGCGGGCAACGAGCCGGCGTCGACCAGAACCGAGACGGTCTCCGCGACCCGGGGCGGCGACAACCGACCACCGCCGTGCTCACAGACATAGAGGACGTCAACCGCCTGACCAGCGTGCGTGGCGACGTGCGCCGAGCGCAGATCCACGCCGACCCCGGCCAGAGCCGAGCCGATCGCATGCATCAGGCCCGGCCGGTCGGCGGCCCGTACCTCCAGCACGGTGGCCTCGGCCGATGCCCCGGGAAGCAGGACCACGCGCGGCCGAGCCGAGACCCCGGCCCGGGACCGGAATCCGGCATCCCGCCGAGCCAGCGGCTCCAGCACGCTCAGGTCGCCCTCACCGAGGCGGCGCAGATGCAGCTCCAGGGTTGCCGGATCCGGCGGGCCGCCGCTGCCGCTGTCCACCCACCAGGTGTCCACGGCGATGTCCGGGCCGTCCGGCGTGTCCGAGGCGACGGTCCGGACCAGCGCCGACTTCACCGTCAGCCGGAAACTGGCAAGCACCCCGGCGATGTCGGCGAGCAGCCCGGAACGGTCCGGGGCGACCACGGTGATCACGTGCAGTTCGTCCATCGCGGCCACCGCCACCCGTGGCCGCCGATCGGCGGTCACCGAGCGGACCAGGTCGCTCTCCGCCGGGGCGATCGGTGCCGGGCCGGGCGGTTCCTCACCGCGCAGCGCCGTCCTGGCCCGGGCCGTCAGGTCGTCCACCAACCGGGCCCGCCATGACGTCCAGGCCACCGGCCCGACCGCGATCGCGTCCGCTTCGGTGAGCGCGCGCAGCATCTCCAAGGTCTCCAGCTTTCCGCCGACCGCGGTGACCAGATCATCGACGGTGCGCGGGTCGTCCGGGTCGCGCCGGGTGGCCAGCTCGATCAGGGTCAGGTGCTCGCGGACCAGGCGCTCGATCACCTCGCAGTCCTCGGGGGCGAACCCGATCCGCCGGGCCACCTTGCCGGCCAGCGGCGCGCCGACCACCGAATGGTCCATCGCGCCGGCGACCTTGCCCAGGTCGTGCAGCAGCGCGGTCAGCACGAGCAGGTCCGGCCGGGCGGTGTCTCGCAGCGCGGACTGGATGCTGATCACGGTCTCGATCAGGTGCCGGTCTACCGTGTGCCGGTGAACAGCGTTGCGCTGCGGCCGGTTTCGGACGCCTGCCCACTCCGGGATCCAGCCGACCACCAGTCCTGCCCGATCCAGCGACTCCCAGACCCCGGCCAGCGCGGGCCCACCGGCCAGCATCGCGACGAAGGCATCCCGGGCCGGAGCCGGCCACGGGTCGGGCAGCGGCGGGCAGTCGTCGGCGAGGTGCTGCACCGTCACCGGGGACAGCGGCAGCCCGGCCCGGACCGCGGTGGCAGCGGCGCGCAGCGGCAGCACCGGGTCCTCGGTGGCCCGGACCCCGACCCCGAGCACCACCTCGCCGTCGTGCTCCACCAGGCCGTGTCCGAGCGGCCGCAGCCGGGGCCGGCGCGGGCCGGGCCGCAGCCGCCGGGTCGGCAGCGACTGCCGGGCTCGTCGCACGGTCACGTCGACGGCGTAGGCGATCGACCGGGCGGCATCGCTGACCTGGGCCAGTAGTTCGTCGGCGTCGGTCAGGCCACAGACCACGGCAACCGAGTCCTGCTCGGCCAGCAGCAGCCGGTCGGTGCCCTTGCCGGTGACCGCCTGCAGGGCATCCCGGATGTCGAGCAGCATCACGTGCTGCTCGTCGACCGCGCCGTGCGGGCGGTCGGTGACCCAGCTCGCCGCCAGTGCGCGGAGCACGGTGACGTCGCGCAGGCCGCCGCGGGCCTCCTTGAGATCGGGTTCGAGCAGGTGAGCTGCCTCGCCGAAGCGCTCGGCGCGTTCCGTCAGCGACTCCAGGACCTGCGGCAGCCGGCGCCTAATGCCGTTGCGCCAGTCGCCGAGCAGCGAGGTCCGGGTGCGCACCACCAGCGACGCGTCGCCGGCGATCACCCGCAGGTCGAGCAGCCCGATCGCGGCGGAGAGATCGTTGGCCGCGACCTCGCGGCTCTGGGTCGGCGTCCGGACCGAGTGGTCGAGGCGCAGACCGGCGTCCCAGAGCGGGTACCAGAGTCGTTGGGCGAGCGCCCCGACCTCCTCCTGGGACAGCAGGCGGCCGTCGTGCAGCAGCACCAGGTCGAGATCGCTGGCCGGGCCGGCATCACCGCGGGCGATGCTGCCCACGGCGGCGAGCGCGACGCCGTCCAGGCCGTTCCGTCGTTTTCGCGGGTTCTCGGCCAGCGGCGCGATCGCCGCGTGCCAGGCCCGGACGAGAGCCGTTTCGACCAGGGCGCCGAGCGCGCGGCGTCGGTCGGGACCGGAGGTACCCGAGCGCAGGGCCAGCGCGAGCCGGTCCTTGCGCAGATCACGGGCCGCGATCATCGCGGCCCGAGAAAGATCTTCGGCGGTCTCCTCGAAGTCGTCGGGGATGTGGTTCTGCCCGGCAGCCGTCACGTTCCGCCTTTCACACCCTCGCGCCGATCAGACCCCACCCACCGCTGGGCGGTCCCCCGGCGACCGAAAAGGCCGCCGGGGGACCAATACTCACAGCGCGTCGGCTCCGTGCTCTCCGGTCCGGACCCGGATGACGTCCTCAACGGGCGTCGTCCAGACCTTTCCGTCACCGATTCGGCCGGTCTGCGAGCTCTTCACGATGACATCAACGACGTCGGCTACGTCCGGGTCGTCGACCAGCACCTCGAGTCGCACCTTGGGTACGAGATCGACGGTGTACTCGGCGCCACGGTAGACCTCGGTGTGTCCGCGCTGACGGCCGTAGCCGCTGGCCTCGCTGACCGTCATGCCCTGGACGCCGAAGGCCTCGAGCGCGGCCTTCACCTCGTCCAGTTTATGCGGCTTGATCACTGCGGTGATGAGCTTCATGCCGGAACCTCCGCGTCCGTCTTGACCGATGTCGTCGGCCGGAAGGTGCCCGACCCGCTGCCGCCGATGAGGTCGTAGGCGGACTCAGCGTGCTCGGCGTAGTCGATGCCCTCGATCTCGTCCTCCTCGCTGATCCGGAAGCCGATCGTCTTGTGCAACGCGAACCCGATGATGTAGGTCACGATGAACGAGTAGGCCAGGACGGCGAACGCCCCGACACACTGACGCCACAGCTGGTCGACGCCGCCGCCGAAGAACAGACCGTCGACGCCCGCGGGGGCGTCGGCGCTGGCCAGGAAGCCGATGGCGATGGTGCCGAAGAGTCCACCGACCAGGTGGACGCCGACGACGTCGAGCGAGTCGTCGTAGCCGAACGTGTACTTCAGGCCGACCGCCAGCGCACAGATGATGCCGGCCAGGAAGCCGAGGATGATCGCACCAACCGGCGTGACCGAGCTACAGGCCGGGGTGATCGCGACCAGACCGGCGACCACACCGGAGGCAGCACCCAGCGAGGTGGGGTGACCGTCACGCAGCTTCTCCGTGGCGAGCCAGCCGAGCGACGCCGCAGCCGTTGCGGTCACCGTGTTGACCCAGGCGACCGCGGCGATGCCGTTGGCTCCGAGGGCCGAACCGGCGTTGAAGCCGAACCAGCCGAACCAGAGCAGACCGGCACCGAGCATGACCAGGGTGAGGTTGTGCGGACGCATCGGCTCCTTGTTGAAGCCGATCCGCTTGCCGATGATCAGCGCCAGCGCCAGACCGGCCGCACCGGCGTTGATGTGCACGGCGGTACCACCGGCGAAGTCAATGGCCTTGAGCCGGTTGGCGATCCAGCCGCCCAGGCTGTCTTCACCGGCGGTGGCACCGTCGAACGCGAACACCCAGTGCGCGACCGGGAAGTACACGAGCGTGGCCCAGATCACCGTAAAGACGCACCAGGTGGAGAACTTGGCGCGGTCGGCGATGGCGCCCGAGATCAGGGCGACGGTGATGATGGCGAACACCAGCTGGAAGGCGACGAACGCCAGCGCCGGGATCGTGAACACGAGGTGGGTGGCGACACCGAGGTTGTCGTCGCCACGGCCGATTCCGATGATGTCCTTCAAGCCGAAGAACTGGCTGGGGTCACCGACCAGACCGCCGCCTACGTCGTCACCGAAGGCCTCGGAGTAGCCGTAGAGGACCCACAGGACCGTGATGATGGCCAGCGAACTGAAGCTCATCATCATCATGTTGAGAACGCTCTTCGTACGGACCATTCCGCCGTAGAAGAACGCCAGACCGGGAGTCATGAGCAGAACGAGAGCTGCGCTCGCCAATACCCACGCGGTGTCTCCGGTATCCATCCGCACCCCTTCACTCGGGATACCCCACGAACGGGGGCTCCATCGGGACCATCGAGGTCACCACCGCCACCGGGACGATGACAGGCGGTTGGCTGCGTCCCGGTTCAGGGGACGGCTGCTGATGGAAAAGGTGCTGTGATTCCGTTTCGCTGGTTCACCAGATCGGTTTCCACAAGGTGACATTTGGCCTGATCATGTTTCGGGCTCGTGAACACCGTCGGCTTACTCACCGGTATTCCCGCCAGTCGGCAGGCAGAACCCGAATCACTCAGCCATTCGGCGGCCGGCCGGCCTCTAGTTGAGCAGCGCGTCGACGAAGCCGTCCGGATCAAAAGGAGCCAGGTCGTCGGGCCCCTCGCCGAGGCCGACAAGCTTCACCGGCACACCGAGGGCGCGCTGGACGGCAACGACGATCCCACCCTTGGCGGTGCCGTCGAGCTTGGTGAGCACGATTCCCGTGATATTCACCACTTCGGCGAAGACCCGGGCCTGCTGCATGCCGTTCTGTCCGGTCGTGGCGTCGATCACCAGCAGCACCTCGTCCACCGGACTCTGCTTCTCGATCACCCGCTTCACCTTGCCGAGCTCGTCCATCAGCCCGACCTTGTTCTGCAGCCGGCCGGCCGTGTCGATCAGGACGACGTCCGCCTCCAGGTCAACCGCGGCGCGGACCGCGTCGAACGCCACCGCCGCCGGATCGGCGCCCTCCCGGTCGCTGCGAATCGTCGGCACCCCGACCCGCTCCCCCCAGGTCTGCAGCTGGTCCGCGGCCGCCGCCCGGAACGTGTCGGCGGCGCCGAGGACGACGTCCTGGTCCTGAGCCACCAGTACCCGGGCCAGCTTGCCGACCGTGGTGGTCTTGCCGGTGCCGTTCACCCCGACCACCAGGATCACCGCCGGCCGGCCCGGCTGTTGGACGGCGAGCGAACGGTCCAGCCCTGGTTCGGGGTCGACCAGGGCCTTGAGCTCTTCGCGGAGCAGTTCCCGCACGCCGTTCAGATCACGGACGCCGAGGACGGCCACCCGAGTGCGCAACCTGGCCACCAGCTCGGTGGCCGGGTCGACGCCGAGGTCGGCCAGCAGCAGCGTCTCCTCGATCTCCTCCCAGGTCCCCTCGTCCAACCGGTCCCGGCTGAGCAGCTCGAGCAGGCCCTTGCCGAGCGCGCTGTTGGACCGAGCCAGCCGGGCCCGGAGCCGGACCAGCCGTCCCTGCACCTGGTCGGGGCGCTCCAGCGGGGGTGCCGCGGGCGGCTCCGGGACCAGCACCGGCGGTGCGGTCGCGATGCCGCCGTCGGTCGGCCGGAGGTCGGTGCCGCCCTCGCTACCCGCCTCGGCACCCTCGCCGGTAGCCGTCCCCGGACGGCCCAGCGTCGGCGGCACCGGTGGCCTCTGGCCGGGCTGCGCGCGACGTCGGGTCACCACCAGCCCGGCGCCGGCCGCGAGGCCAATCACCGCAATCACCGCGATCAGGATGATGAGCTGGACGGTGTCCACGCCGGACGTGCCTCCTCGTGCGAACGGACCCAGGCGTCAGGACGACGACCGGCACCGAGAAACGGACCTTGCTGGGTCCGAGGATGTCAGCTCAGCGGGCTCGCCGCGCGCTGCCGGCCTCCTGGTCGGCGTCCGATCGCTCGGCGTCCCGGAGGTCGATCGTCCGACCGTCCGGATCGGTGCCGGGCTCGGACGACGTGGAGCGGGCCGGCTGGTGCTCGGTGATCTCCGGGATCGGGCCGGAGATCGCGGGCATCGTTCGGGGCCGGCCGACCGACGAGCGGCCGACGATCCGGTCGACGTCGAACCGGTCCTGCTTCACCGCCGGCTGCTCGTTCTGCTGGGTCGGCTGTGACTGCTGGGGCGACGCGGACTGCTGGGTCGGCTCGGGCTCCTGAGCCTCAACCGGACGCGGAACCTCGACGTAGGTCGGCCTTCCCGGACCGGCCGCGTGCCGCATCGGCGTTCCAGCGTGATCTCGGGCCGCTCGGCCGGCGGTCGGCGTCTGAGCGCCGGAACCGTTGCGCTGGGCGGCATCCCGATCCTCGAGCCGATCCATCATCTCGTGCAGGGCGGCGCTGACCGGCGCCCAGAGCCGGCCGATCCGCTGGCCCAGCCGAGCGATTCGCCGACCCAGCCGGGCGAGCAGTCGCTCGACCGCGACCAGTCCGTGCCAGGTGCTGCCTGCTGCCGCCAGAGGTTTCTGCTTAGCCTGCTGTTTCGCGCGTTTGACGGCCCGTTCGCCGTCCGGCGTGAGGATGGGCGCACCCTGACGCAGGTTGGGGATCGCGACCAGGACAAGGATTCCCAGCGCGACGACGACGGTAAGCAGCAGACCGAGAACTATTGCAAGCACATCTCTACGTTGACTGATCATCCGGCATGTGCAAAACCGTCACGCCCGATTGGCATGTTGCGGTTGTGTCACTTTGTCGCTCTCCACCCACGGTGCCCCGCATTCACCAGCCGCCCTGTGTGCCGAGTCACTCTGCCTGGCAAAGCGATTCGAGGCAGGCCGGCGGCGTGCGGGTGCAGATGCACGTGCGGGAGCACGGTCCAAGCAAGGTTGAACAGTTTGCCCGCCGTCAACCAACTGCTTGCCGTCCAACCCAATTCGTCAGCCGACCGACTCGGCGACGACCGGGGTCTCCGGGATGGCGACCACCTCGTCCCGCAACCGCTGGCTGATCACTGTGGTCACGCCGTCCCCACGCATGGTCACCCCGTACAGCGCGTCGGCGACTTCCATTGTCCGCTTCTGGTGCGTGATCACGATCAGCTGCGAGGACTCGCGCAGCTCCTCGAAGATCCCGATCAGCCGGCCCAGGTTGGTGTCGTCCAGCGCGGCCTCGACCTCGTCCATCACGTAGAAGGGCGAGGGGCGGGCCTTGAAGATCGCGACCAGCATCGCGACCGCGGTCAGCGAGCGCTCGCCACCGGACAGCAGGGACAGCCGCTTCACCTTCTTGCCCGGCGGCCGGGCCTCGACGTCCAGACCGGTGGTCAGCATGTTGCTCGGGTCGGTCAGGATCAGCCGACCCTCGCCGCCGGGGAACAGCCGGGCGAAGACCCCGACGAACTCCCGGGCGGTGTCGTTGAACGCCTCGGTGAAGACCTGCTCGACCCGCTCGTCCACCTCCCGGATGATCTCCAGCAGGTCGCGGCGGGACACCTTGAGGTCGTCCAACTGCCGGGTGAGGAACGTGTGCCGCTCCTCCAGCGCCGCGAACTCCTCCAGTGCCAGTGGGTTCACCGTGCCGAGCAGGGTCAGTGCCCGCTCCGCCGCTCGCAGCCGCTTCTCCTGCTTGGCCCGGTTGTAGGGCAGCGCCGGCGGCTCCTCGCCCTCTTCGGGGATCGGATCACCCGGAGCCGGGATGCTCGGCGGCACCAGCTGATGCGGGCCGTACTCCTCGATCAGCACGTCCGGGTCGGTGCCGAGCTCGTCGACACTGCGCTCGCGCAGCAGGTCGATCCGCATCCGCTGCTCGGTCCGGACCACCTCGTCCCGGTGCACCGAGTCGATCAGTCGGGCCTGCTCACCGGCCAGCCGGTGCTCGGTCTCCCGAACCGCCCGCAACTCCAGGTCGCGGGCGTCGCGCTCGGACTCGACCCGCTTGCGCAACCGATCCGCGATCGCCAGCGAGCCCTCCAGCAGCAACAACGTGTACTGCGCGCCCTCCAGCACGGCACGGGCGATCTGCATCTGCCGCTGCCGACGCTCCTCCCGGGCCAGCACCCGGGCACGGGCGGCGCGCTCCTCCTCCGCCCGGCGGATCAGCTGATCGGCGCGACCGGCCACCGCCCGGGAGCGTTCCTCGGCGGTCCGCAGCCCGAGCCGGGCGTCGGTCTCCATCGAGCGCGCCCGACCGGCCTCGCCGGCCAGCCGCTCCCGCTCGTCCGTGGAGGGATCCTCCTCGACCGGCGCTTCCTCCGCGTACTCCAGCCGGGCCTCCAGCTCGGCCAGCGCCATCCGACCGGCCGCCAGTGACTCCTCCGCCTTGACGCGCTGTCCGCCCAGCCGCTCCACCTCGGCCTCTGCCGCGCGAGCCGTACCGGCCAGCTGGCCACGCTGCTGGGCCAACCGGTTCGCCGCCGCCGCCCGCCGTCCCTCCAGCTCGCCGAGCTGGCCCTGGACCCGCTTCAGGTCCGCCTGGCCCTGCTTGATCTGACCCTGCAGGTCCCGGACCCGGCGCTGCGCGGCCTCCTGCCGGCTGCCGCCCTCGGCCAGTTCGGCCCGCGACTCCTCGGCCCGTCGGCCGGCCCCGACCACCCGCTCCTCGGCCTGCTCAACCGCGGCCTGGACCTCGATCAGGCTCGGCGCGGACGCCGACCCACCGCGGACCAGCGCGGCCGACACCAGCTCGCCCTGCGTGGTGACCACGGTGACGTCCGGCCACAACCGGACCAGCTCGGCGGCGGCCTCCAGATCGGCCACCACCGCCACCCGGCGCAGCAACCGGTCGACCGCGGCGGTCAGCTGAGCCGGCTCCCGGACCAGCACCCGCACCCAGCGGGCGCCCGGCGGCAGCGTCGGCCAGCCACGTGGATCGGCGTCCGCCACGCTGCCGGGCACGCGATCAGCAGTCGCGAACGCGGCCGGTATCAAAACCGCCTGGCCACCATCCTGCTCGGCGAGCAACCGCAGCCCGGCCAGCGCGCCGGCGATGTCGCCGACCGCGACCGCCTCGGCGGCCGTCCCCAACGCCGCCGCAACCGCTGTTTCGTAACCGGGCTCAACCTGCAGCACGGCGGCCATCGAGCCGATCAGCCCGGGCAGCCGGTCGCCGGCCGCGAGCAACGCGCCCGCGCCGTCCTTCCGGCGCAGACCGAGAGCCAGCGTCTCCCGCCGGGCGGCCCACTCCTTGCGCTCACCGTGCGCCTCGCGCTCGGTGTGCCGCAGCGTCTCCAGTTCCTTGCTCAGGCCGGACAGCTCGGACGTCGCCATCTCCAGGTCGTCCTCGAGGACGCCAACCAGGACGGCGATCCGCTCCGCCTCGGTCTCCAGCGCGGCCGCCCGCTCGCCGTCCGGGTTCCCGTCCTCGGCCGCACCGGTTCCGGCGGACGCGTCCAGGTCGGCGACCTCCTGCTGCGCCCGCTGGGCGCGCTGGTCGGCCTCCTCGATCGCCCGGGCCAGCCGGCCCAGCTGGTCCTCCGCGGCGTCCACCGTGCTGCGCTGCGCCGCCACCTTGCCGGCCAGCCGGGCCAGTCCCTCCCGGTGGTCGGCGACCGCGCGGGCCAGCGCGACCAGTCGGCGCTCCTCCTCGGCGGCGGCTCGCTCGGCGCCCTGGCGGCGTTCCTCGGCAACGTCGAGCAGTTCGCGGGCCTGGTCGACCTCCGCCTGGAGCTGCTCTTCCTGCTCCCGGATCAGCGCGGCCTGGGCCTCCAGGTCCTCAGGGTCGCGGCCGGTGGTGCGTTCCGGCTCGGCGTCGGACAGCAACCGCAACCGGTCGGCTGCCAGGCTGGCCGTGCCGCGGGTGCGTTCGCCCAGGCTGGAGAGCCGGTACCAGGTCTCCTGCGCCTGAGACAGCCGCGGCGCCGCCTCACCGGCGGCCTGCTCCAGCACCTCCAGCCGCTCTCGGGCGACGGTCAGCTCGACCTCCACCTCGTCGCGACGCTTCCGCAGCGCGGTCTCGTCGGCCACCTCCGCGGCCAGCGTGGTGGTCAGCGTGACCAGGTCATCGGCGAGCAGCCGGGCCTTGGCATCACGAAGATCGGCCTGCACAACGCTGGCCCGGCGGGCCACCTCGGCCTGCTTGCCCAGCGGCTTGAGCTGGCGACGGATCTCCGAGGTGAGGTCGGACAGCCGGGTCAGGTTGGCGGCCATCGCGTCCAGCTTGCGGAGCGCCTTCTCCTTGCGCTTGCGGTGCTTGAGGACCCCGGCGGCCTCCTCGATGAAGGCCCGGCGCTCCTCCGGAGAGGCGTGCAGGACGGCGTCCAGCTGTCCCTGCCCGACGATGACGTGCATCTCCCGGCCGATCCCGGAATCGGACAGCAGCTCCTGGATGTCGAGCAACCGGCAGGGCGAGCCGTTCAGGCCGTACTCGCTGCCCCCGGACCGGAACATCGTCCGGGAGATCGTCACCTCGGCGTAGTCGATCGGCAGCGCGCCGTCGGAGTTGTCAATCGTCAACGAGACCTCGGCGCGGCCCAGCGGCGGACGGCCGGAGGTCCCGGCGAAGATCACGTCCTCCATCTTGCCGCCGCGCAGGCTCTTCGCGCCCTGCTCGCCCATCACCCAGCTGAGGGCGTCGACAACGTTCGACTTGCCGGAGCCATTGGGACCGACAACGCAGGTGATGCCCGGCTCCAGCCGCAGCGTCGTAGCCGACGCGAAGGACTTGAACCCTCGCATGGTCAGGGTCTTAAGGTGCACGGATCTGAACTCCTCGCCTGACTTGAGAAGACCCAACTTACTTGCTCGCGAGCCCTACGGCGCTCGTGACGCTGTCTTCCCTCGTCGAGCGGCCGCATCTTCGATGGGGCCGCTCTCCTCAGTCCAGACAGCGTCGCGCCTCCGGGCTCGCTCGCGTGGCCGGCTCGAACTGTGGTCCGGTGATCACGCCACTCACCTCTGACCCGGGCGGCACGCTGGGGCGTGGGACGGAACCGTGGGCCCGCGAAGGGCTGGCACACTGGCAGCCTGCGCTTCCAGGAGGACTTGTCCGACCATGACCATCGCCCTGCCCGGCAGTTCGCTTGCCGATGCGCCGCTGCCTGACTATGCGGCCTCCATTGTTGCCGTTTCCTCCCCCGGCTCCGGTCCGGGGTACTGGGCCGGCGCGCCCAGTGCCACCTACGAGGATGGGGCGTTCTGGCTGGCCTACCGGGTGCGCCGACCGGTTGACGCCGGCCGCGGCGTGGCCACGACCGTCGCCCGGTCCGAGGACGGCGTGACCTTCGCCACGGTCGCCTCGATCCCCCGGGAAACCTTCGGCGCGGCGTCCCTGGAACGCCCAGCGCTGGTCCGCCGGCCGGACGGCGGCTGGCGGCTGTACGTCAGCTGCTCCACGCCGAACTCCAAGCACTGGTGGATCGAGGCGTTGGACGCCGACGAGGTGGCCGACCTGCCTCGTGGCCGCCGGACCATGGTGCTGCCCGGCGACGAGTTCACCGGCGTCAAGGACCCGGTGGTGGTCCGCGACCCCGCCGGCTGGCGGATGTGGGTCTGCTGCCACCCGCTGGACGATCCGGACGCCACCGACCGGATGACCACCAGGTACGCGACCAGCTCCGACGGCCTGTCCTGGCACGTCGGCCCGGTCGCGCTGGCCGGGCGGCCCGGCCGCTGGGACGCCCGCGGGACCCGGATCACCGCTGTCATCCCGACCGGGCCCGGCGGCGAGCGCCTGCTTGCCTACTACGACGGACGGGCCACCTCGGCGGAGAACTGGTTCGAGCGAACCGGGATCGCCGAGGGCCCGGCCGACGGCCCGGACGAGGGCACCTTCACCGCGATCGGCGAGCACCCCTCGGCCCGGTCACCACACGGCGACCACGCCCTGCGCTACCTGGACATCGTGGCGCTGCCGGACGGCACCCATCGCTTCTACTACGAGGCCGCCCTCCCCGACGGCTCGCACGACCTGCGCACCGAACTGATCACCAACCTCTAGCTCTCCCGCCGCCTCCGCGGTGATCATGCACCAGGGCCCCCGGCACCGTAATCGCAATGTGAGCCCCGGGTTTCGCTGTAGCCATCGCTGAAATGACCTGGGTGTGGCCGTGACTTGATAGCGCAGTTTGACCCCCAGCGGCGGGTCATCCTGCGCGATCAAGTGCACCACGGGGCCGGGGCGGCGGGCAGGAACTATGGCGCGGGTGGGGTGACGAACTGGCCGCGTGAGGTCGTGCCCATCCAGTCGGCGAACGAGCGGCCGGTGAGCTCGCCGAGCAGCACGTTGTCCTCCCGATAGGCCTCGACCAGGCGGAGCCGAAGGTCCGCGTCCAGCACCGGCCGCCGGGCACCTCCGTGCTGCAACGTGGCCAACAGCGGACGGCTGAGTTGGCGCCAGACCTGCGGCGGAGCGTAGGCGCCGAGGGCGGCACCGGCCCGCAGCGTCCGGCCCAGCACGGTGGCCCGTCGGGACGGCGGGACGTACGGGTGCGAGTTCGCCCGCTCCGCACCGGCGATCACCCCGGTGGACACGCCGAGGAAGGCGCAGACCGCGTCGAGCGCCTCTACGGTCGTCTCCACCAGATCCCGATAGCGCAGCACGTGCACCTGATCTCGGCCGAAACGGTCTGTCAGATCACGCAATTGAGCGCCGTACAGGCCAAGTCGACGGTAGTGCCAGAAGGGCGCCCAGCCGGCTGCGACCCGGTTGTCCTCGGCGGCCCAGGCGGTGGCGAAGTCGTCGATCGGCTCCAGCCCGTCCGACCTCAGGTGCATCCAGTTCGAGTACGCCCGGTCCACCGGATCGCGGATCACGACAACCAGTTTGGCCTCCGGCACATCGGCCTGGATCCGCTCGTGCGCCGCCCGGTCGTAGAGGTAGAACGGTGTGCTCTCCCCGCGCAGCGCCCCAGCGGGTGCGGCGTCGAACAACGCCTCGTACTGCGACCGCCGCCAGACCCACTCCTGCGCACTGTGCGCGTCACCCGGACCACGCTGCCCCGACCGCGGCGGACGGCGCCCGTCGCAGAGGTAGAACTTCGGCTCCTTGACCGGCGACAGGTAGAGCTGCGGGTGCTGTGCCAGCGCCGCATGCAGTGCCGTGGTTCCCGCCTTGGGGGCGCCCATCAGGAAGAAGTCGGGAAGGGCCATCGGGGTTTCCTCCGCGGATCACTCGGCTTTTCGTATTCTAGACTAGTCCTATCTAGTAACTTGTTTAGCTGGCGAGCGAGTGTTGTACTCGAAGGGTGGACCAGTGGGTGGATCAGTTCTGCACGACAGTGCGGTCCCAGTGTCCCTGAGCGCAACCTCACGGCCAGCCCAGACCTCCCCCGGCTCAGCCGGACGGTCCGGGGTGGTGGTGAGGCTGGAGCTTCCGGGTGATGGGACCAGACCAACGACGACTTCGCACGCCGGGAGCGAGCCGGCGCTCAACCCTGCCCGGCTGGCCCGCGCCGTCGAGGACCTGATTCGGGCCATCGACCCTTCGCTGGCCAGCGCCCGGGTGGAGGTCGAGGTCACTCGCACCGCCGAGGCGGAACTGGATGAGGACGACGACCCTGACGAGTACGCCGCTCAGCCGGCCCGCGCGGCCTACCAGTCATCGACGTCTGACCGGCGGCCTGACCTGGGGCTGGATCTGGCCGGGCGGACGCTGTCCGTCGACGGCCGGATCGTCACCCTCACCCGGCGCGAGTTCGACCTGCTCGCCTACCTGGAGGACCATCGCGGGGTGGCGCTCAGCCGGCAGGAGCTGATGAATACCGTCTGGCAGACCGGCTACCTGGTCGGCGACCGGACGATCGACGTCCACATCCGCCGCCTGCGGGTCAAGCTCGGCCGGTACGCGAACCGACTCAGCACGCTGCGCGGCTACGGCTACCGACTGGACTGACTGGACCGAAGGCAGCGCTGAGCAACGGCTTACCAGTGCGCGTTGCGCGGCCGAGGCTGGCAGTGCGGGCACAGGTGGGACGAGCGGTTCATGAACGATTCCCGGCGGATCGGCGTCCCGCAGCGGTGACAGGGCAATCCGTTCCGGCCGTAGACGTCGAGCGAGCGGTCGAAGTAGCCGCTCTGCCCGTTGACGTCGACATACAGGCTGTCGAAGCTCGTCCCGCCGGCCGCCAGCGCCAGGCGCATCACCTGCTGGGTGGCGGCGAGCAACCGGTTCAGCGTGGGCCGGTTCAGGGTCTCGGTCGGCCGGGCGTAATGCAGCTTGGCCAGCCAGAGCGCCTCGTCGGCGTAGATGTTGCCGATGCCGGAGACCACGGTCTGGTCGAGCAGCGCCCGCTTCAGCCCGGTCCGGCGTCGGCGCAGCTTGGCCGCCAGCAGGTCGACGTCCAGGTTCGGGTCCAGCGCGTCTCGGGCGATGTGCGCCACCGGAACCGGCAGCATCGCCTCGTCCGGCTCGACCAGAGCAGCCACCCCCGCCGACGCGCCGCCAACCTCCCGGCCGCCGATGTCCTGGCCGTGGTCGTGCCCAAGCTGACCGAGCGAGCCCGGAACGCCGCCCAGCCCGCCAAGACCGCCGGGCAGACCGTCCGCGGTTTTCACCATCGGGACGACGGACAGCCCGCCGAACATCCGCTGGTCGATGAACCGCAACTCGCGGCCAGTGCCGCCACCAAGGCCCGAGCCGCCACCAAGGCCGGAGCCGCCGGTCAGCCCGATTCGGACCCGCAGGTGCGATTCGGTGGCGGCGTCCGGCGGTTCCAGCACCAGCTGCCC
>Ga0307513_10001644_pt1 | contig 32011 bp, 13 predicted proteins | sample 15_EM_MG_FD_202174 | JGI IMG/M metagenome (GOLD analysis project Ga0307513, IMG submission 202174) | Populus trichocarpa ectomycorrhiza microbial communities from riparian zone in the Pacific Northwest, United States - 15_EM | ecosystem: Host-associated > Plants > Roots > Unclassified | place... | reverse complement strand
CTGGACATCCTGCAAGCCCAGGAGCAGGTAAGGCACTGCGGGGGTGACAGGCGTGCACATAGAGGGTCGAACCCGGGACGGGGGCGGAACAAGTCACACTGTTGACCACAGCAGCTAGACCCTCAAGTGCGGGTTTGTTTCTTAATCCTTATACAAAGTAGCTTGCTATTATTATTCATAAATGTCTCATCACTTTAAAATTATTTATAAACCAATTATTGTGCTCCTGAGACTAATGTTTCATTTTGTATTTGATAAAAGGTTAACAACAACAAAATAAAAAATGACTCGCATGTTTTATGCAGAATTAAGGTTTTTGGATCTAGCATGATATTGGATCTTGCATTAACTAGTTTTATTAAATGTATTGTTACTTGATAATTTGACCCCAATAGAAACATAAAAATTTGAAAAGTTGTTTTTTTGTTTGTTTGTTCTCAATATAAACCATATTATAAAAAGTTTAATTTTAATCTTATATCTTATATTTTTAAATATAAATAATATACACGATATCATTTGAATTATCTAAAGAGAATCTTATGATATTGAAATAATTGAAATTCTATAGAAAAAATTGGATTCGCCTCAAACGAGGTTGGAATTAACCGGAGAAATTATTAATTTCTAATCAATGGATTGCTCCTATCCAAACCCCATACAACTTCGCTTGAACCTAAATGAATGGGTTATATAAGAGGGTGCATTTCCTAGTTTAAAATTAGTTGTGTTTTAATAAAAAAAAATATATTAAAATAATATTTTTAATATTAACATATTAAAACAATAAAAAAATTAAAAAAAATCTAAACTTTTAGAAAACGCTACCTCAATTGCAGGCAGCTTCGGGCTTCCGGGGAGAGAGAGATTTTCAAATTTCTACAGGTGAAAGGGATTTACAGCCGTGTAATATATAGCTTGGAAAATCTTGTATTGATTTCGAATCTAAAGGTAAGACTTAAGAGCATTTGGCAGCAAAAATCAATCAAGAAAGAAGAATGGCTCCGCAAGTTACTCCAAGCCTCCATGTTCGAGTTCAAAGCAAGTCGGCCCAGGGTCTTTTTTAGTCAAGTCAAGAGGGCCACCGCCACACCCATTGCCCCTTGCTTCGGTAATGGTTGATTGTATGAGATGGAAGAAACTACACCGTTTTATTTTTAATTTTTATTTTTTTTACTATTATTATTATAACAGAAAATATAGGCCATAGAGTGTCCGTGCTAGTGCAAAGGCATTGAATGATTGATTTTGGAAATCCTTTCTCCTTTCTCTTTGTATTATTGTTATTTTTGTGCCAAGTACGATTTTAATGTCCATGATTTGGTTTCAATTTTCAATCACAACTAATTACGCTGTCCTAAATGTCAATCTTTGACCACTCTACTTCAATAGGATTTATATCATTTGAATTTAGCTGGTTGATTTTTGATGCCATTAACAGTAGAATTCTCCTGAAGTATTGTTGGAGGATCTTGCATCGTTGCAGCATGTAAAACCCAGTGTCTGGAATATCTGCATAAGATAATTATTTGCATCCGCAGCCAGCCGAAGAAGGACGTGTTTGAGAGTGCGATCGAATCGTGTTTCTAAAGAATTTTGAAAGTATTTTTTTGAATGTTTTGGATATTTAATATGTAGATGTTAGAAATAAATTTTAAAAATAAAAAAAATATTTTAATATATTTTTGAATTAAAAATATATTAAAACTCAACTTTTACCGCTCTCATGTACTCTCAAATAGACACGGATAAAACGTACGAAGAGTGCTCACATTGCCGGGGATAAAACGTTGATGGACTAGCGATTACAGAGAGAAAAGAAAAGATGCCATCTCAATTTTCTGATGCTGGCATTGACGACGACTTCCCAACATTTTCCACACGTAAGGTTTTATTTATTTATTTGGGTAAAAGTATTATCCCAAGTCCGTTTTTAAATTAAATTCACATCTTTTAGTCTCGTCAAAGATAAGCTAATAGTAACTCATGTAACACAATATCAAGATCCAAGCCCATCATCCATCGAACTCTTTAAGACAAATTAGATGGTCGGTCGAGATATGAGATGTCAACTGCTCTTCATGTGCCTATGCTGTCCCTTGTATCCATGGGAGGCTGGAAACAAGCCTCCTCCTCATCATTTCATTTATTAATTAGCCATGGCATGATTATTTACCTACTTTTGTTGAAGCCCTTCATGGGTTCCCCCGTCAAAGGTACCCATCATTCAAGCGTCCATTCTACCTAATTGTGTGGCTCCTCTGGGGCGCGCGCCACCAAGAAAAGAAAGCCTAGTTCATCTCCAACCAGTCCTTCTCACCGGCGTAGTTTCCATGGAAAGAGATTTGCACCAAGCAAAGGGGACGGGGGAGAAAGGAGACCGCAAATCAATTCATTGAGCTCTTCAATTTTTGCTGTAAGAAAAGTTGATTTGCTTAAATTATAATAAACAAAGAGAAAGAAAGGTGGTGGTGTTTCTTTATGTGAACGGCCCATGTGGTTGTGGGCCCAAGAAAACTATAAAACGGACTCCACAAAGACTTGCTTTCATTTCTTAATCACAGTGTACACCTTGCAACTATCAATAACAAATGTGAATTATTGCATCTTCACAAGAGAATTTTGTTTGTATGGGACCCAGACCTAAAAGGGAAACTTACTAACCCTTTTGTTTTTTGGGCACCCCAACCAAAAGGGGTACCCTACAATTCTTTAGTTAGGAAAATGACCCCTTGAGAGAGAGTAGTTTGCGCAGGAAATAATGGATTTGATTGAATACACTACTACTCCTACCAGTTTGTATGAACATGAGAGGGAGAATTAGCTAGGACCCAAAGGGTGCCCTATGAGGAATGCCTTTTCTTCTCCTTGCACTTGAAGGAGGTGGAGGAGGCGTGGGTGGGTATATGTCTTGTTGTGAGCCTTCACGCAAGTCTTCTTCCTCTCTGGAAATGCCTTCTCTTCTTCCCATTAATGCCTCATTCTTAGCCTCTAAGGTAAAGCTTGCATCACCATTTCGTTTTACTCCTTCAAGCTACGTTTTTAAAGATGATGTCAGGCAAACAGAACCAGGAGATACAAGAAACAGCAAAACCATGCATCCAAAAAAAAAAAAAGAAGTTGAATAAGTAGTCAATATTATATATGATATCCGATGATAATTAATAATGCTAGACCATATTGTTATTGAAAATGTATTTTATCATGATGAAAACGGCGACAACGCCGATGGTAGAGGTTTAATTTTGAATGGTAATATACCTAGCCACCATGTATATATGTGCCTATGATGATGATGAATGGTGGGGGTGGTTATGATGGTGATGGTGTGTGTGTGTGCGTGTGTGTGTGTGTGGGTCAGGGCATGGAGTGTGCCAGATGAACAAATTGTAACCACCTGATGAATTGTGAGAAAGTCACACACACGCAGACTGATTAATTTGATAAATGTATGAAGCAACCGATAAATTCATGAAGATTAAGATTAAGGAAAATGCTAACCTTACATCCCAATGAGCAAAAACGAAATGGGTCCAGTAGGCTTCTTCCACAAATTTCACAAATATGAGCAACTCCTTTTCCAGATTTTGGCTGTGGCCTCTCATTGAGAAACAAGACTCTAGCACTGTTTATCACATAGGTCTGAACTCCACTTGTGTCCAATACCTTCTGAATCTCCGAAACTCTCACTACATCATGATATGAAGATCTCCTTATCTGCCCATTGCCAAAGAAAACCAAAAAAAAAAGAAAAAAAGGGAAAGGAAAACCCATAAAATGATAAAGCCAACTTAGACAGACAGACAGACAGACAGGAGATATATACAGCCTCATTGTTCTAGCTAGAACCAGATATAGTGCTATAAACAAAAAACAAAAAAAATGGGAAAATGTGAACAAGCTGACCTGAACCACTTGATGATCCTTGTGTCTAGAAGAGCGGCAATAGAAGCAAAATGCATCACCTTCACAGTCTAAGCAATACATATTGCATTCACTCCTTGCTGCATCTTCATGTGTCCGGCAGACAGTGAAAAATTGTGTGCTTAGCAATGACTCTAACCATGGCGGCACCAACATTTTATCCTATTAAACACAATGCCCCACCCCCCACCCCACAAGAAATTAGTACAGAACACCCAAAAAAGAAGAAGAAAGAAAGAAAATCATGAGAGGGAGAGTAAATGATCAACATTACCATTTTCAAAGCTGAATTTGCCACATTAATGGGTTTCTCAAAGAAAGAATGTGATTGTTTTGTCTAGTAGATGACAATGGAGAAGACTAGTTAGCTTAGAGATCAAAATGCAGAAGTATAGAGAGATAGAGAAGGAGAACCTAAAGGACCTGCAACTTCCAAATCAACAACAAGAACAATGCCTAGACTTGGGGGCAAGACTCATTAACAAATGTGGTAATGTTGGGGATTGAACGGATGAGATTAATTGTGGTGGCTGAAGATTGTCTGCAGCCGTTAGATCACATAGACAAGGATGGGTGGGTTTGGCGCTTACGCTACTTTGGATCTTCTTTGCGTCTCTACGTAGGCACAAGGTCGGCCACTTGGCTACGAATGAACCTTGATTAGCTGTTCACACCAAAGATCCCATCCTATGCTTCCGCCACGTGTTTCAAACATCCACGTGGCATCATCTGGAAGGGCCATACATTGATGAGCCCCGTTTTCCTATTCTGGCTGTTGCCGGGGAATATATCAGGAAATTAACAAATGCATCATGTGAAGATTGAGAGAAATTGACTCATGATGATTGCCTTTTTCTTTTCATCTACTCAATTTTTATGAAACAGTTGTAGTGTTAAATATAAAAATCTTGGAAACATTAAATGGAAATTAAAACAATAATCACAATTTTAATTTAGAACATTGCCTCGTGTGTGCCTTCTTTATTAAGTGAAGAGAAAAAAAAAAAAGAAATCGATCGGTACCATTTTTTCTAGCATGCACACATTCAAACTTATTTTACGTAAATTATTATAAATTTTATAGATCTAAAGACGGTTATTTATGTAAATAATTACGTAAATATTGACATGAATTTTATATAATAAAATAAAATAGGATTATGTAAAACAACAACACATTTGGTACGTGTAATTTTAAAAAATAATGAAGGTTGTTATTTTAATTATAAAGAAAAAAACATACAATAAGTAAGTGTGCTTTTTGTTAAAAATATGGGTATGTGCTTTGTTTAAAAAACAAGTTTCCTTTTAAAATGACATTTACTTGCTTTGGTTTTAAAACATAGTAGCTATTAACTAAATGTTATTTTAAGATAAAAATAAACTAAAAGTAGTTTTGCTTTAAAATCTAGTTAAATTTCTTTTCACCTTTTTACAAAGTAATATTTAGTTTAAATAACCGATATTTCCTTCCAAATACTAACCATTGTATCTTTTCATGCATGTTTTATCAAGTAGGAGCATGCCCAACATTATTAATTAACGATAACTAATTGAGGATGAGAATTTATTGTTGTCCTCCTCACAAAGTAATTTTTTTATTTTTAATTTTTAATATTAAAATTTTTTTATCATGATTTTATAATCTGGATTACGAGTTTTTCGTGTTAACTTGGGTTTTTTTTTTATCATTTTTTAGTTGATTTTTTTAAATAAAATTTTATCCATAAATATTTGGTCGATTTGGCTAGATTTCATAATTTTTTTAAGTTTGATTTCTATAAAGTTATCATGATTTCATTAACTCGGGTTGAATCGTGTTGTTTTTTTTTAATTAATATTTTTTTTAATTTCATCCTTTAACATTGGGTTGATTGGGAATTGAGCTTCATAATTTATTTTATTTTTTTTTATATCGGGTTATCCCAATCACTTGACTTGGGCTACATGCTTTGAACGTTAACCCGAGTTTATTCGAGTTGTTTGTTTTTTATCTTATTTTAATTGATTTTTTTCACTTTCATTCTTTAATATTAGGTTGATTGAGAATTGAATTTCATAATTTGTTTTAATTTGTTTTCTTTGGGGTTATCCCGATGTCATGATCTAGATCTTGAATTTGCCAGGTTAACTTAAACTACTCTAGATTGATCTAATATATTTCCGTCTTAATATTGGATTAATTGAGATTGAGTTTCCGTCTTATTATTGGATTGATTGAGATTGAGTTTCATAAATATATATTTTTTACTTTTTTTTATAAGATTATCATGATTTCTATGAGCTTCATGGATATTGAATTGAGCTTCATGGATATTGAACTTAAGTAATGAGTTAGGTTGTTTGAATAATTTTTTTTTTTTTTTTTTTTTTAGTTTATTTTTTTTTTAATTTCTTCATTCAATATTGTATTGATTTCATAATTTATTTTGCTTTACATTCTATGAGATTATCATAGTCTAATGACTTAGATCACAGGTAATTTGGTCAGTTGATTTGAATAATTTTTTATCTTTCTCTTAGTTGATCTTTTTTTAAAAAAAATTCCATCATTCAACATTAGATTGATTGAAAATTGAACTTCATATTTTATTTCAATTTGCTTTTTATAAGGTTATCCCGGTCTTAAGACCAAAGGTTAGTAAATTAACCCGGATTGACTTAACTTATTTTTTTAGTTGAATTATGTTTTCAATTTATTGTTCATCATTTGTTGATTGAAAATTAGATTTAATATTTTTTTATTTGTTTTTTATTGGGTTATCAAGGTCTCATGATTTAGATAATAAATTTGACAAGTTAAATCGAGTTAATCCAAGTCGATCTAAAATATTATTATTTTAATATTAAAAAAAATATAATATTGAATTTTGAAGGGCTCCGATAAAACAAACGCAGGTAGCTTGACCGTCAGGGATTCTTTATGCATAGTTTAGGCAGCATCAATCAATAACTTTATGCTGTTTATTGAATTTAATATAGCTATATAACAGCGAGGAAAAAAAAAAAAAAAACTACGCATCTACAAAAAGAAAGAGAGGGAGAGAGATGAAGATAGGGTTGCCGGCGCAATATGGTGCTCGGTGGTTTCCAGCATGTCAAGAATATTGCAATCCTAAATAATGTTTACGAGACAGAAAGATTCTGAATTCCTATTAATATTCAAATATAATGATGTTGATTAGTGGTGGTGTGACCTCGCCAAACACAAAGTCTAAACACATCCATGAGTTGGATTATCAATTAATAATATTCCTATAGATCTTTAATTAGATCTTTATGAATCATTTTGTAGAAAAATTTTCCAATCATATCTCACAATATCAAAGCTTCCCAAAAACATACCCTAGTGGTAAGAGTTTGGGACCAAGAGATTTGCTCCTCTTGTGGTCTTAGGTTCGAGCCCTGTCGTTGCTAATATGATGACCACTAGAGACTTACATGGTCGTTAACTTCAGGATCCGTGGAATTAGTTGAGGTACACGCAAGCTGGCCCAGACATTCACGTTAATAATAATAATAAAAAAAACCCTAGTTTTTATATATGATCTAGTTATATATATTTGTTAGGCTTGAAATTTAGGGGTTAATTAAGAGGCTAGCTCACCACTATTCTTTTTTTAGTTTAACGTGGGTGTCCGGGTCAGCTTGCGCGCACCTCGACTAATCCCACGGGCCCTGAAGTTAACGACCATGTAAGCCTCCAGTGGCCATCATATGAGCAACCACATGGCTCGAACCTGAGACCACAGAGGGAGCAAACCTTTTGGTCTCAAGCTCTTACCACTGGACCACCACCTAGATGGTTAAATAAATAAATGACCAAGCTATTTCTTGAACTTCTATAAAAACTAATTATATTATGTTACAATGTGGCTAAACTAAAAAAACATTGCATCAAGATTATTATTTTTTAAAATTATTTTTTCTATAATATTTTAAGTTTCTTTTTTCAATTTAACTATCTTTTTTATGAAATAAGTGGTAGTGTGACAAAGAACATTCTAATTTCTTTATGCAATTAAATGACAACACGATAATTTTAAGTAAGGATGTTTATTTTTGGTTCGGTTTGGTTTTTACCTAGAAGAATAATTAAATTATTTTAAAAAAAAAAACTGAAACCAGTTCAAACTGACCGGTTTCGGTTTGATTATTTTAGAACAAAAACCAAAACCCAACGGACTGGTTTTGGTTCGGTTCGGTTTGGTTCGGTTATTTTATACTCAAAACCAAAAACTATATTATTTTTTGGGTTTTTTTTTGTAATTTCTTATGAGTTTGGTTTCGGTTTGGCTAGATTTTTTTCCTGTTTAACTCGGTTTTTTTCGGTTTGATTTTTTTTATTAATTTTGGTTCAGTTTGATTTTTCTGTTTCAAGCTTATACAACCAAAACCAAATTAGTCGGTTTTTTTTATTAAACTAAATTTTTTTATTTGACAAAAAAACTAGAACTAAAAAAAAAAAAAAAACAAGACAGCAGCTTTTTCTTGCCTTTAATCTTATATTGGGGAATTGGATTGAGAGCCGTTTTATCGAGGAGAGACTCAAATTTGGGAAATGTTCAGTCTTTTGTACAATTGATGTTGTGGAAATTTACTTCAGGGACTAATTTTCTTTTTTAGTAAGTGGTTCGATCCATAGAATCAGAAGAGAAAGGTCAGCCCAGGCCTGCTGACTTTAGTCAGGTGTGGTAATAATAATAATAATAAAAAATTAAGTTGAAATTGTTTTCATCACAATAATGTAAATAATTTGGCGGTGGTGTTTTTAAATAAGGATAATAATAAATAGGGTTCTTGTAATTTTATCTTGAATCATTCTAGTACCATGACACGTGTGGTACAAGTTTCCTCCCTCTCGCATTAGAATAAACTTCCTCGCTGTCATGATAGCCTGTATATTAGGTAAGCAAAAGATTCTATCCCGTATTGAAAGGGAAAGAAATTTTGTTGTATTTTATAAAATGAAAGACACCAAACGTTGTTGAGAAGAAAATTCAGAGGGAAAACCAAAATTTATTTATATATATATATATATATATATATATCACCCGGTATTCATATTATGAAAATTAATTAATTTTTATAATTAATTAATCAATGCATAATGCATGACATCTCTTGTGAAGCTATTCAGTTAATTTGACTGAAAAGCTACCTTTGAAATATACATTTTGTATTTTTAGTTGATATCATTATAGTTTTTTTATAAATATTCTTTATGTTGTTATTTTTTTATTCAATGAATTATGTTGCTGATAATTTTTTTTTATCAAAGTAAAATAAATTACAAGAATAAAAAAAGACAATTTTGATAAATAATATTTCCCCTATAATTTTATTTATTATTTTTTTTTATATAAATATTTATTTATTTTATTATATAATTAAATAAAATTTTCTTTTTATAGAGCAATATCGCTAGTGACACTACGACTGAAGGAAGTTGATTCCAATATGGGTAGGAGGAAATTATTGTCCCCAGAGGCCCAAACCTCTTGCTTCGATTCTCTCCTTGCCCCTTCCCTTTTTTTCATTCCTCCATTTCCTTAGGTGATGAACTCACTAAATGTTATATAACGTGCATTTATGATTAATTAATTTTCAGCTAGTTTTGATGCTTTCTTAAACCTGTTTTTAAAATTTTAAACTTTAAACTAATTGTGGAATTACCAATGACTGCTTTTAATCTCTCTAGTTTTACAGCATGAGTTAAATTATTCTTCCAAGTTTCAAGACTTAATTAATTATTTCTTATATTTTATGACTTAACCATTTTTGCTAATTTTATGTTATTTTTGTTAAGAAATAGATTAAGAAAAAAAGATGATATAAAAAGAATGATGAAAAAAACAGACATTTTTTTGAAATAAAATAATATTAAATTAAATAGTAAAATGACTAGTTTTAAAAATTAGAGGGACTATTTAATTTATTCTGCAAGATTGGAAAGATTGATTTATAATTTATTCACTCAGATAAAGAAATTTGACATTGATAGGAGTAGAGGTGAAGGAGGAACAACAATGTGAGATCCAAAGCAGTGTTAAAAAGAAGGGAAAAGAGAGCATGATCGTGGTTTAAGAACTTGCCGAGAAATGATTTTAAAACCGAATCGAAAAGCGTGGAAGCCATATCAAACCCAAAACCCCTGGCAGGCTGGTAATTATAGAAGAGAAAACCTCGTCAGTATACCATTTCTATACGGAAAAAAGATGGGTCGGTTCTTGCAAATTTCACTCTTTAGGCTCATGTGGTCCTTTCCTGAATTGCGAAAAGTACTCACCTTTCTTCCAGACAAGCACAGGGGGGTCTTTGGGAGTGGTCCAACATGTTTTTTTTAAAAGTTTTGAATTTTTTAAAATCAATTTATTTTTATATTTTTAGATTAGTTTCATGTGTGCTGATATCAAAAATAAATTTTAAAAAATAATATTTGAGTTATTTTCTATTTGATTCGAGTCCATCATTGGATTATTTTCCATTGGATATTTTTGGATATAAATAAAAATTAATATTATTTTTTATGAATGAATGGGCAATACATTTACACATCTGCTTCTTGTGGAAAAGAGGGGGGGGGGGGGAATTACAACACCATTGCTCTTGCCGCAACATTAAAGATAGATACGGTCATGTAGCCTCGTGGATGCGAAGCTACAAGCACAATAGCAAGGATGATGAGCTAACTTTGATCTCTTTTTACGTATGACGTAAGCAAGTTCGGTGTTTTTAATTTTCAAAGAACTACTACCACTTGAATTAGAAACTCATTCATACTGAAATTACTGCTTAGTTCAGATAAGATATCGATTTTTTAACTGAAAACTAAGATATATAGCTAATACATGGACAGAAATATTACAAATTATGCTGACCTGTGAACCACCGTTAGAGTGACATGACATGATATATATAATTACAGGAACCATAGTATTTAATTTTGCAATGTGACAGCCTGCTGTTAAGGATTGGTGGATATAATCAAAGCTGCATTGCAAAAAAAATAAAATAAATCATATATTTTGGCATGGAGTGTCTCTGATGATTTTATATTAACATTACCTGAAACATAATCATAAATCTTCACTATTCGTAAAAATAAGAATTCTCAGGATTATTAACTAGAGAGGTAGTTTAATTGGTCAGATTTTGAGTTTGTATTTTAATAATCACGGGTTCAAAATTTCTTAGAGCCACTAAAGGCTTAAATGATTGTTAACTTCAGAACCTATAAAATTAGTCGAAGTGTGCGCCAACTTACCTTGACACCCACTTTAATAAAAAAAAAATTCTCAAGATTATTATTTTTTAAATTTCAATCCCTCTATAACCTAAATGAATAAAATTAGCCTTGAAATTATAATAAATCTATAAAATTAAATGACAAATGACTTAAAAATGTAAGATACATAAATAATATATGTCTAATACCGATTTTTTGCAATTTTCATTTTGTTCTTCAAGTTGGTTTTTGTTATTTTTCAGTCAATGAATGAGAAAGAGATTCATCAAAAAAATAATTGTAGATAGATAAAATATTTGATTGATATGAATCCAACGACCAAAATGATTAAGTTTGATGTCAAAACATTCCATTCAACGATTAGTATTTGATGATGGTGGTTTTTGATCCCTATCTTACTAGAAAAAAAAAGAACACGGCTTGGAAAGACTTGTGGTCTTGGTTTGATTTTTTGGTTTTTAACTGTTTTTAGCTACTTTAAAGGAACAAATAAGTTTATTAAGGTTTGTCGGGTGTTTCTCAGGTGTTTGTAGGTGAATAAATAGTTGTTTGGTAAAAAAAATAAAAATAAAATTGATTTTCTGAGTTTTCAGCCATTTTGATGCTGGAAACTAGGCAAGCATAACATTGTTTGCCACACCAGATGATGTGCCGTCCACTATAATTTTTTTAAAAAATATAAGGGGTGACTGACATGTCAGCCATCCCTTTAATAAGAAAATTATAGTAAGGCCAGACGCATCAGCTTGGCCTCCAAGCCTTCGAGTGATCAACCTTTTATAAAAAGGCTAGTTGTTGGGCCTGATCATTTTCTATCTTTTTTTTTCCTTGATTTTTCTTAGCAATTAAAAAAAAATTACCAAGCTGATAATTTGTTTATAAAATAACATAATAAAATTCTTATTTAAATGTTAATAATTTGTTTTTCAATTATAATATGTCTGATATAAAGATGATAATACTAATAATATATTGTTTATTAAAATTGTTTTTTTTGTTTTTAAATTTCTTAAATAAATTTTGAATGTGATTTTATCACATTTATATATGATTTTTTAAACTTTCAATCACACATAAAACATGAACATTCTATTTTGATATTTTTTTTAACTTACTTTGACAATCATATAAAAATTTTCTTTTACATAAACACCGATTCTAGTTAAAATCCTTGCATTCACTAAAATAAATAAGACATACGTTAATAAGAAAACTGATTTTGGACATGAGAAATATATATTTTGCTTTTATTTAAAATGACTTGCATTTTTAACAAAATAAAAAAATATTATTGTATAATTAGATGATTTTTTTTGGGGTGAAAATCCACATGTGACATGAGATCTTATATTTTAATATGCATCTTTATCTCATTTTCCCGACCCAATCTAAATTTAAATCAATAAATTTATTATTATTTATTGACACATATAATTTTTGATTTAATTTACTAAACGCACATACTAACCTTTTATTTTGCAATGAAAAATTATCTTGATGGAAAAAATTTCAAATGAAAAGTATTTTGAGGTTTAATAACAATGCCAAAGAATTCTCTAAGACTTGTATTAAAACTTTTTGATCCCCCCACAAAGTAGTGCATGCATGCAAATTTGTATATACTAAAAAAATCTACGGTTTCTCCAAATGCTTTACTATTCATATAAATAGTGAAGCACCTGATCTTTTTTTTTCCTTCAAAATTTTAAACTTCCTTTTCTTTCAATTATATCATTCTATAGCCTAATTAGATGAAATCATGCTTGAAATTATTGTAAAAATACAAAATCAAAATAGGAATAATATATAAAAAACAAAGAAAATGTATGGCTAACCCCACTTTAGTGATAATTTTTATTTTGGTCCAAAAGTTTGTTTTTTTCAATTTTAGCCTATGAGTTAGAGAGAAGAGAGAGAAAGTGATTAGTTTGGTTTCGGTTATGAAACTTGTCGTTCTTGGTGTCAAATGGTTCTATTCGATGAGAGGATTTCGATTATTATGGGTTTTATCTATAAACTTGACTAAGAGATCGAGTTCTATTTTGATTTTTTAATTCAGTTGATTTTTGTTTTTATGAGTGATTTTGTGGTGTTTTTAGGTTGTTAGATTGTTTAGGGTGGGTTGTATAGCATTTATTAGGTGCTTTTTGATAAACATAGGTTCAAAAATTTATTTTCAATTCAAAAAAACCCACCCTTGAATTTTCAGCTAATATAGTAGCAGCAAAAATTTAGGTAAGTATGCAATGTGCAACTTGATGTTGTTTTTTTTTCCCAACAAATGTCTTCCGCCCCTTTAAAAAAGAAAAAAAAATAAACGGGGCTCTGACATGTGGGCTTGCTTGGCCTGCGCTCCTAGGCTGATTTCTTTGGGCCTTTTGTTTTTTTTTTGTCCTTGATTTGTTTTTTTCTAATTTTATCCTTTAATATTGTGTTTTTGTTGAGATTTTTTTTCAATTTTATTCTTCAATATTTGATTGATTTTTAATTGTTCTTCATGATTTGTTTTAGTTTTTTTTAGAAGGTTATTGTAGTCTCAAATAAACATCATGATATTTGGTTGGTGAACAAAATTTTTTCAAATTTTATCTTTCAATGTTTGGTTTTTATCGAATCGTTTTGCCTTTTTTTTTTAAATTTATCCTTCAAGATTTGTTTGATTTTTAATTGATCTTTATAATTATTTTTGTTTGCTTTTTATAAGGTTATTGCGGTCTCAAATAAACATCGTGATATTTAATTGATGTCCGGTTTTGTGAGCATCTATTTTTTACCATATAATTAAGTAAAAAATAATTTTTTTAAAAAACAATTAAACCTAGTGGAGTTTATTTTCTGGGATGTGAATTTGATAGGTTAAGTCGCAAAAACTAGGTTAATCTAATATATTGACTTCTCAATATTTTTTTTTAAAATATGCCACCTTGAGTTTTCTTAAAGCCAAATCATCTTTTTTCAGTTGTTCGGGTTTTTTTTGGACTTGACAAAAGTCCTCCTAGTCATGCCGGGGCAAATTTCCACACAATTTATTAAAACTTGAGCTAAGTAAGGAGTCGTGTGAGGAGATTTTAAGTTTGACCTACTAGAGTAGATTTTATAATAATTTCAATGAGTTTCCTATGACCTAGACAATCATTTTTACGCTATTTCTTTTTGGTACAACCTGCAACTTAACAAGTACAACCTAATTAAGAAAATCACTAAAAAAACATCAAACTTTTACTATACACACACTCCATTTATTGTTGATTGCTACAATAAATTTACATTTTGACCTTGCTAAAAAAATTTCAGTTAACATGATTTTAGGGTGAAAAAAGTCTTTGTCTTGGGATACATTTGGCATTTTCAAATTCTATAAAGATAAAAAAAAAGTCTTTTTACACATTTTATGCACAATACAATGACTTTAATATTCTTAAAAGTAAAAAATAAAAAAGCTTGGGACAAGTGCTTGGTCATTTCCAGATTTGGATGTACAATCAATTGGCCACATTGGCCTTAGAAGAAAAAAAACTCAAAGCTTACAATTAGGGACACTTTATACTTTTTAATATTTTTTGTGACTATCAATTTAGATGAGAGGTAATTAAGTCTTTGCACATATAAAATTAATTAAAACAAGGTGGCTGGCGCATCTTACAAATACGTTAGCGAGTGGGAGGCGCCCGTGCTATTTGGATGGCACGTGCACCACCTCCTGGTGGTGAAATGTCACCGTTCACGATGATATTTGAAGCAACATAATGTCCTTTTCATGGTGGTGGGGCGTGTGTTAGCAACAAAGATGCGGTTGAGCTCCGATGAGGCTTTTTCTTCCCCTTTCGTTTTCTTTCTCCTTGCCTTGATTTTCTTGTCATCTCTTCCAAAAATCAATTATGTCCTCTAGTTTGTATTCATATCAATTTTAATCGTAATTCTCTTAATTATTCTTTCTTTTTATTTTGATGCTTTTTTAACTTTATTTTTTTAAATTTCATCCTTAAACATTTTATTCCATTTAATTTTATATCTAATTTGATCCTCATTCTTTTGATTGCTATTTCTTTTTTTTTTTTTCCTTTTCTTGATTTTCTTTCAATTCCATCCCCCATCATTATATTATATTTAATTTTTGGGTTATTCAACCTTTAGCTTCCTGTCTTGTTTTTTTTGGGTTATCCTGCTCTTATCCTAAGCAGCGGGTTAGTCGAGTAAACCTGAGTTAATTTGGGTTTTTTTTTTCTCTATATTTTTTATGAAATTGATTTTTTTTTCCACTTTCATCCTTTGGCATTAAATTACTGACCCTTGAACTTTGTAATTTTTTCTCTTTTCTTTTTGTGAGGTTATCTGGATGCGTTTAATCAAATTAACCTGGGTAGACTTGATTTTTTATAGCTTTTTTTTATTGATTTAACTTTGGTTTCTTTTTTCTAGGTCCTTTTTTTAAATTTAATTTTTTAAATCCCGATCTTATATCACAGGTGGCGAGTTAGTCAAGTTAACCCAAGTTTACTCGGCTTTTTTTTTTAAAGTTTCTTTTTTGAAATTAAATTTTTTTTAATTTCATTATTTAACATTGGATTCTTGAACCTTAAGCTTCATGATTTGCTCTGTTTTTTTTTTGTTGGGTTATTTCGATCTCATATTTAAGATAATAAATTAGTCTAGTTAACCTAAATTAACTCGATTTATCTTCACCTGAACATTATTTTTTAACACGAGGACAAGTTTGATCTAGCTCGTGGCGAAGCGCAGACCATCATTCTAGTTTTATTCCATTTTTCTAGTATGAAAAATCAAATATTGCAAAAACAACATGGATGCTGGGTTAAACCCAAAAATGAAATTAAGATGTTTTACCTTTTTTTTCCGTTGGTTTTAGCAAAGTTTTTATACAAGTTGATTTTTCATAGCACTTCTGTGAAGCAATTGAATTTGATTTTTCGTTGGCATAAAACTATTGATATCCATGATGTGGATTCAAAATCTTATATCTCTTGTTGCTTGTTTCAAATAGAATTTTGACTAATTAGTTGGATAATCACTCTTTGAATGTTCCTGCAAGTGCAAGATGTGAAATAAGGGACCTGAGCATTTGACCTGGTGTTCGAGACATCGTCGTTTCTTTTGAAGGGTCATTATAACCATTTCGAATTAATGTTCATAAAAATGAAAAGAAGAGAAAAAAGCCGCATCCGTAGGTCAGCCTTCTTTGGTTGACACTGTAAGCTTCTGAACAGGCACTGCGTGTGGAGTATACCTACCTGGAAACCTACCTCATCATTGCTAAAGTCTTCAATATATATATTACACACTAGAGCTTTCTAGCAGCAATAGAAAACAATTTTTGTTCGGTAACGAATGATGTTGCTAGGCAGGGAATTTTATTTTTTTCATAAAGGAATTCTAAGGAATTAAAAATGGAAAGTTCTTGTTATCGATCGATGGTATTGTTCAGTTGACTGAGAAAGATGAATGTGCACTGATGCCATCTCCCAAAACCGTATTTTATTTACGGAAATGAATCATATTTATCTCCGATGGGGATCTGGATGAAATTTCCGTCTGTCTGGTGGTCACTCCTAAGGAAAGAAGAGGAGTACAATTCCTAGTTCATAACGTCATAATTTGATTTTTTGAGGCCTGCATGATCACTGCCTTTTTGTGAAAGAAAAGGGCATGTAATGTGGGTCCTGACCTCTTAAAGACATTGCTTCTCTTCCTTAAAATAGGGCAATCAAAAAGGCTTTTTAACTAAATTTTGGCCTCATTCCCACCGGTTTTCTCGTGGCATAAATGATATATATATAATTTTTATGGCCAGAAATATACCTGAAGAGTCTTAAAAAAATCTGAACATCGATCAAAAAATTAAACACTCATTCTCAGACGATGAAAGATTACACCTTTACGTCTAAGGGTAGACCTATTGTATACTGCAAAGAGGACAAAAGAAATTTGGCGATGGAAATGAGAGTTCTGGCTTGAATGTGGCTGTAGGTCCACCGATGAGAATGATGAGTTAAGTTTATTCTAGTTAAAAAGTACACAAGCATGCCATGTGATTCGTGACAGGAATGTTTCAACCTCCATGCATGCACTTCAATTCTTCTTTTAAGATTTTTAATGTGGATTGTGTCTACCAAGTATCTGATCCAATTCTCTAGCTACTCCTGTTATCCATCGTCTAGTTGCTTAATTTCTTTGATTATGTTTCACCATCACAGCAGCACTGCAGCATTTTGTTTGATTTAGGTAGCATATCAACTTCTTTCTACTCTTTGACATGCGCGAGAACCACATTTGTTTGGCTACTTTTATCTCTTTGAAGCACCTTTATATAATGAGTTGAACTCCTAAGCTTCTGCCATGTCTTTCACAGAATATTTTGTAATTTAACATAGATCATTTCCAATCTTACGCTTATCTTCCATGACTTTTAAGAAAAATCCCATAAAGTAGTACATAAATCTCTGTTATTGTTATAGAATATTCCATTAAAAATCATTACATTTATGATAGCCAAACATATCATGTGCAATTGTAAATAAATACACCCTTTCTATGCTATCAATAGAAAAATCTCTCTTTGCCCCTAGGGTTATTTCAAGGAGTAAGTGATGATGTCTCATAACTCAAAATATTTATGCAACAAGTTATTTAGTTTATGAGTAGTGGTTAATTAAGATGTTTATATGAATAGTTTTTTTTCTTCTTAGCTCAGGAAATATCAAATTAATGATAAGGCCTCGGATACCTATAAAAATAGTCTCAATTAGGGGATTTAAAGACTATCGGATGATAAAGTCAGTAACTATATGAGAAATACAATAAATAACTTAAAAAACCTTAAATTCTAAGAACAAGTGGTGTTTGTTCTTGTATTTTAGAGTAATTAATACTCTAAAGTATTCATACTCCCTGAATCTTATTGTTTTTAGAGAATGGAAGGACTGAAAAGTCCGAGGATTTCAGTGGCATTAATAAAAAATAAATATCCCTTACATATTATTAATGAGATGATAAGTTGACACATTTTTTCCGTTCCTATCTTGTGAAGTTGTGATAGGAAAAATAGATGAAAAGCACTATTCTGGGCTGAGTTTACACTGGAATTTCAACAAATTTAATAATTATTTTACTTTAAATTAATTTTTTTTTATTTCTGAATTGTTTTGATATGCTAATGTTAAAAATATATATTTTTTTAAAAAATATTATTTTAATATATTTTCAAACAAAAAATAATTTGAGAAAATAACCTCATAATATTACTGTGCCTTATCGTTTGCTTGTCATTTGACCAAAAGAACAAGGCGTATTTCGCTAGATTTCCTCTCATTTTATGGAATCCAGTCCAGGACACAAATACATATTTATTATACTATGAGTGTTCAAAAAAATCGATAAACCGAGAAAACCGATAAAAAATTAACCGAAAAAACCGACTTACAGAAACATACTACAAGCTTCAAAACATGAAATTCTTTTCTTCTCTTCCGAACTTATAATATGGCATCATAATTTTTTAGCAATTAGAAGACGCTGATAGGTTCACATGATGCATGATTACTTGAAAGAGAAGCATAATCCACCTGATATAAACAAGTGTATCCAGATTTCTATGATTGCCTTCCCTGATTGCAATGTTAATGAGAGAACATAAAATATTAATAATTGGATATTGATTTAATGATATTACTTCAAGGACACCTTACTTACTATGGAGGCGAAGATGAATCCTTGCTTTGGATCATCATGGCCACTAATAACATTTCAGCGTTGACTACGTCCAGAGTTTTTTCCTTTTTACATTTTAATTTTTAATGTAAGGTTTTACAATGTTTTAACCTTTGTTTTTATCTTAAGCGTTGACTATACATTGTTTTTTCCTTGAGATTTCCATCAACATTATTAATTTCAAGCATTGTACTATCATCGTTTTCTTAAACAAATATAGGCAGGGACAACGAGGAGAAGGTTCTTATGCGATGTTTCCAATTAGCTATTCTAGTGTATATAGATTAATAACGTCGACCTCGAATTAATCAACTCACATAATCGGTTAATTTCCATGGGGAAACACTACCTTGTTTTCCTTTGCCTTCTAGGAATATTTTGCTTTCCTTTGCTTCACTGTTATCTGGCCTTGGCTGCAGGAACTGATGATGGGTCTGAGCAATGGGGATATGTTGAAGTTCGACCCAGTACGTCCATATATATATAGTTTCTTAGATTTTTTTCCCTTCATTTTTACTATATATTTTGGTTGGTCTTCCTGTCGTCAACAACAGTAGTTTTCCTATTCTCACTACGTGCAATTAACGCAGAGGCTCATCTATTTTGGTGGCATTACAAAAGTCCTTATAGGGTTGAAGATCCAACGAAACCATGGCCAATAATTTTATGGCTCCAAGGAGGACCAGTGAGTTTGAATTTTAAACAACTTGAATCTAAACGATTCATCTTTACTGTGAACTATATAATATTGCTTATATTATTAGATGTGAGTTAGATTATTGTAATTTTGATACATTGTATTGAAATCAGGGGGGCTCTGGTGTTGCATTTGGAAATTTTCTAGAAATAGGACCGCTGGACGGCAATTTGAACCCCCGCAATTCGACTTGGCTCCTGAAAGCAGATCTTTTATTTGTGGTGCGTTTTTTTTTTGTTGGTGCATCACTCTTGTCGATGTTTTTTTTTTCGCCCCTGTTTGGCTTATATGGCAAAAAGTGAGTGATTTCGTTGGTTCATGGGATTTAGGATAGCCCGGTGGCAACAGGATTTAGTTACGTGGAGGACGAGGCACTGGTGGTTAGGAGTGATGAAGACGCAGCAGCTGATTTAACTGCTTTGTTGAAAGAGCTCTTTAATGGAAACGAAACTCTCCAAAAAAGTCCTTTATACATTTTTGCTGAGTCATATGGAGGCAAATTTGCTGCCACACTCGGGGTTTCAGCTCTCAAAGCCATTGAAGCAGGGGAATTGAAGCTTCAACTAGGGGGTATAAGCACACAATATTTTTATTTTATGTTGTATGATTGTAAGTGTCTCAGTTAGAGAAAATGTTTCCTACTTTAATTTTCAGGAGTTGCTTTGGGAGATAGCTGGATTTCTCCTGAAGATTTCGTGGTAAGTAAATACCACGTATTGTCATGCAAATCAAAGCCACTTCCTTTCAGCTCGATGAGCAGATCACCTGCTAAATCTTGAGACTTTTTTAACTGGATAATGATGCAGTTTACATGGGGTCCTCTTCTCAAAGATCTATCAAGAATGAACAGCAATGGCTTAAACAGCTCAAACAGGTCCTAATCAAAGCTATACTACCAGCAACTCATGTTTTTTTTTGTTTGTCATGAATAACTGAGGTGATTTAACAAAAACCAGTCTGAAAAAATAGTTTAGCTGTAAAGATTCAGCAGCAGCTAGCTGAAGGAAAATATGAAGATGCGACATCAACATGGAGAGAACTAGAGAATGTTGTCTTTTCCAACAGTAACAATGTGGTATGCCTTCAATTAGTATATAAGCATCTGTCAGCCTCATTAATGCACACATGAAATTTCAGGAATTTGAGTAATTGTTTCAGGATTTCTACAACTTCCTTTTGGATTATGTAAATGATCCTGTCATCGGGAGCACAACCCAAGAATCAAAAGGATTTGTGGCTGCTGACAGATATTCGAGATATCTGAGCACTAAAATGTATCCATCACCAGGGAGCACTGGAGTGAGGAGCACCGAAAACCTTTATGACCTAATGAACGGGCCAATAAGACAGAAACTAAAGATTATTCCTGAGAATGTGACGTAAGTAAAACTAGGTAGTCTTCATGATTTAAATGTTTTGAGTTTTTTCATTGAATATTGTTATTTAGCAGGATTTACTCCATTAATTTGATGGATTCTACTAATTAATCCACTAATCTTCAACAGATGGGATGGACAAGGTGGGTTGGTTTTCCAGGCCTTGGTTGGTGATTTCATGAAGCCCAGAATCCAAGAGGTAAAATCTGCACTAACTTTCTTCTTTGTGTTCAATGTATCGAGTGGAAGAAGGCAGCAAACCCCATTTAGCCCATCTTAAATGTTAGAACTTGATATTATTTTCCAGGTTGATGAGCTCTTAGCCAAAGGAATAAACGTGACTATATACAATGGACAGGTATGACAACAGCTTCAGGCTATACAATATTATCACCTAATATATCTGGACAAACTTTTTTTTTGTTTGCCTTTAACAATATTCCCATGGTGTTCCCTCCCACATGAAAGATGCACAGAGCTAGAATCATTTTTTAAAAAAATTAGAAATTTACTTTTCGGCTAAATATAAAACGAATTATATGTATAATGTGTGTGCGCGCGGCCGCATTTGGCTTTGCAACTTGAGCAAAACTTTCTCTTCAGTTAAAAAAAAAAAAAAACTGATATCTGGGATTCAATGATCCGTCCAAAAATATTCGAAAAGGCCAGAAAATATCTATAAAATTTATCTTATATTGTTAACTACTTGATGCTTCATGGAAACTCATCATGAAACTTAGATAGGAGGCCATTTTTTTTTGTTTTTTTGTTTTTTGATCTCTTTAGGATTACACTCTATAAAAATTATGTTTTTAGATAGACAAATCCCTAACAAAATGGTATTAAAACCTAACAATTAGATTGATTTTTCATGAATACACAGGTTGATCTCATATGCTCAACCAAAGGAGCAGAAGCGTGGGTTAACAAACTCAAGTACCTCTATCTCAAACCCTCATCTTAACTAATTGAATCAAGTTAAACCTTACAAGCTTGAAAAGTAAACCTCTTCCTTCTTACAATATTGAATATTTCAGGTGGGATGGTTTGCAGAATTTCTTAAGTCTGGATCGTTCTCCTTTATATTGCAAAAGTGATAACACCACCACAAAGGGATTTACAAGTTCGTACAAGAACTTGTTTTTCTATTGGATCCTTGGAGCTGGCCACTTCGTAAGCACCCGCTTCACATGATCAACACTTTCATCTTCTTTTACCAAATAATATTCATTGATCTTATAAATGCATGCAGGTTCCAGTCGAACAGCCTTGTGTTTCTCTGCAGATGGTGGGGAATGTTACTAAATCACCAAATAACTTTTAGTGGTTTATAATGGCAGGACAAATTGTCCACCAATGTCAGAGAAATCTATTGATTCTCCCATCAAAAACAAAAAACCAATATTGAGCTTTGAAATGGTTACGAAGAAATATGAGTTCTGCCTTTTTCATTGGAGGTGTCCTGGATAATAGCTTAAGGTTTGATATGTTATCGTCTTTTCCTGTTTTCAGGTTATAGTTTGCTCTCTTTTTTTGCTGTTAATCTGTAGCAGTGCTCTTGTTCTTGCTTTCACCAATGGCTTCCTTGTAGCCTCTTGGTGGTTATTTATTGGATTCCTAGCTTATAAAATAAATAAATATGGAAAAGGTTTTGAAATTACTTTCTATGGGGTAAATCTCACAGCTTAATTGCTGATTTCAATTCTTGAATGGAGTCTATACTAAATTATGCTATGAATGAAATACCATTATCGCTAATACTCAAGACAATAAGCACACCAGGATGAGTTTGGAATCGCTACAGCTCCTGTACAAATGATCTTTTTAAGAGAAGCAGCTGCAAACTGAATAATTAATTATTCAATGAGAATTAATTAATTTCCCCAACCTTCCTATCTTTGCTGAACCTTGGTTATGCAACAAGAGGAACCTCTTTTCCTCCTCTGCTTCCTGCGAATCCAACTATGTATGTATGAACAAGATTCGGCCCAACGAATTGAATAGAGACTTTTTGAGGATGGTAATAATTCTGGGAAAAAAGAGACAAAAAACTATTTCCGGTTCAAGGAAAGAAAATAAAAGGAATTCTAATTTATTAAGATAATTAACATGTTAATTAAAACTATTAAAAAAACAAAGATTTCAATAGCAAATAACAGTTGCTTGATATTCTTTGTTGATGGAACACCAAAGCTCTTATAGCACTTGTTAGAACTGTTGATTTCTATCCGGAGGCTAAGCACAACAAATTTAATGTTATTTAGCAATTTATTTACATTCACGGAGAGATCAATATTATTAGATAGAAAAAACACTACAGTTTACAACAGTAAAGAAGGAGAAACTTCATACCCACTCTCTTGTAATTACCTCACCTCTCTCTCCCTACCATTCACTTTTTACCAACCACAAAAGCAATAGCCTCTCTCTTTCTCTCTTGTGTTTGACTCACATTTGCTGCTTTCATTTGCTCTCTCAGTTGGTGCCTATTTACAGGCAAAACTTAGCCAAATATCTCAAGCATAATTTCAATATATGAGCTGAAACTTGTGGTTTGGTGTCATAATTGCACCTCTCTCACATGCCATTGTCTCCACCTAACAAGTGAAAGTTACAACCCCTTTTTCAACATTGATGGCCCATGTATTTTTTATAGCATGAAAACGAAGCAGCAACCAACCTGAAAAATTTAACTCATAAAATCTAAGGAATCAAAGAAATGACTAACTTGATTATAGGGTTGTCGTGATAAGAGTAGGATTAGAGTGACTGTTGTCTCTTGGGGATGCAATAGCTGACCTTTGCTTCCCATTCCCGAATATGACAACCTCAATTTCTTGTTCAATCCCCCTCTCTTGAAGAACTTTAGCAAAATAATGAACTTGTTGAACTGAATTTCCTCTGTTGAAAGACAAGAAACCACACAAGATAAGGAATTTGCTCGCATTATCACATTGTTGATTGTCAATCTTGTCAGCTCTTGCTACCCTCATGACTTCTTCAGCTGATAATCTACTGTCAGGAACTAAGTTCAAGGCTTCAAGTGTAGCAAAGCTTGGCTATTCTTGTTTTTTTCAATTCCACCTCTTCAACTTGTCCCTTAGCTTTTTTTCTCTTAAAGGTATTTAATGGCTTCCAATTTGTTGTTTTTTTAAAAAAAATTGCTTCATTTCTTTAGAACCAATAAAGAAGATGATTCACATTCGAAATTAGGGAACTGGTTTACTTTCTTTCAAAGTATATTAAATAATATATTATATTTGTATTACAGAGGTAAATGAGTGGAAGTGGATAGTTTCTTCTTGTCACCATTAACAAGACAATTGATTCCAGCTCTCTCTCTACCTTGTGAATTGTTTTTGATGGGGAATAGTCTGACAAGAAAATTTCTTGAAAGTTATCGGATTAGCCTGCAGTGACATCATGCAAGGATATTCTATGAATTACTTGAAAACAAAATACTTCTTTAGCTTATACAAGTTGTCTCCACGAGTCCCATAATAATCTTAACGAGATGACATGTTCGCGCGCTGCCGCGGATTTATAAAACAAATGTATTTGATAGTATTATAATTGTGAACCAGCACTAGATAAATAATAGAAATTAAAGGTATGATGGAGCAAATATTTCATGACAAAAAAAAAATTGTGTTGGTGATCCAAAACTTAGAGACTGAACAAAATGATTTGTAGTAATTTACAATGTTTTGTGAGAAAATATACAGTGCTTTCGCCACATGATTTAGCTTTTCAGTTAATAAAAAAAAAAAATTACAAAGCTAAATTCTCTACCAACTTAATATTAAAAAAAACCAACAAAGATAATTTTGGAAGGAAAAAAACCCATGAGAAAAAACGTTGCAGCAATTGACAATGTTTTGTGAGGAAAACTATAACGCTTTTCCCAAATAAAATAAAATAAAAAACCATTTAGAGAAATATTGTAGCAATCCACAATGTTTTGTGAGAAAAACTACAACGCTTTCCTCATATAATTTAGTTTTATTGTAATTATAATTCTTAACCAACTCAATATTTAAAAAAAATTGACAAAGATAATTTTGAAAAAAATCATAAAAAAATCACATGGAAAAACACTGCAACAATTCACAGTATTTTAAAGAAAAAAATTATAAAGCTAAATTCTTAATCAGCTCAATATTAAAAAAAAATCGACAAATATAATTTTGAAAAATAAAGAAATAAAATAGAAAAACTAAGTGGAAAAACATCATAGCAATCCATAGTATTTTAAAGAAAAAAATTACAAAGCAAAAATTTTAAAAGGTAAAATAAAAAAAATAATTTTTTAAAAAAATAAATGACAAAAAAGAAAAAATCAGAAAGTTGAAAAAAAAATTTGAAAAAAAAATGAAAAAAAAAGAAAAAAGGGAAAAGCTTAAAAAAAAAAAAGGGAGAAGAATCACTGTGGATTACTGTTGTAATCCACAGTGTTTTGTGTGTGGGGGAACAATAAATCCCCCACACGGTTTAGTATATTAGTTAATTAACTAGAATGGAACCATAATGCTCATAAAAAGTTAAAAATGTGAAATTACCTCAAAGCATCAGTCGACAGTTAGTATGTAGCTTTAAAAGAATAGAAAAATGAAAAAGTCAATTCAATTTCATACATATTTCAAATAGTATAATTGATTTTAATCATGTAGTTTAATATTTTATTTCAAAAATAAAAATTATAAAAAGTTATTAATTGAATTCAAGCCAAATATGGAATTGAATCAATTCTACAAGTAATTTGGTTTCAAATAGTCTGTTCAACCAAATGGCTTTCCATACCATGGTATTTCTGAAGAGTGTTTACATTTATCTTTGAAATTTACTTCATACCACCTTTGAGCTTTATAGATATGCTTGGATGGAATGATCAACTAAACCTTTCTTCAAGGCTTGCAACATTCTCTCCAACTTATTCTGAGTACGATAGTCATTGAAGTATCACAATACTCCTAAATCCTACCACTCTTTCAAGAGTCTTCTTATCTAGAAGTCGTGTTTGTTCTTTATCCTACTCTAGAAAACACATCTTAGTTCTCCATAAGTCATCTAGTCTTAGTTTAAGAGTATAACTAGTTCTTTAAATTGCATTACATTAACTTTGATTGGCAAAATTTATAGTAAATTCAATCAAATTTTTAAAATTTAACGTTAAAGCAAACTTAACCAAAAATTAAACATAATTTATAATACATTATCAATTGATATGCATTAATTCAAACACAATTTCATAGCAAATTAATATAATTCAAAGAAAACACTAAATCGTCAACTTATCAACAATTCAACGAAAAATGCAATTTGTCATAATTTTACCGCATTTATGCTCTATTGCATGAACGTGTGTGCGTATTTAACTACATTATTAGTTGATTCCAACAATATACACAAAATCACTAATTTGGCAACTTAACTTAAATTAAACGTAACACATAAGTAATTGAAATAATTAATTTATAATTAATTCAACTTATTTTTATGTTCAACTGTATCAAATAAACTCTAATTGATTATATTCTTAACTAATTTATCATTGAATCAACAAAACCTAAATTCATCATAAACTCTGAATTCAACTTAAATAATTATTTGATTTCAACCAAACCAAATACGAATTAATATCAATGTAGTATGTTTACCTTACTTATAGAACTACAAGAAGGGCTAGGATGGTGGCGATAGCGACGACAATAAAGTAAACAGTGAATTTTCAATACAAAAAGGTCAAAGGATGCTTAAAGACTAAGATGGATTTAATTTTGTTGTTGTTTTAATAGCAAAATCTAAGTAATTAATGGGTTTTTAAGAGAGAAGTGAAGGCATCAATGGTTTTTTTCGTGAGAGAGAGACAACATCTTTATGTTTTGTTAGTGTTTGATTTATTTAAAATTTTAATTGATTTTGTGCTTGTGAAGGATGTCTTAAGTTGTCGTATTTTAAAAATGCGCTATTTAAAGGGTGTTTGGAAATGTGAAAGTGGTTGTTTTTAAAAGTGTTTTATGCTCAAAAATATATCAAAATAATATTTGTTTATTTTTAAAAATTATTTTTGATATCAACACATCAAAAAAAATCTAAAAATACCAACAAAAATTAATTTAAAATAAAAAAAATATATTTTTTTTAAATATTTTTTAAATATAAGAACAAACAAAGAGTTTTAGTAGATATCGTGTTTTCCATCGTTTTACCATTTTTTTTTCCAGACAATGTAACTCTCCACATTTTTAAGTTTACGGTAATAATTAAAAAAATAAAAATAAATAACGTTGCCAAAATCTAAGGATCACCTGTGTTTTTTTCTCTCTTCTTGTAACCCGAGACATAGAGTTTAAAGACTTAAAGTTCTTTAAACCTTAATTGACTAATCAATCAGACGATCCAGATCTCTAATTTCGCTCTCTCTTAAAGAAGCTATGTTCAAGTTCTGGTATCTATCTATCTGTTGGTTAACCTGAATTTCTAGGGATTTTATTTGAATTAAATTTTTTATTTTTTTATTTTCGTACAGGGGTTCTCAGGAACAACAAGGGCAGCCAGGTCCACAAGAGGTTGCTCAAGGTCCAGCACAATCTTGGTACCCTCCATCTGTAGTTGGTTCCCCATCTTCCTCACGGCCTGCAACTCCAACTAGTACCAGCTCTTCCACTTCCCACAGTTTCCAAAGCCCTGCAGAACGCCCACTCTCTCCTTCACCTGCTGAAGCTGCTGCCTTTATCACTCTTTTGAAGGACAAAAGGTGACCTACTCTCATGTTTTCTTGTTCAGTATGGAATCAAATTACTGCATGCTACTGACCTTGCTTTCTACCAGATATGCTCATAAGGTTGACCGTGAATTGGATGTGCTTTAATATATGTTGTTTTGCGAACTTGATTGCATATATGTTTTACCTAATATCAAGTCTGAAAGGCTTTTTTGTTTTCTTATCTAGGCTCTTTGAAGATCATTAAGGGTTTTTTTTCCCATGATTTTTGTTTTGTGTTTTGTGATGTATGTTGCTACATTGAGGTGTGGTGCTTGATAAATATTGCCTTTGTAGACGACTAGTTTTTTATCTAATCAAAATGAACAAAAATAATAAATAATTTCTGTAAACATTTGAAAGAGGAGGAAGAGGAGGATTTTCCTCTGCGTTTTTTGTTCAAATGTTACTGATCAAAATAGATGATTGCCTCTGTAGCTTGGAAAAAATCATGTTACAATGCACATTTTCTAATTACTTCTTTTCTTTGAAAATATGTCTGATAGTGTTGATGAATTACGGAAGCTATTGTCTGACAAGGATGCATACCATCAATTTTTACTCTCACTTGACCAGGTTAAAATTCAAAATAATGTAAGTTAAGCTCTTTCCTTCCTTTTCCCTTTATCGGCATTTACAATAAAATTTACCTCTTGCTTTTTGTTTGCTGAGTGGTATGGGTTAAACACTCTTGGTCTCAGCTCCTACTGGAAGGATCATAAAAGCCTAGTTACCTGTTGGTACTGCCATCTTAACCCCATCTTGGTGTTTGTGTCTGGAGATCTTATTTTCCAAGGAATTTGCAGTATTAATGATAATAATTCAAAGCGTCATTTTGTCTTTAACTAGGCCTTTGGATTTGAGAATCATCTATCATTATTATCAGTTATGAGAAGTAGAGTGAAACTTCTAACGATTTCTTTTGTTTGAATACGTGAACAAGGAGATAAGCGGAGGTAAGAAACAAATATTAATGATTTATAATTTCCCTCTTGAATCACATCATATTTCTCTTGAAAAGTATTCCTCATTTGTAATTGACTCTGAATATGTATCTACACAAGGAACGAACCACCTCCTATTGGAAATTTATCTCAGTTTTCTATAACTTTACATGATCCAAATTAATCAAGCCGAGTGAACTTTGCTTCTTTTCATTTCTCTTCTTATGTCCTTAGTTTTAGTTCCATCCCCTGCCACTCACTACTCATTTAGTCAATTATTATTCTTCTGGCAGGGGATGCAAATAGACTTAGCTTTCTTTGCCCTTCTCCAGAATCAAAACTGAAGATGATAATGTGATACAAGGAATAACACTGATGTCTTTTTATAGAATAAACTGCACAGTGTGCAACCTGTTACAGATTTAAGAGTGACTTGTGTGTCCATGGTAACAAGTCAGGCACGACATAAACTCAGATGTGCATGCACATGCAAACATGCTCTCATACCCAAGCAATAATGCAGGCATTTGTCAAATAAGAAGAAATCACCTGACTTGCATTTTCTTCATGTGACTGGATACTTTCTCATGCTTTCTGAACCACACCATAACTACAACTAAAATTGCATAAATATTGCATGATGTTAAATTGTTCCTTTCTTCCGTCAATCTTGGGACCTCTACTCTCCTTTAGGAAACTCCGCATAATTGTTTGTGATTGCATTTTTGGCTGTTTCCATCAGATAAGAGATGAGCTTCGCAAGGAAACTCTGCAGCTTGCGAGTAAGTGGCTGGACACATTTTTTTGAAATATTTAACATGGTTTAGCTATAAATGGATAGACTAATGTCAAATTACTGTTTTTGATATATAGGAGAGAACTTGGAGAAAGAGCCACGCATAATGGAGCTTAGAAACCAAGTGAGGTTTTAATTGTGTGGTCATTTCCTTCCTTGCTTGTTAATCTAATGGATTGAACTTAAAACCATTTTTTCCTTTGTTGTGTGCTCAGTGCAGGATAATACGGACAACTGAGCTGGCTGCTGCTAAAGAAAAACTAAACGAGCTGGAAAGACAGAAAGAAGAGTTGTTGAGGTCCTGCTCTCCTGCCTCCCTCCTGCAAAGGCTACAAGGTACAGCTTAGATTAAAGTTGATCCATTTGAAAGCTCAAAACATTTGGTAAAATAAGACATGAGAGGCGTGCTCTTAGGCATGATCTGACTGTGTTCCTAATCTGCAGAGGCAATGAATAAGACAGACGAGGAATCTGAAGCCCTCCACAGGCAGTTCCTTGATAAGGAGATAGATCTTGGGTCTTTTGTGCTGAAGTACAAAAAACTCCGTACCACCTATCACAAACGAGCACTTATCCATCTTGCAGCAAAAGCATCTCCAACTGCTTGACCTATACTTGAATGCATACAACTACAAGAATACTGAGAACACCTGTTTGCTTGTTTGTGTAGAAGATTGATACAACTACAAGAATACTGAAAACACCTGTTTGCTTGTGTTTGTAGAAGATTGATAATCTGATGTACTTTTATCATGTTTGTGTGTCATTCGGTCATTTTATCAATAAATTCGTGTATATCGTATTTGTTATTAATTTTTGGCTCGGTTGTTTTCTCTGCTTTCAATTTTATCAGTTTCAACCAACAATAAAGGAAACTAACAAAAAGAAAGTTATATTGGCCATGAAGGTTCTGCGTGCTTCTTCTACCCTTGCGGCAGACATTTATCTTTCTCACGTATAGAAAGAAACGGTTAGAAAAAATGCTGTCCTGCCGACAACCGCTGTTTCTCTTTTGGAAAACAAAAACCTGCTTAGGATCCTATTATCAATTATTTGCAAAACTTGGTCACTGTGAACTAAATGCTTGTCTTCTGGGAACTAAACTAGGATAGGCTTAATTACACTCTCGAAGCAGTCAAGTTCCTGCGATCTTTTATCAATACGCAACTAAATACTTGTGTTTAGCTTGGTTAAAAGTGGTTTTAACTTTTAAATACTTTACCACAGGGTCAAATCCTTGCAGAAACTAGATGTGATTAATGGGAATATATTTTCTCATACACAGTGGTGCTTGTGAATGTGAAACTCGGCTGGACTCTGGTTGCAGAGGATGAAGTAAAATTATATTTCAATGGAAATCTACTTGTGGAAAGCGAGATAGGGGTTTTGTTTTTTTGAACATGAAATAGTTTGATTCATAGAGTAGGACTGCATTTTTGCAGCTCTTAAATTCTTCTTCTCGTGTAACTTTGTCAAGGAAAAAAGAAAAGAGGCTCTAATCAAAGCTCTCTCGCTTGGACTTGTTGTTAACATTATTTTGCCAACTATGATCGATTCATGTGCATACCAACCATGCAGAGAAGAGAATATGTAGGGTGACATTTTTTTTTATAGAAACAGCATAAAGAGATGCCCTATTGCCACTAGCTGCATATGAGCACTGTAGAGAACTGTGCCCAGCAACAATGTTCTGACTGAATAGGATGACGCGGAGAGCTATTTTTTAATTTCATGGTAAAATTATCTATTTAATATAAGAATCTCATTGCTAGTTATAAATCTATTAGCTATGTAACTTCAATAAAAATCATTTTTCTATAAGGATTTTAGTAATATAAATAGAGATGTATAACTTTTTTTTTTTATTGAACAAAATTATCGAATTACAAACTTTTCAAAAATTATGAGTTTTTTTCTCTATTTTTTTATAGTTTAGGATTGCAATTTTAGGACTTGAGAACCGAACCCTAATTTTTATTCATGATATACACCATGCCAATTTCTTTCAAAGCAGATTGATTTTATTGAACCTCACAACACAATTAAGGCCATGTTTGTTTCCCGGAAAGTAATTTATGGAAAATCATTTTCTAAACTTTCCTGTGTTTGTTTGCCATTAGAAAAGGTAGTCAACAGAAAACACTTTCCGGTAAACGGAAAACACTTTCCAGTAAAAGAAAAACATTTTCCGGTCTACGAAAAACACTTTCCAGTCAAAGAAAAATTTGACTTGGTTTCCAGGAAAGTGTTTTCCCTTTTGGCTGTGTTTGTTTTCCGGAAAGTGGTTTCCGAAAAACCACTTTCCAAACTTTCATGTGTTTGTTTGCCATTAGAAAAGTTGGTTAACGGAAAACACTTTCCAGTCAAAGGAAAATTTGGCTTGGTTTTCAGGAAAGTGTTTTCCTGGAAAATTTGGGCGGAAAACACTTTCCGGAAGTTGTGAAAAATTTAGAAATGTCATTATTTGCGGATTATATCAAATTTGATCCTCAAACTTTTGATTGCTATATATATTTTGTTTTGAATATTTATTTTTA